>OATK01001719.1_pt1 | contig 12721 bp, 10 predicted proteins | sample 1516611 | NCBI WGS metagenome assembly OATK01 (sample SAMEA2579947, study PRJEB22360) | human gut metagenome | biome: human gut; feature: human-associated habitat; material: faeces | place: Denmark | collected 2008/2010 | reverse complement strand
AAGGCGGGAATATTCCTGCGTATTCAATAACTGGGCGATATTCTTCAACCCGTTATGCCCGGCGTCGCTACCCTTTGGTTTCAGACGTAAGGTTCCGAATGGCAATGCCAGATCATCTACGACGATCAATAGATTTTCCACGGGAATGTTCTCTTTTTGCAACCAGTACCGAACGGCGTTGCCGCTGAGGTTCATAAAGGTATTCGGCTTTAGCACGATCAAGTCACAGTTTTTCACCCGTATGCGTGCGATTGCCCCGTATCGCTCCTCAGTGAAATTGCCTCCTACGCTCTCTACCAGATGGTTGACAACCCGGAAACCTATATTATGGCGGGTTCCCCAATATTCGGAACCGATATTACCAAGTCCTGTTATCAAATATTTCATTATCCTCGAATCTATAAAAGAAAGGGGAAGAACATTCTATGAATATCCTCCCCTTCATGTATTGTAATAATGTTTTTACCTCAGATTATCCTTTAGCCTGAGCACCACGAGCGGCACGAGTCAATTGAACGGCGCAAACAACAGCGTTTTTAGCGTTCATCAATTCAAGACCTTCGAAGTGCAAAGCACCTACCTGCATAGTCTTACCTAAGCCAAGGTGATCCACATTAATCGTCAACTTTTCAGGGATTTGATCGTATATAGCTTTCACTTTCAGTTTTCTCATTTGAAGAGACAACTTACCACCGGCTTTAACACCTTCTGCGTGACCTTCCAAAACAACCGGAACTTCCATTACTACGGCTTTGTCCTTAGATACTTCCAAGAAGTCCATGTGAAGGATTTCGTCAGTTACAGGTTGAAACTGCATGTCCTTAACGATTGCCATCGTCTTGTTACCGTCAATGCTTAACTCAACAACGAAAATCTCCGGAGTGTAAACCAACTTACGAACGGCTTCTTTTGTAACCGTGAAGTGAGTTACTTTTTCGCCACCGTATAATACAGCGGGAATTTCATTGTTCTTACGCATTGCCTTCAAGGCTCTTTTCTGATCAGCGGAACGAGCGACGATCTCTCTTCCTTTTCCTTCTAACTCAAATGTCTTCATTTTCTTTAATTTTTGTGTTACTCAAAATTAGTTATTTTGCTTCCTAATTTCCCATCACACGGTACGGGGCTAAAAAGCGGTGCAAAGATACGATTTTTGTTTGATGTGACAAATATTTCGCATGTTATTTGTCGGATTATCGATCTAGCTTCACTAATTTCGTGGTTCGCATGATCCAACGGACAAGGCCGTGGGGGAGGAGCATTACGAGGGGTGTGCATATTTTGTTGAAGAGGCCCGGTAATAGGGAAGCCCGGTGGTGAAACAAGGCATTAATCCCTTTTTTAGCCAGTTTTTCCGGACGCATCATGATACCTAGGCGGATCGCTAAGGTCTTTAAGTTGTCGCTTAGGTTATATAAATTCGTGGCGACGGCGCCGGGACAAAGTACGGTTACGCTTACTCCATAATCCAGTAACTCTGAACGCAAGCCTCGGGAGAAGCTTTTCAAGTATCGCTTGGTGGAAGCGTACAGCGTAATTCCCGGATAAGGTAGCCAACAAGATAGGGATGACATATTGAGGATATATCCATGACGCCGTTTCTTCATCTCTTGCCCGAAATAATAACAAAGCTGGGTAGGAGTGGTCACGTGGAGGTAGAGCATTTTCTCGACGATGTTGGCCTTAGCTTGTAAGGTCTCGCAGAAAAAAAACATACCGGCGTTATTGACCAATACCTCTATTGGGATGTTTTTCTCTTGGCAAGTATCATATAGCTCCTTGGCCGCCCCGGGGATCGCCAAATCACGATAAAGCGGCAAAACTTCTATACCATATTTCTCGGAGAGAAACTCACCTTTCTCCCGGATCGCCTGCTCCTCATTGCTGACGATCACTAACTGATAGCCTCGTGAGGCTAGTTCCTCGGCATAGGCGAGACCTATTCCGGAGCTGGCCCCCGTGACTAAAGCCCATTTCTTTTCCATTATTTATATTCAAGCCTTTTGATTTCACGTACGATACATTCCGGAAGACCTTTCACGTTCTTATGACAGACCATATCCTCACTATACATACGGGCGATACAATAGTTGCTATGCCCACAATCGCAACGAGCGTGCTCGTCTTCTTTCATACGGTTGACGAAGCCCGGCTCGTTCACCAAGGCACGTGCCATGGCCACAAACTCGAACCCGTCGTTCAGTACCTCCTCGATCTTGTCTCTGGAGACCAATCCTCCTACGTAAATAAGAGGTAAATGTAAGGCTTTGCGGAATTTCAACGCATCTTCAAGGAAGTAAGCCTCCTTAAACGGTTCCGAGGGAATCATATATTTACCTACCATGCGGATTCCAATCGGTAGATAGCCGCGAGGCATATAATACGCCATCGTACGGATCGGCATTTCTCCCCGCATTACATACATGGGGGCACGGCTCACGAATCCGCCGCTTAGTACTAAGGCATGCGCTCCGCATTGGTCTTGGAGTGTACGGGCTACTTCTAGGCATTCGTCTATTTCAAGTCCTCCCTTGAACCCGTCCCGCATATTGGTCTTTACGGTTACGGCCATGTCGGAACCTGCTGCTTTCATCACCTCTTCCATACACATTCTCATGAAGCGCATACGGTTCTCAAGGCTTCCTCCATATTCGTCTTTCCGGTGGTTGGTATACGGGGAAAGGAATTGGCTGATCAGATAACCATGCCCGGCATGGATCTCGACAGCGTCCATACCTGCCTCACGTGCCAATCGTACGGCCTCGCCGTAGGCACGAGCCATGGAAGCGATCTCGGATTGTCTCATACCTCGTACGATCGTGGGAGAGTAGAGGTTGAAACCGCTGGACGCTGAAATAGGCGTGCATCCGCAAATCCGCTTATGCGACATATTACCACAATGGCCTAACTGGATGGAAGCGGCGGCTCCCTCTTTATGGATAGCGTCGGTGAGCTTGCGGAGGCCGGGAATAATATCCGGACGCATCCACAGCTGACGCTCGAACGACAAGCCGCTTTGCGTCACGGCGGCATAAGCTATGTTCGTCATGCCGATCCCTCCGGCGGCTACGGATGTGTGATAGTTGAATAACTGCTCCGAGGGAGCGTTTCCCGGGCACATACTCTCGAATGCGGCGGCCCGGATCGTGCGGTTCCTAAGTGTTAGCGGACCGATCTTACCGGGTGTAAACAGGATTGATTTGTCCATATCAATAGATTAATATAGTTGTTTCGAAAAATTAAGTTAGATGGTTTTCTCTATATTCCAGACGAAGGCCCGAAGCCCTTGCGCTTCCGTTTCCTTGTCTAAGTTGTGTAGGATTTCCAGAAAATGATCGACCTTCTCGTCTTCTACCATCGTAAGGATAGCTGAATTCAAGGTAGGCCAAGCGTGATTGCCGTAATGTGGCTCGCCTGTTTTACTTCCCCGTCCTTGCACGACATCCCAATAGGTAAAACCTTTAAGGTTATTACGGTCCATGATACTGACGATAGCTTCGTAATACGCTTGATTGAAAGATATAAATATCGCTTTCATATAGTTGTTTTTATGAGATCGCATATCCGTAGGGAAGCTTTTCTTACGATGGGCATTCAAGACAGCTTATAATGGGCATCGTAAGCACCTTACAATGGGCATTGTTATGACCTAACAATGCCCATCGAGGTTTGCTTGGCCTCAGCTTCCCTATGGTACGCAAAGATAATTAATTATTTCGTAATGCCTTCCTTATTTTACGGCGTCTTCGTTTTACGCCGTTGGCAGCGAATACGGCATAGACCGTCGGAACAATAATCAAGGTAATCAAGGTGGATACGGAAAGACCCCAAGCCACAGTCATACCCATCGAGCGCCACATCTCGGAACCCTCGCCGGTTCCCACCGCCATCGGGATCATACCCAAAACGGTCGTCAACGTTGTCATCAATACCGGACGGAGACGGGATTTACCGGCAGTCACTACCGACGTGATAATACCCATGCCACGCTCCCGGCATAAGATCGTATAGTCGATCAGCACGATACCGTTCTTAACCACGATACCCATCAACATGATCACGCCGATCAAAGCCATAACGCCCAATGGTGTCTGCGTGACCGCCAATCCCAATACGATACCTGTAAAGGCGAACGGGATAGAGAACATGATCACGAACGGGTCTACCAACGACTCGAACTGGGCAGCCATCACGATGAATACCAAGATGATGATCAATACCATCAAGATGCCCAAATCGGTAAATGTATCCTGCTGATCTTCGAATGTTCCACCCAACTGCCAACTTACGTCGGATGGGATATCCATTTGTTTCAACTCGTTCCGGGCGGCGGCAACCAAGTCGCTCAATGCCGCTCCCTTACCCGCTACGGCAGATACGGTGATCACACGCTCACGGTCTTTACGCTCGATGGTCGGGGGAGTCATACGTTCCACTACCTTGCCTAAATCACGGATGCGGATGCCTTTGCCCTCATTGTTATAGATCAAAATATTCTCAAGATCCTCTACGGACTCACGGAACTCTGGGGCGTAACGTACCTTGATATCATACTCATCTCCATCCTCACGATATTTTGAAGCGGTGGAACCATTTACACGGTTTCGGAGATACATGGAGGCGGTTGTTACGTTCAGCCCGTTGATGGCCAGTTTCTCCCGGTCGAAGTCGATCTGGTATTCCGGGATATAATCCTCACGGCTGATATTTACTTGCGAGCATCCTTTTACATTTCTCATACGACGGGCGATCTCATTCGCCACGGCATCCGTCTGGGCGAAATCAAAACCATAGATCTCGATGTTAACCGAGGTCTCTCCACCCATAGAACCTTCCTGCCCTCCGGCGAGTACCTCGAATTTCTTGATCTCGCTGTATTGGGCTAAGTCCTGCCGCATCAACTCGCAAATCTCGGTAAGACCTCTCTCACGGTCGCCCACGCTAGTCAGGTTTATATTGAACTCGATGATATGCGTACCGTTATTGCTTAGCTGGGCGAAGGTATTATCCGTATCCGCCGTACCTTCCGTGAAGTTACTGATCAGGATCTCCGGATATTTCTCACGGAACTTCTTGTCGATGTCGAGAGCTAACTCACGGGTAATATCCTGCCGTGTACCGATCGGCAACTCAATCGTTATACCGATGCGTGCGTTATCTTGTGTCGGGAAAAATTCCGTCTTGATGACCGGTATCAGCATCATACTGCCGATGAAGATCAGCGTAGCGCCTACGATCACCGTTTTCCGGTGGCGTACGGCCCAGTTCAAGAAGCGTCCGTAACCGCGATCCAAGGCGTTCAATCCCTTTTCGATAGGCGTGAAGAACATCCGGTACAATTTACCCTTCTCCGGTTGCTGGCGTAATAACTGTGAGCAAAGCATCGGGGTCAATGTCAAGGCACCTACCGTAGAAACGATCATGATGATACTAACGATCCATCCCAACTGCTTAAATAAGATACCCGCCATACCCGTAACCATCGTCAACGGCAAGAACACCGCCAACATCGTAAGGGTGGAGGCGATAACCGAGATAGCCACCTCGTTCGTGGCGTGTACGGCGGCCTGTTTCGGCTGGCTACCCCGCTCGATATGGGTCGTTACGTTCTCCAATACCACGATAGCGTCGTCCACCACCATGCCGATAGCGATAGAAAGTGAGCTCAACGAGATAATGTTTAACGTATTACCCGAGGCCAGCAAATAAGCGAAAGAAGCGATCAAGGAGATCGGGATGGTCAAGATAATGATAAACGTGGCCCTCCAACGTCCCAAGAACACGAATACCACCAACATAACGATGATAAAGGTAATCATGATCGTCTCTTTCAAGCTATCGATCGTATTCAAGATATTCGTGGAAGTATCCATGATTATATCCAGTTTCACGTCGGAAGGTAAACTGGCTTGTATCTCCGGAAGCTTCTGGTGTACCTTCTTGGCGATGTTCACCGAGTTCGCTCCGGACTGTTTCTGTATGACGATCATACCACCTTTCGTGCCGTTGTTGAACGTTTCTTGCGCACGTTCCTCGATACTGTCCTCTACACGGGCCACGTCACGCAGATATACGTTCTTTCCGTTCTGGCTACCGATCACTAGGTCCAGCATCTGCTTAGCATCCGTGAATTCTCCTTGAACACGCAAGGAGTAGGTATTAGAGCCGATATCTACGCTACCTCCCGGTGTATTCCGGTTCTCTTGCGCAATGATGGTAGAGATACCTTCGATGGTCTGGCCGTAAGCCTCCAGCTTGTATGGGTCGCAATACACTTGCAACTCACGGATTGGCGTACCGGAGATAGACACGGCACCCACGCCGCTGATACGAGCCAATGGGTTGGATACCTTATCGTCCAAGATCTTGTAAAGAGCGTTCGTGCTCTCCTCCGCGGTCACGGAAAGGATCAAGATGGGGATATCATCCGTACCGAACTTGAAAATGATCGGATTCTCTACGTCATCGGGTAGGGAAGACTCCACCATGTCCAGTTTGTCGCGGACATCGTTCGTGGCGACATCGATATCGATGCCATAATTAAATTCCAACGTTACGATCGATATATTCTCACGGGATTGCGACGTGATATGCTTCAAGTCGCTTACGCTATTCAACACGTTTTCCAAGGGCTTCGAAACATTCATCTCGATATCCGAAGCGCTGGCGCCGGGATAGGCCGTCATCACCATGATGGTGTTCGTCTCTATCTCCGGAAGCAAGTCCACTGATAACCTGCTTAAGGAAAAAAGTCCGAAGATCACGATCGCCACAAATACGAGGGCGGTCGATACGGGCTTTCTTACCGCTGTTCCATATAAACTCATAGTCTGTTATTCGTTTTCGATTTCAACTTCCATACCGTTCGTCAGGCGGCTTTGCCCGGTGATAACCACTTGGTCGCCATCCTCCACTCCGGATATGATCTCATATTTATCACCCATACGGCGTCCTAGCTCCACCTTCTGGTAGGATACCTTGCCGTCTTTGCATACATAGATATACCGGTCGCCGGCACCTGATTGTTTTACGATAGAGCGATCCGGAGCCACCACGTGATCCATATGGCCGAAACTCATCGTCACCCGGGCGAACATACCCGGTCGCACTCGCTCATCCGAGTTGGCGATCTTGATCTCCACGGGGAACGTGCGGGTAGCGGGATCGATCGTCGGGTAAACTAAGTTGACTTTACCCTTGAAAACCTCGTCTCCGTACACATCCAGCCGGATGTCTACCTCATGGCCTTTCTTCACTTTCGTAAAAAGACTCTCGGAGACATTCACCATTAATTTGACCGGACGGATTTCCTCTACCGTATAGATGGGGTTTCCGCCGCTGTACATATCGCCGCTATCGTAGTTGCGGGCGGTTACGACTCCGCTGATCGGGCTTAGCAATTGGGTGTTATCCACCAAGTTTTTATACGTCTCGCGAGCCACTTCCAAGGAAGTCTTTTGGGCATCCCAAGCGGATTTGGAAGCACCGCCTACCTTATACAACTCATCGATACGTTTGAACTCGATCTCTTGGTTATCCAATTGTATCTTCGCTTGCTTTAGGCTTGTAGCGTCCATCTTGGCCAATAACTGCCCGGCTTTTACATGGTCGCCTACCTCGGCGAAGATTTTCTCGATACGGAATGGGGTTTGGGGAGCGATATTATTTTTGATATTCGCTTCCACCGTAGCGGTAAATTCACTGAGTTGCTCCACGTCTTGAACAGAGACCGTCTCCACTTTCACCTTTACTTTCTCATTCTGTGTTTCCGTGGCTTCCTCACTCTTATTACCCGAGCAAGACATCAGCAGGGCCAATGTAGCTATCGGTATTACTTTCAGCATTTGACTTGTCTTCATATAATTGTTCCTAATTATTATCTATTAAACTTTCAATTTTTAATTTTCAATTCATCTGTCCGTTACCCAATACTTTCTCCAGATCTGCCTTCGCTACCATATAGTCGTAGATAGATTGGTTGAAGTTCAACCGGGCCTGCGTCAAGGCAAGTTCGGCATCGTTCATCTCCAGCCATGTACCGGCTCCGGTGTCGTACCGTTTTTGCGAGATCATATATCCCCGTTCCGCTTGCTCGACTCCCTTTTGGGCGGCGTCGAACTTCTTGATACAGGTATTCATATTATCTATGTACTGTTTAACGGCCAACTGCAAATTACGCTTGGTATCGTCCCGTTGCAGGTTTAATTGGTCGATGGAGACTTTCGTCTGCTTTACCTTATAAAATTTACTACCTCCGGAGAAGATAGGAACCGATAACGTGATACCGATCATCGAATAGGGGTTCCATCTGTAATTCTTGAACTTGAAGTCATTGTTCATGGCACTCCATTGATATAGACCGGTCAGCGACAAGGTCGGCAGATAATCGAATTTCTGCATGACCAGCGTCTTTTTTAGCTGTTCCGCCTGAAGGTCTAATTGTTTCAAGTCGGTATTCTCGGATAAGGTTGTATCCGTGGATAGATAGTCGGCGAAGAGGCTGGACTTGAAATCCGTCAGTTGCCCGTCGCAATCGATATTTAAATCCAGATCCATACCCAATAACGCTTTTAACTGCCATTTAGCCAAGGTAAGGGAGTTCTCTGCCTGCAACAGATTAGGCTCTGTATTCTTTACCGTCACATCGGCACGTATCAAATCGTATTCAGCTACGGTTCCCTGTTCATACTTCCGTTTGATATCCAGATAATTCTCCATGGCATTGTCGTAACTTTGCTTGAATACCCGGTAAGAGTCGCTTGCCAGAAGGACGGCGTAAAAGCTCTTTTTCACTTGGTTCACCATCGCTATTTTAGAAGAGCGAGCTTGCTCCACCGCCAATTCCACGTCTAAGGCCGAGATACTCAAGCTTTTCCATAAGGAGGCGTTCACCAGTGGCATGGAAGCGTTGAAGCCCAAGCTCCAGTTGTTGCTACGTCCTACCTCGAAGCCCTCGTCCATACTCGACATGTCCGTGCCTTCGGGCAAGCTGCCGCCTCCCATGTCACCCATGTCGAAATCCATATACATCACCTGTTTCTTCAAGGTACGGTTGTAGTCCCCCGCAAAACTGATCTGCGGAAATAGAGAAGCGTACGAGCCTTTACGTGCGTACTTTTTCTTCTGTATTTCTTTATCGGCAACTTTTACGGTCGGGTTCTCGCTAAGGGCGATCTCTAGCGCTTTCCCAAGATCCAGTTTCAGGGTGTCTTGAGCCAGAACCGGTCTCGCCGCCAGAAAAGGCAATACCATAAATGTGACCAACATCATTTTTCTACTCATCAATAATCGTTTCATTTAGGATAGATTTTGTCTGTGATTAAACTCATTAAGTGTTCGCTATAAATCATAGGATTGTTTGAGATCGAATCGGTCTAGGATCGCTCTTCCCTTCTCGGTACTGATCCCTTTCAGGAATGTGAGGAGGATCGTGTTGTATACCTCGGTGATGGAATGCTTGCAGAAGACATTGGAAGGCCGCAACATCTTCGTCTGCTCTTTCACCAGTAAGGCCATGATCTCGAAGTTGATCCCCTCTTGGAACACGCCCTCTTTAACGCCCCGTGTGAACAAGTCCATACACCTCTTACCCATTCTCGCTTTATTCATCTCTATTTTTTGTTGGGCTTTCGGATATTTCTTCAAGTCCTCGTAAAACTTCTCGTTGAACCATCTCGGGTTTTTCATCATCTCCTCATAGAAGAGCAGGATTACTTCCAAGGCATTGAAAGGTTCTTTTTCCAGTCCCGTCAGATATTGTCCGAGCGATTCGGAATTGTGATCGATCCCCTCGATCAGCAAGGTTTCCTTGTCCTCGAACGACTCGTAAAGTGTGCGCTTGGAGATACCAGCCGCTTTCGCTACATCATCCATACTCACACTCTTGATGCCATATTGAGAAAAAAGATCGAACGCCGTATTAATAATCTGTTCTTTTATCATATTCGTTTTTGTTACGTCAAAAGTAGCCGGGGCAATCCCCGTATACAAGTAAAAAGCGCTGACTCGTCCGTTGGAATCGACCAATGACCGGATATTCCCGTCGAATCTATTCGCAAAGGTCTGATATATTTAGAAAACCAGAAAGGTTTATACTGTTACGGTATTGGTATGGAATGAAACAGGATATTGTCAAAAATTCTTGTTATTCGTTCAATTTTGGATGAAAATTGGTTAAAAACGAAATAGTGGGTGGTCTTTGGCTTTTTATTTCTATCTTTGTCCGAGGTGATAATAAAAATCTACAGATAGATATGAAAAATTTACCTTTAATTGAAGTCACTGAGTTAATCAAGGGAATTGAGTCCAGCGACAACTTTCAAGATGATTTATCGATAGCGGATCTGAACGGAGATTTGATTAATTACGAGGAAAAAAGGCTGGAGCATTCCACCCCGATGCGTTTAAATGCCTTGTTGATGATCTTGGTACAGGAAGGTACCGCCGATATCTCGGTAGACTATATTCCATATAAGATAGAGAAGAATACGTTTATAACCTTGATGCCGACTCATATCATACAGGTATCGAAGGTGAGCAAAGACCTAAGAGGGCGTTTGTTGATCGTGTCCAGATCTTTTCTGGATGGATATACTGCCCCGGTAGGGAAAAAGAACTCCATGGTGCATTATATGCAGATCCGTAAGAATCCATGTGCTGCGATGAGTGCCGAGGAGACTGAGCATATATCCGGCCAATTCTCCATCTTACGGGAAAAGATGAAGTTGCGTACCCATTTTTTCCAGAAGGAGGCTCTCCAAAACGCCTTAGTCGGTTTCTTTATCGAGTTGGCTAATATCTTTATGGGTAAGAAGGAGCTGATGACGGCACCTACACTCTCCCGGAAGGAGGAGCTTTTCGAGCAGTTCCTGCAATTGCTTTTCGAGCATTGCAAGGAGCAGCACGTCGTTACTTTCTATGCCGAGAAATTATTTATTACCCCACAGTATCTTTCGCTTATCTTGAAAGAGCTAACGGGTAAATCAGCGAATAAATGGATTGACGACGCCTTGATCGTCGAGGCCAAGATGCTGTTGAAGGCCCCGCAAGCCACGGTTCAGCAAGTAGCGGATATACTCCACTTCTCCGATCAATCCACTTTCGGTAAGTTTTTCAAGAAGCATATGGGTATATCACCCATGGAATACCGGAAATCATAATCCGGTATTTTCTATACGCTTGCGGAACTTATACCAGTTGATCAACTCACAAGCCCCGTAGAAAATGCTGGCTACACCGAAGATTACGAATGTATTTGCCGCCGCCCCGAACGGGTAGGCAAGAATCATTACTCCGGTTATCAAGATCAAAGCCGGCATCAGGTAGAACCCCAACGGTACATTGCTCCATTTCCTTGCGGATATCAATGAAACCAATTGCTGTACACCGGCAATTACCAATAAGGCTCCGAGTACGTACATTAATATATTCACGAAGAACTCGGGCATGATCACCAACCACGCTCCGAACAGTACGCTTCCCGCTGCCTCGATAGGAAACATCGGTTTCTCCCCGTTCTCGTTCTTCGGTCGGGTGAAATAGCTGAGGATAGCGAATAACCCCGGTAAAATAAATAGTATACCGATCGTGATAACCAGATAGGTTATGGCTGCTTCCGGCCATAATACCAAAACAAACCCTAATACCATCGCAAATGCGCTACGTAAAACCGCGCCATTAATAGATCTCATATGTTTTTATTTTAGATTTCATTTATAATATGACAAAGGTATATATTCTTTCCGACTTTTTTTACCTTTGTGCGCCATAAAGCAGTATCAGGAAAAACATCGAAATATATCCCTCTTGAATGCATGCTTCGCGTAAAAAGACAAACTTGAAATCATCTAACGAATAATAATACTAAAACAAAAAATGAAGCGTATAGTTTTTTTGGATTACGTGCGTGTGTTCGCGTGCTTCCTTGTCATGGTTGTCCACGCCAGTGAAAACTTTTATGGAGCTGAGGGCTCCACGGATATGGTGGGACCGCAATCTTATCTGGCCAATGAGGCTGATCGGTTGTGGGTAGCCGTATACGATGGTTTCTCACGCATGGCGGTGCCATTGTTTATAATTGTCTTTTGTTTTACTCTTGGCAATTCTACCGTCAGCGTTGTATCCGCATCTTACCGCCGTTTTTCATATTTATGATACTATACAGCACTTTACCCTTGCTGTGGGGGCAGATAGATGCCGAGACATCATTGAAAGATATATCGAGAATATTCTTGAACTTTCCTTCACAGGCCGGACATTTGTGGTTCATGTACCCTTTGATCAGCCTCTATTTATTTATACCCGTAATATCGCCATGGTTGAATAAAGCCACGGCGAAAGAAGAGCGTTTTTTCATCGGCTTGTTTCTGTTGTCGACCTGTATGCCCTATCTCAATCGTTGCTTCGGCGAGGTGTGGGGACAATGTTTTTGGAACGAATACCATATACTGTGGTACTTCTCCGGTTATTTAGGATACCTCGTACTGGCACATTATATACATGTCCATCTTACATGGAACCGTTCTAAACGTCTGGTTATCGGAATCGCCTCGATGGTCGTCGGTGCCTTGCTGACGATTTATTCCTTCTATGTCCAAGCGATACCCGGAGTAACTCTTGTCACACCTGAGATAGAGATCGGATGGGCTTTCTGTACGATCAATTGTGTGCTTCTTACGGCGGGGGGGGGGCGCCCGTTTTTTTTTTTTTGGACAAATGACAG
>OATK01001708.1_pt1 | contig 12821 bp, 9 predicted proteins | sample 1516611 | NCBI WGS metagenome assembly OATK01 (sample SAMEA2579947, study PRJEB22360) | human gut metagenome | biome: human gut; feature: human-associated habitat; material: faeces | place: Denmark | collected 2008/2010 | reverse complement strand
CCGGAGTCGGAGCCTGCTGATGTGCCGAGGCAGGCGATGCCTGACGTGCGGGAGCGGCCGGAGTCGGTGCGGAAGATGAAGCGGAAGCCGGGGCCGAAGGTGCGGCCGGGCGGCGCTGCTGCACGGGCTTGGAATCGCCCTTGGCGTTGTCCTTGGCGAACTCTGCCTTCAGACGCCGGGCTACCGGCGGTTCAATCGTAGAAGAAGCGGACTTGACGAATTCTCCCATGTCCTTAAGCTTCTCAAGCACGGTTTTGCTATCGACATTCAAAACCTTAGCCAGTTCGTATACGCGTGGTTTCGCCACTAATTACTCCTATTCTGTGACCACGCGCGTGCATGGGCGTGGTCAGTTGGTGATGACGGCAAGCCTACCCTGTCTCATCGTGCGACCATGATCGTGTTACCTCGTCTCTGGTGTGGGCGATTTCGCGCACACTGCGCCAGCCCACATACGCCAATCAAGCATACTCATAGCGCTGGATAGCGTAGACGCAGCGAGCCGCGCCATTGCTGACGCGGCTCGTATCAGGAAATAATGCGCCCTGAAGATCATTCGCCTTCGAGCCCGGCGGCCTATTCGGCTTCCGGAGCAGCAGCCTCGGCCGCAGCCTGGGCGGCCTTTTCGGCGGCGACTTTCTTGGCATGGGCCTCGGCGGATTCGATGCCGATCTTCCAGCCGGTCAGCTTGGCTGCCAGTCGTGCGTTCTGGCCTTCCTTGCCGATGGCCAAGGACAGCTGGTCGTCGTGGATGAAGGCGATGGCGGTCTTGTTCTTCTCGCTGATCACCTGCACGCCGGTGGCCACAGCCGGGGACAGCGCGGCTGCCACGAACTTGGCCGGATCGTCGGAGTAGTCGACGATGTCGATCTTCTCCGGGCCAAGGTTCTCCATAACGGCACGCACGCGAGCGCCGCCGGGGCCGATCAGCGCGCCCTTCGGGTTCACGCCATCGGTGTTGGCCTTGACCGCGATCTTGGTGCGGGCGCCGGCCTCACGAGCGATGGCCATGATGGACACGGCACCGGAGACCAGTTCCGGCACTTCGCGCTCGAACAGCTTGCGGACCAGCTCCGGGTGGGAGCGGGACACCACGATTTCCGGGCCCTTGATGCCACGGGCCACGTTCACCACGTACACGCGGATGCGTTCGCCGTGGCGGTAACGTTCGCCGGGCACCTGCTCACGGCGAGGCAGAATGGCTTCGACATCGCCCATCGCGACATGCACGTTGGAGGGGTCGGAAGCATCCTGCTGGATGATGCCGGTGATGAGCTTGCCCTTCTGGCCGGAGAACGCACCGAATACCTTCTCATCTTCGGCGCGGCGGAACAGCTGGGTGATGACCTGGCGTGCGGTGGCTGCGGCGAGACGGCCGAAGTCACGCGGGGTGTCATCGTATTCCTCGCCCAGCTTGGGAACGGGGTAAGGGTTGTCTTCGGTGGGTTCGACCGGAATTTCGTCGGCGGCCCACACGGTGAAGTTGCCGGAACGTTCGTCAAGCTCCACGCGCGCGTGCTTGGCGGCGTGCGGGGTCTTGAGGTAGGCGAGGCGCAGGGCCTCTGCCAGCGCATCATCCAGGGTTTCGGGGTCGATTCCTTGCTCGGCGGCGAGCTTGTGTATTCCTGTCAGGTCCAGTTCCATCGATCCGTACCTCCTATGAAGTTATGTGGCGCATGGCCTATGAGTAGTCACAGTTAGCTATTAGTGTATGTTTCCATGCAGACACGCTTCTCTTCAGGACGGTTTACCCGGCGCTTGGCATCCGTACTATGCGCGAGCGCGATGCTGTGTTCGCTTTCGGCGTGTTCGATGCCGCGATTGGCCGGACGGGCCGAGGCGGAAGCTCAAATGACCCCTTGCGAGAAAGCGATGACGTTGGCGAACTACGCCACCCATCCGGCTGAAGGCACGCCGTTATTAGAGCAGTATGCCACCGGTCTGGCCGCCCCCCTGGCTTGGATTGACGTTGCCGGGTATTGTTCGGGTCGTTTTGCCGAGGGAACGTTACGTGACGCGCAGACCAGTAAATGGGTGTCTTTTCTGGCCGATAAATTCGGGCAGTCCGCGCCTGAGGTGACGCCGGCGCGTCTTGATGGTGTCACGTCCGCCAACGTTGACCGATCGGTATTGGATGCGATGGCCGTGGCCGAGGATCGCGCCGGATTCGCTATCGAGGTCTTGGCCGCACGAGGACAGACCGCTGGGGCTACGTTGGCGTTGAGTGATATGCATAAGACCGCCGGGCAGCAGTTGGTTGCGCTGGCGAACGGCAATTTTGATGATTCCGGCGCACAATCCAGTTCTTCTGGCCAAAGCGACCCCCGCCAAAAGGTCTATGCCATCGACCAACTACTGGCCAACCCCACCACCATCGCCGACAAGGCAAGTGGCCAAACCGTACCGACCGCCGCCGCCATCGAAATGGACTGCGCCCGCGCGCAGATCAAGGCCGTGACCGAATCGAAATCTTCCACCGAGAGCGATATGCTGCTCATCCTCGCCGCACTGGCCGCCAAGCACGCCTACACCGCGTTCCAACTTGGCTACCCAGCGACTGACGCCGAATTGTTCGAGTAGACACACACTCCTCACGAAGCCGATGCGAACTTGTTGGATGCTAGTGGGCAAGTCGAGTTGAGGCACGTTCCACCAATGTGAAATCGGTGGTGTACGTACGGGCCGGGCCTGAGTATCCTTCGATGCGGTCGATAAGCATGTCAACGGCATGCTTGGCATAATCGTCGATATGAGGATCGATGGTGGTCAGCGCCGGCACCGAGTACTCGGCTTCCGGCACGTTATCGAAGCCGACCACTTGTACATCGTCAGGTACATGCAAACCACATCGTTGCAATTCATGAATTGCGCCTAAAGCAATGGCATCATTGAGACACACTACAACATCCGGGCATGGGAGCTTGTCTAGCATAGCTTTTGTCACGCGCATACCTTCACGCTGATTCATGCTTTCTGCCGGAATCACATACCGCCAATTCACCGATAATCCGCGCTCTTCAAATGCCTTCACATATCCTTGGGCGCGTAACGCCTGGGTCCCTTCCGTCTGACGACGCAGCACTGCCTCATCCACCAGTTCAGGAAGAACACCCATCAGAGCAACCGTTTGGGCACCTTCATCCAAAAATCTTCCTACAACCGTGGAGATGGATTCAATGTTGGGCATGGTGATCCAATCGCTTTTCCCGTAGGCCAGATGGTCTCCGGTCGTTACAATCGGATATGGCTGCTCCAGAACGGCCCCTTCATCCGCGAGCGGCGACATTACGAACAGAATCCATCCTTCCGCCCCTAAACGATAGGACTCGTCAACGCTGGCAACCAACCCTTCACCGTCGGAACCATATGTGTTGATGACTACACCGTAATGGCGTTCTTTTGCGTATTCAATGACCTTGTCAGTGAAAAAAGGAACGAACGGCTGCGAGAAATCGAAGATGTTGAGTCCAATAAGCTTTGTGCCGCCAGATCGCATTGCACGCGCCGAAATATTGACGGTATATCCAAGCTTACGCATCACCTCTTCCACACGGCGACGTGTATCCGGTCTCATACTGCCAGTGTCATTCAGCACATTGGAAACCGTCTTGATGGAGACGTTCGCCTCACGCGCCACGTCCTTGATAGTTACGCGGTTTCCCATTGTTCGAATCCATTTCTGCTTATTACATGACACACCTTCAACAGCGTCATTATGTTCTTATTATGGTAAGTCACAGTCGGGTCGAGCATCTCCTCCTCATATCGGAATCATCTACCCCTCAACCTCAGAATTCAGCCAAGGAGCTTTCCTCCGTTGGACCCCATGCACCATTAGGCAAATATCCTTCTGACAATACTGCAGGACGATCGAACGTAGAGGTTAAACTTTCTGGTTGAAGAAACGCACGCACGCCATCCGAACAAGGGACTTTCTGACCGCCGGCTTTCAACCTAGCTTTTTACATACCCGTCTTTTCTCCTTATTCCTTTGTTGGGTATCGAATTGTTCCAGTCGATGTGAATGACGGCATTGTCTTCCTTTGACTGGTATGCCACATTACATTAGTGGCGAATCCGAACCTCTCTTTCTGCAATCCGGGCATGTTGATGATTGTTTGGGTATTGCTTGGTGGTTGTACAGGGCACAGCAACCATAAGAGACTGCGCCCTGTCATGCGCCACCGTCACTCGAATCACTTCACGTGCACGGCGGTCCAGGAGACCGGCGGCAAGGTCACACGCACAGTGCCGGTATCGGCGTCGGACGTGATGGTGGTGTTGGGGTGCAGAACGACTCGGTTCTGGTCTTCCAGCGTGTTTTTTGCCAGCAGATCATCCTCGTGCAGGGTTTGCGCCTCGACCGCGGAAAGTGCGAATCCTTCCGGCAGCTTGATGGCAAAGTCATTGGCCGCTTCCATGGAGCGATTGACCACAAACACGCTGATCGTACCGTCCTCACCACGCACGGCTACGGAATTGATCGTCGGCACTTCACCGTATTTGTCGGTTTCATACGTTCCGGAAGCCAGTTTCGGTTCAAGCACCGTGCCGCCCTTGGCGAGCTTTGCGGTCAGCGAGAACGGATAGAACGTGGTCTGACGCCACGCCGGGCCGCCCGGTTCGGTCATAATCGGCGCAATTACGTTGACCAACTGGGCCAGGCTGGCGGCGTGCACGCGGTCGGCGTTCTTGAGCAGGGTAATCATCAGATCACCGAACACCACGGCGTCGGCGGCGCTGTACACATCCTCGAGCAGGCGCGGGGCAACCGGCCAATTGCCGATGCCTTCCGGATTCTTGCTCGGCTCTTCGTTGAGATACCAGACATTCCATTCATCGAACGAGATGAACACGTCGTGCTTGCTCTTCAGCCGGGCCTTGGTTGCATCGATGGCGGCGGCGACATCGTTGATGAAACCGTCCATATCGACGCCCGAGGCAAGGAAGCTCTTCATGTCACGGGTGCCATCAGGCTGAAGTTCCGGATGGTAGTACGCATGGCAGGAGACGAAGTTGACGTTGTCAAACGTCTTCTCAAGTACGGTTTCTTCCCACTTGCCGAAGGTGTCCATCACGTGGCTGGATGAACCACAGACCACCAGTTCAACGTTCGGATCGATGGCGCGCATACCTGCCGCCACCGAGGCCGCCAAGGTGCCGTAATCCTCGGCGGACTTGTGACCGGTCTGCCACGGGCCATCCATCTCATTGCCCAAGCACCACATCTTGATGCCGAACGGCTGATCGGCACCATTGGCGCGACGCTCCTCGGAGAGCTTGGTGCCGCCGGGAATATTCGCGTATTCCAACAGGTCGAGGGCCTCTTCAAGACCACGGGTACCCAGATTTACGGCTTCCATCAGCTCGTTGCCGCCGGTTTTTTCCAGCCATTTCGCCATTTCGTGCAGACCAAACTGATTGGTCTCGGTGGAATGCCATGCCAAGTCCAGGCGACGCGGCCGCTCATCACGAGGACCAACGCCATCCTCCCAGCGATAGCCGGAAACGAAATTGCCGCCAGGATAGCGAATCGTGGTAGCGCCGAGTTCCTTGACCAGTTCGATGACGTCCTTGCGGAAACCGTCTTCATCGGCTTCGGGGTGGCCCGGCTCATAGATGCCGTCGTATACGCAGCGACCCAGATGCTCCACGAACGACCCGAACAGTCTGTCGTTGACCGGAGCTACTTCAAAGTCATTATCGACGACGAGTCGAGATTCCTCCAGCTCCCCCGGTTTATTGTCGTGCGAATGCTCGGACATGTGCTCTCCTTTAATCGTTGTCTTCAATACCGCAAGACAACGTTGTGCTAAATACCAAAAGCAATCGGCCCATCTTCTTGGTTCACCTGTTTTGCGGCATCGCCAATCAGCGGTGAATGTGCGTTCTGGATATTTAATACAACCTTGTACTTCTGTTGATATCGATAATACGATGGTTGTACTTAGTACGCAAGTCCCGCTGAGTACAACGTTATCCTTTTCGCTATTTTCCACCCGACACGCCGTATACGATACAGCACAGGAGCGAATACGGACGTTCGTATCAAAAACAAAAAGGGTTCCGGGACAAACCCGGAACCCTAAAGGCGGATAAGGCGAGATTCGAACTCGCGGAGGCTTTCACCTCACACGCTTTCGAGGCGTGCTCCTTAGACCGCTCGGACACTTATCCATGCTGCCAAAATGGCAACTTGTTCATTATGCCACATTCTGCCGACCTGGCAAATCGGAGTTTCGCTGAGCTCGATTCGGCGTGGGATAATGCGATTTTGTGTGAGATTGCGATGGGTCAGACGATGAGCCGATTAACAGTCCGAATTGGTCAACTACCAAAATCCGAATGTTGCAACGACGAAAATCCGAATATTGGTGGTGGTAGAAGCGGCGGCGGGGCCACTCTGCATTGAGTGGTCTCTCCCTCGGTCAGCCTTACGGCTGACAGCTCGAACGCAATTAAGGACAGCTTTCCAGCTGCCATTTTATTTGCTCACTGTCGTTCGCCTTCGCCTAAAAACGCCTCCGGCGTTTTCTTCACGGCTCAGCTCATCAGAGGGGGCTTGGAATTTTGTTTATGCCACCTGTTCGTGGACGGAGGCGTTGACCCATTGGGACTGCTGGACGTTGTAGCCGGAGAAGATGCCGATGTCGAGCATGCAGTCGCGGTAATCGCGGCCGTGGGCGATGGTGATGTAGCTGTCGTCCACCAATCGGTTATGCGTGGGATCCAGTCCGACCCATCGGCCATCCTGATACACCTCGACCCAAGCGTGGGTCGCGCCCTCTCCCCCAAGCAAACCGGCAATGTAGCGCGCGGTCAATCCCACATGCCGGCACACGGACAGCATCACGTGCGCATAATCCTGGCATACGCCCTTGCGCTGAGCCAAGGCCTGTTCGGCGGTGGTGCGAATCGTGGTGGAACCGGGCGTATACACAAACGCCTTGTAGACCTCATCCATCACTTCGGCGGCCTGCTGCACCGGAGTGGCGTCGGAAGGCAGCGCCGCCAAGCGTTCGCGGCATACGGCAATCATCGCCTCCACGTTCGGGCCGGGAATGGTGAGCGCTGAATTGAATCGGTACAGCGGTTTATAGGCTTCCTTATGGATATGCGCATTGTCCACGAAGGCGATGCCGGTCACCGAGTAGCTGAATATGTCGTGCGGCTCAGGGATGAATCCGGTCATCACCACGGAGTCAAAGGAGTCGATGGTGGTTTCGAGTTCGGTTTCGGGCTGAATCTTCACTTCCACGTCAATCACCTGTTGGCGAGGGCCAGTGGAGGGAATACAGCGAAGCTGGAACCTGTGATCGGTGACCGGTGCGCTGAAGGACAGCCTCATCTCATAGTCGAACACGAGTTTTTTCACAACGTCTCCTGCACTTGCACACGAGCCGGCAACCGGCATATTCTCGGGATAACGACACTACAGCCATGGCTGAGGTATGGTCCGTGCGCTCACAGCCCACGCATATATTCCGGCAATCTGCTGATATGCACAGGCCGGCACTCGGGCGCACGGTTTTTTCGCCATACCACCATAGCATTTGAACCCGTCAGGGTGTCAGGTCGGGATCAGGGACGCTTGGCGTCCATGTTCATGGAGCTCAGTGAGCCCATGTCTTTGATGGCCAGCGCGCTGACACGGCCGGAGTAGTCGTCAAGGTACTTCTTCAGCAGGTCGGCGACTTCCTGATATCCGCGAGACGGCAGCTGACCGACCAGCCAGCTCAGTCCGTCGGCGAAGCAGCTGGGCAGCGGCATGCCGTCCAAGGTCATCGAATAGGCGGCGAGCTTCTTGAGCGGCGCTTCCAGATCCTCCATCGTCAGGCCGAAGCGCGTGTACAGGTCGATGCGTTCCAGATATTTGCCGATGAAGATGAACGCCTTCAGCGTGGGGTCGACCGGCGAATTCTCGATGCCGCCCCAGAAAGCGAGCATGTCATCGGTAATATCGCGCTGCTTGTAGATGTCCTCGGCATCGGCCGCGTATTTGGCGGCATCGGTGATATTGGTCATCGCCAACTCCACGTACTGCAGCAGACGCGAGCTCAATTCCGGGCGCAGAATCACGGCGTTGTTGAATGCGGAAGTTACGGCCGACCGCACCGAATCAGGATTGGACCCGTCGTACAGGAAGCTGTTCACGAACCCGTCGAAGTCCTCGAAATCTTCGGGCAGGTCGAGTGCGTGAGCGAACGGACGGAAGGCGTCCACATCGGTGTCCATCACACGATCGTAGAACGGGAAGAACTGGTTCAGCGTGGTGAAGGCGCGCTCGGTGTATCGACCCAGCCAATACAGGTTGTCTGCCTTGGAAGCGGTAACCAGCGACAACGAATGGTGGCGGGACTGGCTCAGCAGGTTCGCCACCTGCGTTTCGGCACCGTACTCGTGCTCCACGCCGGATTCGGGTGCCAACACCCACGTATCCTTAAATCCGCCACCCTGCGACGAGTTGACAATCATCTGGCCGGGCACCGACGAGTATCGAGTCAAGCCCGAATACCACACGTGCGTATTCTTGCCGGTGACCACGAAGGCACGCAAATCGCACTTGCGCGGCGACATCTCGCCGGTCTTCGGGTCCACCACATCGATATCACGGAACTGAATCACCTCTTGGGCAATGAATCGACGCGGCTCCTCCTTGATCCGGTTGGCGAGCTCCTCACGTGCGGCGGCATCCAGCGACGAACCAAACACCACGCCGTAACCGCCGGCTTCGGCCACATCCTTGATGACCAGCTCGCCCATCCGATTCAGGACTTCCTTGCGGTCGGCCTCGAACATCGGCATGTACGTGGGCGCGTTGTTGAGAATCGGTTCCTCGCCGAGATAGTACTTGATCATCTGCGGCACGAAGTAGTAGACGGCCTTGTCATCGGCCGCGCCGTTGCCCGGCGCGTTGACGATGGCCACGTTGCCCGCGCGGTAGGCGGACAGGATACCGGGCACACCGATCACCGAATCAGGATTGAAGGCGAACGGGTCGAGGAATTCGTCGGACAGGCGGCGGTAGACCACGCCCACACGGTGGCGTTTGCCGGCGTAGTCGAGGAAGTAGACCTTGTTGTCCACCACTTCGAGGTCTTCGGGGAAGGCCAACGCCGCACCGGTTTTCTCCGCCAGATAGGCGTGCTCGAAGAACGCGGAATTGTAGCGGCCGGGAGTCAGTACCACGGCGATGCTCTCGGTGGAGACAAAGTCCATGGCTTTGCGCAACAGGCGCGGGTATTCGCGATTATCGCGAATACGAACGTCGCGGAACAGGCGCGGGGAGATGCGGCGCTCGATGTCGCGCACGACCAGCGGGTAGCTGGCGCCCGAGGGGATGCGCAGGTTGTCTTCCAGCACCCACCATCGTCCGTCCTCGCCTTGGACCAGGTCCTCGCCGGCGATATGAGCGAAAATGCCGCCGGGAGGGGTCACGCCGTTGACCTGCGGGAAGTAGCCGGCCGAGGTGTATACGTATTCCTCCGGCACGACGCCATCATGAATAATGCGCTTATCGGAATAAATGTCCTTCAGATAGGCGTTCAGGGCGTTGACGCGCTGCTTCAGGCCCTTCTCCAATTCGTCGTATTCGTCGGATTCGATAATGCGCGGCACAGGGTCGTACGGGAACAGCCGGTCATGGTATTCGCCGTTCTTGTAGATGCCGAAACGCACACCGTTGCGGGACAGCTCTCGATTGATCGCTTCGCGGCGGTTTACCAGTTCATGGGCCAGTCTGCGTGCTGCGGATTCGATCATCGTGCCTGCTCCTTGCTGTGGCGGCTTCTGTGGCTTCAAGCGGTTAGGCGTGTTGAGCGCACGCTGACGCCGCAAGCCGTAACCGGGTTTGATGGTTTCAACCTAAGGCGGGCCCGTTTCAACAAACGCGCGAGAATGTTACAGGCAGGTCACTTCGCCGGCCGCGTGCATCTTGACGACCGCACTCGTCTCGCCGACCGCACTCGTTACAATGAATGGCTATGACACGACTGCGCATTGACTTGGCCTACGACGGCGGCGGATTCTATGGCTGGGCCAAACAGCCCAATCTTCGTACGGTGCAAGGCACCATTGAAGATGCGCTGCACAAGGTGCTGCGGGTGCCGGCCGATGACGCGGCCGAACCGTTACGCTTGACAGTGGCTGGACGCACCGACACCGGTGTGCACGCCTCCCACCAAGTGGCGCATCTGGATGTATCCGATGAGGTACTGAATCGCTGCGTAGGTCACATGACCATTCCGGTCACCGAGGCGCTGACTCGCAGACTCAAGGCTGTGCTGCCTCCGGACATCGTCATTCATGGCATTGCCGTAGCTCCGGTCGGCTTCGATGCCAGGTTCTCCGCATTGGAGCGCACTTATGTGTATCGGGTCGCCGATCGTTCGTCTGAGGTCGACCCGCGCCTGCGTGGATGCGTACTTACCGTGGATGAAGCGCTGGATCTGGAGCTTATGAACCGCGCAGCCTCATTGACCATCGGCCTGCACGATTTTGGTTCCTTCGCCACTCCGAATCCGGGAGGCACTACGATCCGTGAAGTCAAGACCGCCTATTGGCGGCGGGTGCCGATCACTCCCCTAGTACCGGATGAGATGGCATCGCATGAAGCATATCGGACTCCGTCGCTGGAGTCCGGCCTGGTAGTGTTCACGATTGTGGCGGACGCCTTTGCCCGCAATATGGTGCGCTCCCTGGTCGGCTCATGCATCAAAGTTGGTTCGGGACGCAAATCACTGGAGTGGTTTGCCGGCAAAATGGCCGAGCCAGTACGTGAAGGCTCAAGCGGGCCGATTGCGCCGCAGGGCCTGACTTTGGAGCATATCGCATATCCCGCCGATGATCAGCTGGCCGCAAGAGCCGAGGCCATTCGGGCCGTACGTACGTTGTAGATTCTATGAAAACAACGCAAAAGGGCTGGAACCCAAACGGATTCCAGCCCTTTCAGCTAGCTTAGCGAAACGCTATTCAGCTCACTCGGCCTTCTCGGCGTCAGCGGCTTCCTCAGCGGGAGCCTCAGCCTCAAAGTCAGGCCGCGCCGGGGCCCTCACCAGCCTCAGCAGCCTCAGTGGCCTCAGCCTCAACGGCCGGAGCTTCTTCTTCGGCAACCTTGGCGGCGGCTTCAGCTTCCTTCACAACAGCCTTCTTGGCAACCGGCTCGGTGACGAGCTCGATCACAGCGGCCGGAGCGGCATCGCCAACGCGCGGAGCGATCTTGACGATACGGGTGTAGCCACCTTCACGCTGCTCCATCTGCTCGGCAATCTGGGTGAACAGGATGTGCACCACGGACTTGTTGCGGATGACGCGCATCACGCGACGGCGGGAGTGCAGATCACCACGCTTGGCGAAGGTGATCAGGCGCTCTGCCAGCGGACGAAGGCGCTTGGCCTTCGGCAGCGTGGTGGTGATGCGGCCGTTCTGGAACAGGCTGGTCGCCATGTTTGCCAGCATGAGGCGCTCGTGTGCGGGGCTGGAAGCCAGACGCGGGCCCTTCTTAGGTGTAGGCATTGGGTTTACTCCTTATATGTCCGTTCTTCAGGCAAGCAGGTGGGCATATGCCCGAACATCTGCTTGCCTAGTGAACGAACGATTGGTCAAAGAGGCAGATCACTCGTCTTCCGGCGAGAAGAACGTGCCACCTTCGAGATTATTGGTATCGAAGGCCATCGGCGAGGACTTGAGGCTCAGGCCCAAGGTCTGCAGCTTCTCCTTGACCTCATCGATTGACTTCATACCGAAATTGCGGATGTCGAGCAGGTCCTGCTCGGTGTGGGAGACAAGCTCACCGATGGTGTGGATGCCCTCGCGCTTGAGGCAGTTGTAAGAACGCTGCGTCAGGTTGAGGTCCTCAATCGGAACGGCCATCTCGGGGTTGGTCTCCTCGGCCACCGGGGCCGGACCGACCTCGACGCCTTCAGCCTGGGCGTTGAGCTCACGGCACAGGCCGAAGAGCTCCACCAAGGTGGAACCGGCGGAAGCCACCGCGTCACGCGGGGAGATGGCGGGCTTGGTCTCCACGTCCAGGATGAGCTTGTCGAAGTCCGTGCGCTGTTCCACACGGGTGGCCTCGACCTTGTAGCTCACCTTGAGTACCGGGGAGTAGATGGAATCAACCGGAATACGGCCGATCTCATCGTTGTCCTGCTTGTTCATCTGGGCAGGAACATAGCCACGGCCACGCTCGACAGTGAACTCGATCTCGAGTTCGCCATCGTCGGCGAGGGTAGCGATGTGCTGCTCCGGGTTGGCAATGGTGACGCCGGCCGGCGGGGTGATGTCCCCAGCCACGGCTTCGCCCTTGCCGCTCTTGCGCAGATACATGACCACAGGCTCGTCGTATTCGCTGGTGAGCACGATGCCCTTGATGTTCAGCAGGATCTCGGTGACGTCTTCCTGGACACCTGGCAGAGTGGTGAACTCATGCAGGGCACCGGAAATACGCACGGAGGTCACGGCAGCACCCGGGATGGAGCTCAGCAGCGTGCGACGCAGCGAGTTGCCGAGCGTGTAGCCGAAGCCAGGCTCGAGCGGCTCGATGGTGAAGCGGGAGCGCTGCGGATTCAGAGATTCCTCGGTAAGAGTCGGACGCTGTGCAATAAGCACTGTGGTTATCCTTTCAGCTTGAACTCGGTGGTGCACTCACCGGTCAGGCGGTTTTGGATGGATTTGGTATTGCTGAGTGCTCAGACGCGACGACGCTTCGGAGGACGAACGCCGTTGTGGGCTTGCGGGGTGACGTCGGTGATGGAACCAACCTCGAGGCCCGCAGACTGCAGGGAACGGATGGCGGTTTCACGACCGGAACCCGGGCCCTT
>OATK01001679.1_pt1 | contig 13008 bp, 9 predicted proteins | sample 1516611 | NCBI WGS metagenome assembly OATK01 (sample SAMEA2579947, study PRJEB22360) | human gut metagenome | biome: human gut; feature: human-associated habitat; material: faeces | place: Denmark | collected 2008/2010 | reverse complement strand
CAACGAATTAAATAAAGTATGATAAATACAATTGATTTATGAGACATTTGATTCTTATCAGCCTATGCAGCCTTCTATGGACGGCTTGCGGTAATACAGACAATGATTTTGACGCTTCCGGTACCTTTGAGGCAACCGAGATCTTGGTATCTTCGGAAGCCAACGGAAAGATCATGGAACTGAATATCGAGGAGGGCGATCGTTTGGATGCCGGCGCCATCGTGGGTTACGTGGATAGCACCCAGCTTTTTCTGCGGAAGATGCAACTCTCTGCCAGCCTTCGCTCGGTAGATATTCGCAAGCCGGATATCCGTAAGCAGATCGCTGTCTTGGAACAACAAATCGCCACGGCTAAGACCGAGCAACAGCGACAGGAAAACTTGGTGCGTGCGAAAGCGGGTAACCAAAAGCAACTGGACGATATCGTGAATAACATCAAATATCTCCAGAAACAACTGGATGCCCAATACTCCTCCTTAAGCAAGACGACGGGAGGTGCCGACGCCGAGGCGGAGGGCCTGCAATACCAGATCATGCAATTGGATGATCAACTGATGAAAAGCCGTATCCTCAATCCCCAGACCGGTACGGTATTGGTGAAATACGCCGAACCGGGAGAGGTGACGGCGGCAGGCAAACCGCTTTACAAGATCGCCGATACGGACTTGCTTTATCTCCGTGCCTATGTGACGGCGGATCAGTTATCCCACCTGAAACTAGGGCAATCTCTCAAGGTCTTCGCCGACTATGGGAATGATCGCCGGGAATACCCCGGTACGATCACGTGGATCTCCGATAAATCCGAGTTTACCCCGAAAGGTATCCAGACGAAGGACGAACGGGCTAATTTGGTATATGCCATCAAGATCGCCGTCCGCAACGATGGTTATCTGAAGATCGGGCAATATGGGGAGATTAAATATGAATAACGAGATTCATATAAATCATATCACCAAGCGTTATGGCGATGTCGAGGCCTTGCGGAATCTGTCGCTGGAGATCGGCTCCGGTGAGTTGTTCGGGTTGATCGGTCCGGATGGGGCGGGAAAGACTAAACTCGGACGTATCCTGACCACGTTGTTGTGGGCCGATAGCGGTACCGCCTCTGTCTGCGGCTTGGACGTGGTGAAAGACTTGAAGGAGATCCGTCGGCGGGTAGGATATATGCCCGGCCGCTTCTCGCTCTACCAAGACCTGACAGTAGAGGAGAACTTGAACTTCTTCGCTACGGTCTTCAATACGACGATCGAGGAGAACTACGATCTGGTACGGGATATCTATAGTCAGATAGAGCCGTTCAAGCATCGGCGGGCGGGGAAGCTGTCCGGTGGTATGAAGCAGAAGCTGGCTTTGAGTTGCGCCTTGATCCATCGTCCGGATGTCTTGTTCTTGGATGAGCCTACGACGGGGGTCGATCCTGTCTCCCGCTCTGAGTTCTGGGATATGCTGGATCGTCTGAAACGGCAAGGCATTACGATACTTGTCTCTACGCCTTATATGGATGAGGCCTCCCGTTGCGACCGTATCGCTTTGGTGCGTTCTGGGGAATGCCTGTCTATCGATACGCCGGTAGGCATCCGTACCTCATTCGATAGGCGGCTATACGCGGTGCGATGTGCGTCGATGTATAAGTTGTTGGGAGACTTGCGGGAGTTCCCGGATACAAACTCGTGTTTCGCTTTTGGAGATGCTCATCATCTTACGTTGAGGAGGGATGGGGAGGATGTCATGAGGCGATTACAGGAATATCTGAAAGGAAAAGGTTACGCGGACGTAAGCATCGAACGCCTTGAGCCAAGCGTTGAGGATTGTTTCATGGCCTTGTAGGAGAGGGGAAATGCGGGGCCTCGCATTGGGCGCGAGGTCGAATCTTGGAGAAATGCGGCATTGTAATTATGAAATAAGGATAAAAAATGAAAGCGATAGAAGTAAAACAACTGACCAAACGTTTCGGCACCTTCACCGCCGTCGATCATATCAGTTTCGAGGTGGAGCCGGGCGAGATATTCGGCTTCCTCGGGGCAAACGGGGCAGGGAAGACCACCGCCATGCGTATGCTCTGCGGCCTGTCGGCCCCGACATCCGGCGAGGCCCGGGTAGCCGGTTTCGATGTCTACCGGGAGAGTGAGTCCATCAAACGGAATATCGGATACATGAGCCAGAAATTCTCCCTATACGGCGATCTAAAGGTATGGGAGAATATCCGTCTCTTCGGCGGTATCTACGGCTTGTCTAAACGGCAGCTGTCCCAGAAAACGGATGAGTTGCTGGATATCCTCGGGCTGGAAAAGGAGCGGAACACCTTGGTCGATTCCCTGCCCTTGGGCTGGAAACAGAAGCTATCCTTCTCCGTGGCGATCATCCATGATCCCAAGATCGTTTTCTTGGATGAGCCTACCGGAGGCGTCGATCCCGTCACCCGCCGCCAGTTCTGGGAGTTGATCTATGAAGCGGCTGCCCGGGGGATCACGATCTTCGTCACCACCCATTATATGGATGAGGCGGAGTATTGTAACCGTGTCTCCATCATGGTAGACGGAAAGATCGAAGCGTTAGACAGTCCCTCCGCCTTGAAACGGGATTTTAAGACAACGAATATGAACCAAGTCTTCCACGCCTTGGCTCGAAAAGCAACGAGAGGAGAATAAACGATGAAACAATTCATATCCTTTGTTAGAAAGGAGTTCTATCACATTTTCAGGGACGCACGCACGACAATGATCCTCTTGCTCATGCCCGTCATCCTGATCATCTTGTTCGGATATGCCATCACGACCGAGATCAAGCGTGTGCCGATCGCTATTTTCGACCAAAGCCGGGATGAGCTGACACTGAAGATGGCAGACCGCTTGAATGCCAGCGAGTACTTCGAGCTGTATACGACCGTCGATAGCTATGAGGATGCCGGGGCCTTGTTTCGGCAAGGAAAGGTACACGTCATAGTTGTCTTCCCCCCCGGGTACGCTTCCACGGCCGATGCCCAAGTACAAGTCTTGGCGGACGCTACCGATCCGAACGAGGCCACGCAGCTAATCGCCTATTGCTCGGCGATCATCGCGGAACAGTTGAAAGGCGAGTCGGCGGTTGAGGGTAAAGCCGTGACCCCGGTTACCTCTTTGCTCTACAACCCTCAAATGAAAGGCGCCTACAACTTCGTTCCCGGCGTGATGGGCTTGATCCTTATCCTTATATGCGCCATGATGACCTCGATCGGCATCGTGAAAGAGAAGGAGATGGGAACGATGGAAGTCCTGCTGGTCTCCCCGTTGAAACCCATCTACATCATTCTGGCCAAGGCGATCCCATACCTATTGCTGAGTATGGTGAATATCGCTACGATCTTGCTGCTATCCTATTTCCTGCTGGACGTTCCGATAAAAGGCAGCCTGCTGTTGCTGGTTTCCGTGTCCATCCTGTACGCGATCGTATCCCTCTGTCTGGGCCTGCTGATCTCCACGGTAGCCGATACCCAGCAGGCGGCTATGTTGATCAGCGGTATCGCCTTGATGCTTCCGATCATGTTGTTGAGCGGCATGATGTTCCCGATAGAGAATATGCCGGATATCCTGCAATGGTTCTCCCATATCGTTCCGGCCAAATGGTATATCATCGCCGTGAAGGACGTGATGATCAAGGGGCTTCCCGCCGTGTCGATCTTGAAGGAGATCGGGATACTGTCGTTCATGGCGGTCGTGCTGGTATTCTTGAGTGTGAAACGTTTTAAAATACGATTATAAGCTATGTTACGATATTTGTTAGAGAAAGAGTTCAAGCAGATCCGTCGGGACCGGTTCATGCCGAAGATTATCTTCATCATCCCGATCATGCAGTTGATCATCTTGCCTTTCGCCGCTAATTTCGAGATGCGAAATATTAACCTTAGCATCGTGGACAACGATCATTCCGTCACCTCCATGCAATTGGTAGATAAGGTACTATCCTCCGGATATTTCCGCCTGACAGACCGGTCGGATCGCTACGACGAGGCGCTGACCTCGGTGGAGAGCAATGAGTCCGATATCATTCTGGAAATCCCCTCTGATTTCGAGCGGGACTTGGGTAAGGAGGGCAGGGCGGACGTGATGATCGCCGCTAACGCCGTGAACGGAACCAAGGGCGGCTTGGGTAGCTCCTACCTCTCCTCGATTATACAGGATTTCAATAGGGAGAAAGGTTTCGCCTCTATGGGATCGGGCAGGGGAGTGGCTTCGATTAACCTGTTTAATCCCCACTTGAGCTACAAGATCTATATGGTCCCCGGCATCATGGTATTCTTGCTGACGATTATCGGGGGATCGATCTCCGCCTTGAATATCGTGAGCGAGAAGGAGAAAGGGACGATCGAGCAGATAAACGTCTCGCCCGTACCCAAGTCCCTGTTCCTGCTGTCGAAGCTGATCCCTTTCTGGGTGATAGGCTTTGTCCTGCTGACGGTGGCGATCCTCATCGCTTGGCTGATCTACGGCTTGGTGCCGGAGGGGAGTTTCGGGGTGATCTATTTGTTTGCCGCCGTATATTTGATCGCTTTTACGGGATTTGGCTTGGCGATCTCCTCCTTCTCGTCCACACAGCAACAAGCGATGCTTACGGCGTTTTTCTTCTTGATCATTTTCGCCTTGCTAAGCGGATTGTTCACGCCGATCAGCAGTATGCCGGAATGGGCGCAGAAGATCACGCTGGCGAATCCGGTGCGTTATTTCGTGGAGGTGATGCGTATGGTCTATTTAAAGGGGAGCGGCTTTGCCGATTTACGGGGACATTTCGTGATTGTCTGTCTATTTGCTGTTTTTTTTAATCTGTTAGCGGTAATTAGTTATCGTAAAAAGGGGTAGTTCGGAAATAAATGTTTTCTTTGTATCCCGTTTACGGATTATAAACTAATACAGCGAAAAAACATGTCATTTATCATTGTCGTACTTTGTTTGGCCTTATTGATTGTCTTGATATCCTACTTTAAGGTGGATGCTTTCATCGCGTTTCTGATCTCCTCTATCTTGGCGGGCATCGCTTTGGGCATTCCGTTGGAGAAGCTGCCGGACTCGGTGAATAACGGTATCGGGAGTATCTTGGGTGGGTTGACGTTGATTATCGTATTAGGCGCTATGCTAGGCAAGTTGGTGGCCGAGAGCGGAGCGGCACAGAAGATCGCTTCCGTGATGGTGTCGCTTTTTGGTACTAAGCATATACAATGGGGGCTGATGGTGACAGGCTTTGTCGTGGGTATTCCGTTATTTTATGGGATCGGATTTGTGTTGTTGGTGCCATTGATCTTCTCGATCGTGTATAAATACAAGCTTCCGGCGGTCTATATCGGGTTGCCGATGTTGGCGGCGTTGTCCGTGACGCATGGATTCCTGCCCCCGCATCCGTCTCCGGTAGCCTTGGTGGTACAGTTCAACGCGAATATCGGCCTTACGCTGATCTACGGTTTATGTTTGGCGATTCCGGCTATCATTATCGCCGGGCCGGTGTTCGGCAGTCGGTTGAAACATATAAAATCCGGTCCGGTCACGTTGTTCGAGCAGAAAGAGGATAGCGGGAGATATAGCATGCCGGGCAAGGCGAATAGTTTTATCAGCGCTACGTTGCCTGTCTTTTTACTGATTATCGTGACGGTTATTCCTTATTGCTTTAAGGATATGGGCGAGATGGCGAGCGGGATAGTCTCTTTTATTGGTGCTCCTTCCATTGTAATGCTGATCGCCTTGTTGTTCGCTACATATACGCTGGGCATCCGGCAGGGACGTAGTATCAAGTCGGTTATGGCAGTCTATGGGGAGGCCGTGAAAGATATCTCTATGATTCTTTTGATCATCGCGGGTTCCGGTATCTTCAAGCAGATCATGGAGGATAGCGGGGTAAGCAATGAGCTGGCGACAAGTCTGGAGCAATTGCCCGTTCATCCGTTGATCTTGGGTTGGTTGATCTCTGCCGTGATCCGTTTGTGCGTGGGATCGGCTACGGTGGCGGCGTTGACGGCGGCGGGCGTGGTGATGCCTTTAGTTACGCAAACGGGTGCGAACCCGAACTTGATGGTTTTATCTTTAGGAGCGGGTAGCTTGATGTTCTCGCATGTCAACGATTCCGGCTTCTGGATGTTCAAGGAATATTTTAACCTAAGCATAAAGGATACGATCTGCTCATGGTCTATCATGGAGACGATCGTGTCGGTCGTAGGATTGATCGGGGTAATGATCTTAAATATGATTGTATAATAAAAGAATGATTGAGCAATGAGAAAGAGATGGCTGCTTAGTATCGTTATTATGCTTTTCCCTTTCGTCACCTCGTTTGCGGCGGACCCGGAGGAAGGTACTTATCCAACGGTCGGGAGGCTTTTTCATATAGCACGAAGCGTGAATAAGAACTTGGTTTGTTACGATGTGAATCTGAGGGATGGTAAGCTGGATACACATGATCCCTTGAACGTTTATTGGGTCAATCGGGAAAAGCATCCGGGGGAAACCAATGGCTTGAGCTATATCCAACGGAAAATGGCTTATGGGTATAAACTGATCTCGGCGAGTGATAATGCTTGTGTATGCTCATTGACCGCTTATCCCTCCCGCCAGTTGACGATTACCAAACGTGATTCCCGCTATGTATGCTACATAACGATCAACAACCAACAGGCGATTCTCCAATCCCTCTACGTTAAAGCCAGCTCCAAGAATCCTTTAAGCGTCGAGTATGTAGAGCTACAAGGAATCTCTGTCGCCACGAATCAACCGGTAACGGAAAGAGTCAGGAAATAGATCAATATATTTTTTTACTAACGTATAAATGAAAGAAATTATGAGCATGATTAACGCAGATGAGAATTTTGAGAAATTAGGGTTGACCTTACCTCCCGCACCGGCTCCGGCCGGGGTTTACAAGCCTTGTGTGATAGATGGCAAATACCTGTATCTTTCCGGTCACGGGCCTGTGCGGAATGATAAATCCTTGATCATCGGACGTATCGGTAAGGACTTGACGATGGATGAAGGCAAACTCGCCGCCCAGCAAGTAGGACTTACCATGTTGGCGACCATCCAGGCGAACCTTGGTAGCTTCAACAAGATAAAGAGAGTGATCAAGGTATTGGGTATGGTAAATTGTACGCCCGATTTCGGAAAGCATCCTTATGTGATCAATGGCTGTAGCGAGTTGTTCGCCGCCGTATGGGGGCCGGATAACGGTGTAGGTACCCGTAGCGCCGTAGGATTCGGTTCTCTTCCCGATAATATTCCTGTAGAGATAGAGGCTTTGTTCGAATTATACGAATAAGCCATGGACGATTGGTACGTCATAAGTAATGTAGACCGGATAGACTCGCCAGCCTTGGCGTTCTATCCGGATCGTATTTCCGGCAATATCGAGTTGGCCAAGAGGATCATAGGCGACACGAACCGGCTTCGTCCGCACGTGAAGACGAATAAGGCGGCTGAGGTATCCCGCATGTTGCTGGATGCCGGAATCCGGAAGTTCAAGTGCGCTACGATTGCCGAGGCCGAGATGCTGGGGCATATGAATGCCCCCGATGTATTATTAGCCTATCAGCCGGTAGGCCCGAAGATTTCCCGCTTATTAGATTTGATAAAGGCATATCCCGCCACCCATTACTCCTGCTTGGTAGACCAAGCGGAGAATGCCCGTGCGATCTCGGCTCTTTGCGAGGCCGGGAATATCACCTTGGATGTCTTTATCGATCTGAACGTGGGAATGAATCGTACCGGAGTCCTCCCGGAGAGAGCGGAGGCGCTGGTGGATGCCATCCTGCCGCTGAAGTCTCTGCAGATTATCGGGTTGCATGGCTACGACGGACATATACATGACGCGGAGCTATCGGTACGTTGCCAAGGCGCGGATGCAGCGTACGCCTTGACCGAACGTGTGTTCCGGGAGATATCCCGCAAGTTTGCCTATCCATTGGTAAAGGTGATGGGAGGTACTCCTACATTCCCGATGTACGCGAAGCGGAAGGATTGCGAATGCAGTCCCGGCACGTTTGTGTTCTGGGATTGGGGGTATGGAAACGCTTATCCGGATATGCCGTTCAAGGTAGCTGCCTTATTGATAACTCGGGTCATTTCCGTGCTGGATGAGCATCATGTTTGCGTAGATCTTGGTTACAAGGCGGTAGCCTCGGAAAGTCCTTTGCCCCGTGTGTTTTTCTTGAACCATCCGGAGGCGAAACCTATCTCCCAGAGCGAGGAGCATCTGGTCTTGGAAGTCCCGGACAGTCGGCTCTATCCATTAGGTTCCGTATTCTATGGCATTCCCGTTCATATTTGTCCTACGGTCGCTTTATACGACAAGGCTTATGTGATCCGGGATCGTGAGGCGATCGGCGAATGGCCTATCATTGCCCGTTCACGTCGCATCACCTATTAACGGTAATCAAATTTTCAATTATCAATTATCAACTCTCAATTAATAAAATGAATAAGCCATTTATTATCGACGCTCATCTCGACCTTAGCATGAACGCTTTGGAGTGGAACCGGGATTTGCGTCAACCCCTAAAGGAAATAAACCGGAGAGAAATCGGTATGACCGATAAGCCCGACCGCGGAAACGCCACTATATCGTTTGAGGAACTGCGTAAAGGAAACGTCGGGTTGGTAGTCGCCACCCAGATCGGTCGCTATGTAGGGCCGGATAATCCACTTCCCGGTTGGCATTCCCCGGAACAAGCTTGGGCGCAGACCCAAGGCCAACTTGCTTGGTATAAGGCGATGGAAGAGGAGGGCCAGATGGTCATGATCCGGGATAAGAAGGCCTTGGATACGCATCTGGCTCTTTGGAAAGACGGTGAACCCGCCAACAAGAAGCCGATCGGTTATGTATTAAGTATCGAGGGAGCCGACTCGTTCATCACGGTGAATCATGTGGAAAGGGCGTATGCTTATGGCTTGAGGGCGGTTGGCCCGGCACATTACGGCCCCGGAAGATATGCCAACGGTACGGATTCTACCGGTCATCTGAATGCCATGGGGAAAGAGTTGTTGCGTACCATGGATCGCTTGGGTATGATTCTTGACGTGACCCATTTATGTGATGAGGCTTTCTGGGATGCGTTGGATTTGTATAAGGGACCGATTTGGGCGAGCCATAACAACTGTCGGGCCTTCGTAGATCACAACCGCCAGTTTAGCGACGAGATGATCAAGGCGTTGATAGAGCGTGGCGCCGTGATCGGTATCGCCCTAGACGCTTGGATGATGGTACCGAACTGGGTGCGAGGCGAGTCTACTCCAAGAGGCATGAACTGTGGTATGGAGATTATGGCGAACAATATCGATCATGTCTGCCAATTGGCCGGAAACGCGAACCATGTGGCTATCGGCAGTGATCTGGATGGTGCTTTCGGTACGGAGCAATGCCCGTATGACCTAGTAACGATCGCCGATCTCCAAAAGATATTCCCGATCCTTCAATACCGTGGCTTTACGGACGATGCTATCAACCGTATCGCCTCTGGTAACTGGATTGAGTTCTTACGGAAGCATTTGCCGGAATAAGCTACTGCAACCCGGGTTGCAGTGATACCGCGATGCGGATGCAGTGTTACTGCAACCCGGATTGCAGCGTCACTGCATCCGCATCGCGGTAAAAAGACAAACAAGGTGAGTCTATTTTATATCTGCAATACCAAGACGAACCGGCATCCCTTCTTATATTCCTTATCGATAGATAGGGTTCCGTTTAATTTACTAGCCATCAGTGCGCAGATGGGTAATCCCAAACCATCGCCTTGCGCTAGATCCTTCGCCTCATTGAATGGCTTGAATAAGTTCTCTTTTAGATCATCCGGTATGCCTGTACCATTATCGGTAATGATAAATTGGCAAACATGAGCGCCTTTCCGTTTAAATTCCAGACGGATGTTACCGCTGGAAGTATATAATGCGGCATTCTTTAACAAATGCAATAAGACTTGTTCCAGATGCTCGGCATTCGTTTTAATCTCCAATTGGGGCACGTCTGTTACGAGATTGACCTCCGGTTGAATATCCCCTTTAACCTTCTCCACGATTTTCTTACTGAAGTTTCCTACATTAAAAGAACTAACCTCATACGGTTCCATCAACGTATTCTCCAAGGAGGAAAGCTCTTGGATATGAACCGTAAACTGTTTCAAAGCCTCTACCCGTGTCCATACATCCTCGGCCTGCTTCGGAGCTACCGCCTGTAATTCTTTGGCGGATGCGCTAAGCTTGTTCAAGGTAGGCTCCATCTGAACCGATATGTTTTGGATGAATTGGGCTTGTTGTTCGCTATGCTCGTTTGTCGTCTGGATGATTTTCTTTAATTTCTTGTTCAGCACGATGAAGCGCAGCAAAAGGAATCCCAAGAAAAGCAAGGCGGCTATCAGGATTACCACGAATGTGATAAGTCCGACAATCATATATTGCTTAACAGACAATTTATCGTCTTTCTCCTGTATTGTCTGTAGGCTCTGATCATATTTTTGCTGTAATGCCCCTAGTTTATCCTCTGCCGTAAGAGCCTTTACGGAATCCGTCCATACGATGTATTTGTCGTAGGTACGTTCCATCAGTGGGGCGTTGTTTGCCTTACGAGCGATAGAGATCAAGTTCCGGTAGCAATCGTTCACCTTCTCGTATTCTTTTTTCTCCTTATACTGGTTGATCAGTTTCTGGAAAGCAGCGTCCCCCTGCTCGTTTTGCCCGAACGTATAATAATAACCTGCTTGGGTATATAATAAATTGTTCGATAACTTCTCATCACCCGCTTGGCTGGCTAGATTATCTAATGTATTGAGTTGAACTTGCGCTTGGGCGGCGTTCTTTAGTTTAATATACATTTCCAACCGCTCTTTCGTTACTTGGAAGCGTTGCTCATAGAGCGATTTCTGCAACTTCTGTTCCTCGGTTAAGATGAATTGGTTCATCTGGCGGCAAAGATCGAATGCCTCTTGGTAATAATTCTCGCGATAATATAGATAAGCCGCCTGCGTACCGGCATCGATCGCCTGTTTGTAATCTCCTTTTTCGGCTAAGTTCTTGTAAGCTTGGAGAAAAAGATAACGAGCCTTGGTGTAGTCTTTTTTTCCAGGCTGCTTTGTGCCTGTGTCATAAATTGATTCGTCGTGTTTTGCGCCTGTGTGACAGGGTAGAAACAAAGCATAAAAGATAGTAAAAGATAAATGACCCTCATAACTTAAATTTTTTTGAAGTAAAAATATGTATTTACTGGGATTCATACAAAATATATCAGGGGAAAAATAATAGATATTTTATTTTAAGATACGATTTGTGTGTCAATATTCATATTTATTTTGTCAATTCTGAAAGTTCCGAACAAGTGGAATGTGCTATCTTTATCACATTTATTAACCTTAAGAATTGTGTTTATGAGTATATCCGTATTAACAAAAGGCATGTCGTGTCTATTCTTTTGTTTTTGTGTTTGTTGTATGAATGCGCAAGTAAGAAACACTGATCCTGTACGTCACTTGAGGATATCCGGTTATTTGGGGCAACGGATCGACGCTTGTATCGAGTATCGAGTGAAAGCTCAAGATGTGGATCATTTGGTGGAACCTTTCCGGCATAAGGAAGAGACCTCGCGCTGGCAATCGGAATTTTGGGGAAAATGGATACAAGGGGCGATCGCCTCATACCGTTATGATAAAGATCCTGAGTTGTACAAGATTATTAAGAATGGAGCGGAGTTGTTGATGGAAACCCAATTGCCGAATGGATATATCGGTAACTATTCCGAGGAAGCACAGTTGAACCAGTGGGATATATGGGGGCGAAAATACACGGCTTTAGGTTTGATCGCTTATTATGACTTATCCGGGGATCGAAAAGCTTTGGATGCCGCCTGCCGGGTGATCGACCATTTGATGACGCAGGTGGGACCCGGAAAAGTGAATATCGTGACGACCGGTAATTATATAGGAATGCCAAGCTCTTCGGTACTTGAGCCGGTGATGTATCTGTATAATCGTACCCGGCAAGATAAATATCTGGATTTTGCCAAGTACATCGTAAAGCAATGGGAGACTCCGGAAGGCCCTCGATTGATTAGTAAGGCGATTGCGGATATTCCTGTCGCCGGACGTTTCCCACATCCAAAGGTTTGGTTCTCTCCGGAGAATGGACAAAAAGCATATGAGATGATGTCTTGTTATGAGGGCTTGTTGGAACTTTACAAGGTCACTAAGAATCCATTATATTTATCTGTGGTGGAGAAAACGATGAATCATATAATCAATGAGGAAATCAATGTGGCCGGTTCTGGTAGTGCATTCGAGTGCTGGTATGGAGGCAAGGCGTTACAGACTTATCCTACTTATCATACGATGGAGACTTGTGTGACGTTCACGTGGATGCAGATTTGTGACAGGATGCTCGGACTAACCGGAAATTCCTTATATGCGGACCAGATAGAGAAGGCTATGTATAACGCTTTACTAGCCTCGCTGAAAGCGGATGCCTCTCAAATAGCGAAATACAGTCCGTTGGAGGGCTGGCGGCATGAAGGAGAGGAGCAATGCGGTATGCATATCAATTGTTGCAATGCGAATGGACCTCGTGCTTTCGCGATGATTCCGCAATTCGCTTATCAGGTAAACGGCAGACGTATCGATGTCAACCTATATGCGGCTTCGAGCGTGGAGGTAGAGTTGGATAAAAAGACGAGGGTGTCGATGACGCAGGAGACGGACTACCCGATAGATGGGCAAGTCCGGATTGTGGTGGAACCGGAGAAGACTAGTGATTTTACGATCGCCTTGCGTATCCCGGCGTGGAGTGAGCGAACTGTGGTGTCTGTCAATGGTGAGCCTTTAACGGATCTGTTGGCTGGAGCATACCTACCGATTCATAGGACTTGGGAGAAAGGGGATGAAATTACGGTGGAGTTGGATATGAGGGCTCGCTTGGTGGAGCTGAACGAGGCTCAAGCGATCGTAAGAGGCCCTTTGGTGCTGGCTAGAGATAGCCGCTTTAAGGATGGAGATGTGGATGGGGGTTTCCGGGTGCTGGAGTG
>OATK01001673.1_pt1 | contig 13067 bp, 7 predicted proteins | sample 1516611 | NCBI WGS metagenome assembly OATK01 (sample SAMEA2579947, study PRJEB22360) | human gut metagenome | biome: human gut; feature: human-associated habitat; material: faeces | place: Denmark | collected 2008/2010 | reverse complement strand
AATCATCACCTTCAATTAATTCGAAGGGAGGAGTATGCATGGCTGGCATCAGCAGTGACATTATACGAGGCTACAACGATACAATTATCCTGTATCTTCTGCTTGATAAGCCATCTTATGGTTATGAGATTTCTAAGCAGATTAAGGCCATGACCAATGAGAAATATATTGTTAAAGAAACTACTCTTTACTCAGCATTTACACGTATGGAAAAGAACGGATATATCACTTCTTTCCCCGGTGTAGGCGAGAATGGCGGAAAAAAGCGCACCTATTATCAGATTACTGACGAAGGACGGCTGTATTATGAGTCAAAATGTAAAGAGTGGGCTCTTACTAAAGAAGTTATTGAAAAATTTATTGTGAAGGAGAATTAATGTATGGATACTATTAAAAGTTATCTTGAAACTATGTTTGCCAATCTCCCCGCAACTACTGAGGTTTTAAAGGCTAAAGACGAATTGTGGGGCATGATGGAGGACAAATATAATGAACTTATCAGTGAAGGTAAAAGCGAGAATGAGGCTGTAGGTACTGTTATCTCAGAATTCGGCAATCTTGACGAACTCGCAGAAACTCTCGGACTTAACAGACAGTCTTCTGCTCCTGTTGATAACAGACGCACTTTAACACATGATGAAGCCAGAAGCTTTGTAAGTGCCGGCAGCCGACATGCATTTCTGACTGCATTAGGGGTTTTCTTATGTATTTTCTCAGTAGTTCCAGCGGCAGCCTGCAGTGCATTTCATAATAATTTTCTCCAGACAATGGGCACTGTTGCTCTGTTTATTATAGTTGCCTGCGGTGTTGGCATATTTATAATAACCAATTCTTTAATGAATAAATACGACTATATTAAGAAACACGAATGTATCATCGATTATGCCACTGTCGGATATGTGCAGGATAAGAAGGAACAACTTCGCAACATTTCTATTGTGTGCCGCACTCTGGGAATTATTATGTGTATCATAAGCTTTGTCCCTGCTGCCGTTTTTGACGCAATCCCAATACAAGGACTTGACGATATCGGCGGCGCAGCAATGATTTGTATAGTAAGTGTCGGCGTATTCCTTATTGTTTTCGGTTCAATGGCTGAGACTTCATGTAAGACTTTACTTGCTCTTAATGGTGACAATGTAGCCGGCAGCTATGTTAAGAAGGAGAATAAAGAAGTCAGATATATTAACAATACTGCAACAACTATTATGTCTGTTTTCTGGCCTACCGTTACATGTATATATCTGTCAGCCAGTTTCATCACATTTGCATGGGCTTTAACATGGGTTATATGGCCTGTTGCGGCTGTAATACATGCTATATTTAAGAGTATACTTAAAGACGATTCCAGGGAGGTGTAATTATGAAGAAACGAATTTATCTGTCAATTATATATTTTATTACACTTATATGCATAATTATTGGCGTTCTTGGTAATGTATTTAACATTTCTCCTTTTACACGTATGACTATGGCATCCAGTGGCAAATATATTGAAAATTCTTCTATTTATGATAATGTGTCAGACATATCTGTTGATATGAATCTTGGCAGTGTTGAGATTAAGAAAGGCAACAAGCTTGAAGTTATCTATACAGGTGCTGAAAAGTTTAAGCCTGCTGTATCTGTTTCTGGAACTTCATTAAATATTGAACAACATGTAAAAGTACATCTTATGACTAATATCAAAAACTCAGACTGCACACTTACAATTACTATTCCTGACAATATCAGTCTTAATTCTATTCAGGCTGACCTTAATATGGGTGATATGGATGTTAACAATATACATGCTTCTTCTGCTGATTTCTCTGTTGATATGGGTTCTCTTAAGATCGTTGATTCTGCCGTTAAGAATTTAACTGCTGATAACAATATGGGCGATATTAAGCTTACAAACTGTGACAGTGATGTCCTTAACCTTTCTGTCGATATGGGTTCTCTGAAAATAAACGGTATAGATATTGATAAATACAGTTCTAATCTCTCTGTAGACTTAGGCGACATTGAGGTTAATGATTCTACTTATTCTCACAGCTATACTAATAATGCTGGCAGCGGTAAAAGTATAAATGCTGATGTTAATATGGGGGATATTAAGATTAACAGGTAATAAAGAACCGGATCGCAAGAAAATCCCACAAAGGATTCTCTCCGACCCGGTTCTTTGGCTTGTTTATAGTTTTATTAGATTTTAGCGTATCAGTTATCTTACATTCTTAATCTTACGTCTGCCTGTTACTGCTGCACCTGATGTTAAAGCAAGTGCTGCTGCTACGATGTAAGCCATCATGTTGTTAGAATCACCAGTCTTAACATCTGATACAGATGTATCTGAAGTACCTGCTTCTGTTGTGTTATCAGACTCTTCTGAACCAGAAGGTGTACCTGCATCAACCTTTACTAATGCATTGATTGCTGCTGTAAGATGCTCTGTTGCCTCATCAACATCTGCCTGATATTCTGCAACTGCAAGTGCATCGACTGCTTCCTCATACTCAAGCTTCATAGCTGCCCAGGATTCGGCTGTATAATCAGCTTCGTTAAGTGCATCTGCTGCTGCAATAGCTGCTGAAAGCTTTGATGTATCACTTACAGGTGCTTTAATCTTAACGATATTAGCATCAGTTGCTTCAAAATCAATTGTAGTATCAGTATATCCTAATGCATATACAGTAAGTGACCAGTAACCTGTTCCATCATATCCTGCTGGTAACTGGCAGCGTGCTGAATCTGTAAGTCCAAGCTGGATTCCCATTACTTTGTGCATCCAGTTATCTGCTGCGAATTTAGTGCCATATGTAGCAACAGCATTTGTTCTTGTTGCATCATTTCCATAATATGTCCACTTAACAGCCTGCATCATAGCACCCAATGCACCATAACCATCACCATTAATATCAACTCTTAAAAATTCACCGTATGAACCTGTAGCATCTTTTACTGTAGATGTAATGTTAGCAGCTACGCTGATATCCTGCTCTGCAAATGATTTGCCATTGCCAGTCTGTCTTGCAGAGAATGAATATGTTCCGTCTGCATTCTTAACTGCTGTCTTAAGTCCATTAGTATCTGCATTAACTGCAGCTGTATACTCATATGAGCTAAGCTTGTTCTCACCAAATCCACCGTATAACTTCTCACCATTCTTGACAACTCTGTAATGCTGCTCAAAATCAGCAAGATCAGATGTCTTAACCTTAACCGGAACATACTTAATACCAGTTACTTCATAAGAAGAAAGCTTAGATGTTGTACCATCTGTATTAGTAATTACTCCCTTACTATATGAAAGCTGTGTACCATCTGTAAGAATCATTATCTGATTCTTTGCATCACCAGTCCAGCCGGCAAGCTCATACTTCTTACCATCTTCTGTATCAATTGTTGCCATGCACTGGTAGCTTCCTCTGTGAAGACCATGGTTAGTTGTAGCTCTTGTTACTGTATCAAAAGCTCCCTTATCATACTCACCATGTGTATCCTTCTCATTAGATGTTGTTACATCTCCTGCGTTATATACGCCCTCATTAGCCCAGTATTCCTGCCATGTAAGTCCAGCATATACATATGAATAATCATCATCTGCTGCATGTGTATCAGACACAAGAGCTGGAAGTGCTGTAACTGCAAGAACAGTAGCGGCTGCAACAGCAGCAATCTTAGTAAAAATGTTCTTCCTCATAATTCCTCCTTGTTTTGCGAAGCAAAATCCGAACCCATTGGTGAGGAGAGGAATTTTGCCTCCTTATAATTTTTTCTATTACAAATCTGCTCTACTTCTTAGCAGATTTATAAGCATAGTAAAATGCCTTCTTTATGGCATTGCTTGATTTAGTAGCCCCAGAAACACTGTCAACACCTGATGTACTCTGATTTGCAAGAAGCTGTGCAGGAACCTTTGCATTTGCCATATTAAAATACTGCACATCCTGTGCTCCTGCTTCTGAAGTTGCTGTAACTGATGTAATCACATCTCCTGATACGACTATTGTAACCGTTACATTGTAATTATAAGTCTCACACACAGCAGAACCTGTATAAGTTCCATCTGCTTTAAATTTTGTATTAGCCAGTGCGTCACTGCCTGAACCGCCGCTCAGCTCTCCACTATTGTCAGAACCATTATCCGGCTTGGCTGACTGATTACCACTGTCAGAACTATTACCTGATGAATTACCAGAAACATTATCCGAACCGGAATTATTGCTATTTCCCGACACTTCATTTCCTACACCACCAGCCTGTGAGTCTGACTGTCCATCTGATGAAACTGATTCTTCCAGACTCTCTTGTGTTGTTCCTTCGGCATCTGTCTTAGCCGTACTGCTCTCAATCTCTTTGACCATTGCTGCAACTGTCTCTTCGTTAAAGAAATCGTTCCATTCCTCATTGTCTTCCGATGCCGACACTGTCTGTCTTCCTGCAAAGCACAACACCGTCATCACTGCACATATAACCAATGCCAGTCCATACAGAACCGTCTCTGGTTTCTTACCGTATGTCTTTCCGGCTCTTGCTGCCTTTACTGATACAGCCTTTGCTATTCTCATAGCTGCATAGCCTAAGAAAACTATGCTGTAGATAACTACATTTGCAATATAAGTACCAAGTCCAAGTCTTGCATATGGAATATTGATAAGCATTATATGAACATACATAAGACCATAAAACACATATGCTGTGCGCTGTAACTGCTTCCACTTCTTAGCCTGCATCTTCTTTCTTACAGATGGAAAAGATGTAACTGTAAGCACAAGCATTATAGCTATAAGCACAAGACTTATTACCGCAGCTGCAAGCTGTGTGGCTGATAACAGGCTTGTCTTAGTAAATAACATTCTGAAATATGTCATTCCATATGTGAAATTATGACACAGGACGAGTATTGCCGCTGTAATTGACAATTCACCTCTTATCTTCATAAGCGGTGCAATCAGCTTGCTACCCTTAGGAAGTGCACCTGCATACATTACTGCAACGAACATTGCCGTTCCAAGAGAGCCTTTTGCAAATATTCCTAATATATTGTTCTTTACAAACAAAGGCATTGACAGAAACTCAAGCAGGAATACTGCAATAGAGATTACTGCCACACCTATATAAAATATATTGGCATATTTCTTAAGTGAATCCTTGAGAAAATATATAAATAAAGTGATATTATTAATAACATGTCTGCTCCTTCGGGTCTGTATATCTTGGTTAGCTGTCTTCAACAAAAGTATATTAATCTATCTGCGATTAGTTTTCGCTAACTGCTCTATAGAATATATTTTTCTCACCACATTTGTCAATACAGACAGTTAATAATAATTCTCATTAAGGCTGTCTGGTAATTATTTCCTTATCCATATCTGTTGAAAAACCGCTGGCAATGCCCTCCGATACATACACTCTGCTTCCATCGAAAAGTATCATATCAAAATCTATAGCCCCGCTTCTGTAAAGTTCTTTCGCACCATCAAGCCCCATTACAAAAAGCGCAGTTGATAATGCATCTGCTGTAGTTCCATCTGAACACACAATTGTAACCGAAGTCAGGTCGCTCTCTGATGGATAACCTGTCTGCGGGTCTATAATATGATGGTATACCTGTCCGTCCTGCTCAAAATACCGCTCGTACCCACCTGATGTTATGACAGCCTTATCCGCCGTGCTTAATACACCAAGATAACTGCTTTCACTGTCAGGATTCTGTATGGCAACCCTCCAGTCCGAGCCATCAGTCTTAGTTCCTAGCACCTGCACATTGCCTCCAAGATTAATGATTGCGTGCTCTATGCCGCAGTCCTTCATAATCTGAATCACCCTTGAAGAAGTATAACCTTTGGCAATTCCACCAAGGTCAATGCTTGCACCATCTGACAATGTCACCTGCTGCCCGTTAACCTCCACATTTGTATAAGAAACATACTTAAGTACCTCTGCAATCTCGCTGCTTTCAGGCACTCTGTAATTCTTGGTGGTAAATCCCCACAGCTCCATAACCGGGTATATCGTAATATCGAAAGCACCTTTAGTTTCTTTAGATACCTGCATTGCCCTGTTCATTATAAATGCGGTTTCTTCCGATACTTCACCGCTTCCATTTTCATTTATCTTAGTAACATCACTGTCCTCATTTCCTACCGAAAACATTGCATCAAGCCGGTTAATCTCCTGAACTGCTTTACTTACTGCTTCCTCTGAATTGCTGCCATATGCAGTAAGCGACATATATGTATCCATTGCAAATATTTCCTGTGTACTCTTGACTGTATCGTCCTTCTCTGGCTTACTGCCACCACATGCCGTCAAAACAGCCGCTGCAAAAATTGCTGTAATTCCTGCCAATATATATTTTCTGATATTATATTTCATGCTTTTAAGTTTTATCCTCCATCTTATACTGGTTAGTTCTATAAAACTTTATAGCATAATAATTAAAATGTCAATCACATACGGTCACACATTCACCACGCAAAAACACCCGCAATATAATTGCGGGTGCTCCTGTAAAGAAAATTCTTATGAAATTAGATATCTTTTCTTCTTCTCATGTATACTGCTGCCATTCCAAGCAATGCACAAAGGCTTGCTGTAGTTAATGCGGCATACATTCCTGCATGGCTCATATCGCCTGTATTAACTGTTGTATCTGCTCCTGTTGAAGTTCCTGTTGAATCATCTGGTGTCTCGGCAGGATTCTCGTTATCTGATGGATTTCCTTCAACATATTCAGGGTTCTGGTTGTTCTCACCTTCCCATGTAATATCTAAATTATGAAGCATTGTTGTATTCTGCCATCCACCAGTTCCTGTTGTTCCTGTATGCTGTATTGCAACACCGCCAAAGCTGTTAGCTGCGATATCTGCTGTAAGGTCAACTACATGAGGATATCCCTTAGCTGCCTGATCTGCGAGCTGTTCTGTTGGTGTCTCAACATGAGCAGTGAGCTTATTACCTTCAGTCTTTAAACTGATTGTACATCCTGTTACATAGCAGCTTGCAATTACTTTATCAGAGATTTCTGTTACTGCTCCATTGTCATATTTTACAAGTACAAATGTTACGGCATTAGATGAATCCCTTGTTCTTATTATTCTTAATCCGTATCCTGTAAGTGTAGATGTATCGAACTTAAGAAGTACATCCATATACTGTCCTGCACTACCAAATCCCTGACCTGCTGTCTTAGCCGGGTCAACTACAAGCTTAAGTGACATATCACCATATGTTCCTTCTACTGGTGTATACATAAGTCTTGAACCCTGTGTTCCCTGATATAATCCTGCTCCTACACAACCATTACCTGTTACTCCGTATACCCATGGCTCTTCTGTATCTGCTCCCTGCCATTTTCCAAAGCTTTCTGTATCTGCCGGACGGTTATAATCTACTGTCCAGAAGCCAGCTTTGATTTCTGACTGCTTTATATTAGGGAAGTTAGAGAAATCTGTAGAAAGGTTCTTGCTTCTTACATCTTTCACTCCGATTGCCTTGTCATATACTGTATTTACTGGTGTTCCATAATCACTTCTGATGTTCTTAGATTCTACCTTAGCCATGATATAATATCCAACATCACCTGCTGTTAACTTATATGTATATTCTGGTGAATCGTTTCTTGTTACTGCTACAAGTACCTTATTGCTTCCCTCTGCGTCTGTACATCTGTACCATGAGATTGCAGACATGTCTTCTCTGCTTCCTAAATCAAGTGAGTAATCTACTTTAAGACTACCCTGTCCGTCATTAGTAATAACTGGTGTCTTGATATACTCTGGTGCATCAAGTTTGCTTGGCTTTACAGTAATTCCAACTGCTGCTTCAAGACCTGACTCTGTAGATGCATTTATAATAACCTTCTTAGCTGCATCATCATTATTAGTACCTTCAACCTTGCATGTTCCATCACCATTGTCTGTAAGTTTTACATATGCCTTATCTTCGTCTGATACGCTGTATGTTATCTTCTGTGTTGTATCATTAGTTCCATAGAAGTAGTTAACTGTTCCTCCAACTGAAGCTGTTTCTTTTCCAGATTCAATCTCTGAAACATCTGATTTTATTGTAAGCTGTGTTGCAACTGCTTCCTGCCCTGCTGCAGCTATTACATCTTTAACTCCTAATGGATCCCAGTCGTCACTGCCCTTTAAAAGATTATATGTATTGTAATATGTTTTACCACCTGATACTACCTTGTAGGCATTAAGCACTGATTTTCCTGTCATATCAACGGTTTCTTTAGCACCTTCTCCGCCGATTGTGATATTCTTTCCATTATGAACGATGTTACTCTGGTAACATTTTAATGAATCAGATGGGAATTTTGTCCATCCCATTGTTATAGGTACACTTAAATTACTGTTATATACACAGTCTACTGCAGTTATTGTACCGCCTTCCTTAGTAAAGAACTGTGTTGGTTCTGCCTCTACGTTTAATATCTTACAATTAAATGTGCAGCCTAAGAATGTTGAACCAGTATTATAAGATGAATATAATGGTCTGTTTCCATAGAAATCAAAATCACATCCTACATATACAGCATTTCCATTAAGAGCATCATCAGTACTTTCAAAATGACAGTTATTGTAAAGATTTCTTGAAGCACCACTGATTGGGACAAGGTTAAGTCTGCTTATGAAGTTACAATTATCTGCAAACATTTTATCACCAGACATATCAGCAAGCTGTGCCTGAGTGATTGTATCTGTTCTCTTTGCCTGATTAAGTTCACTCATAAGTGGATAATCAAGGTCAACACTACAATAATTACCTATTGTTATATTCTTAACTGTGAGTGCGCCACTGCAGTTGAATCTGAACATAGTATAGTTACCGTTAGAGGCATGTGACTGTCCTCTGTTTCCAGCTAATACAACATTATCAGGATTTCCTGTAAGACCTTTGATAGTAAGATAATCTGAATTAACAACCATTCCATAAGGTACTGAATATCCTTCTGTCTTCTGTACTGTATCTGTTGCTGCCGGATCATCTATCCAGTATACATATGGTGCAACATATACTGTCATTGGATTGTCTGCTGTTCCATTCTTTAATGCATCTGCTGACAATGCCTTAGTAATGTCGTTATATACATATGGGTACTGGGCAGCAAGCTCGTCTGATAACGAACCATCAACATATATGGCTGTCTCCGACAACTGGATTGTCTCGCCCTGATACTTAATGTAAGTTCCACCGAATTCAACCGGATCAGAACTGTCCATTGGTGTGTAACCTTCTAATGTTTTGTTAATGTCTTTTACTGCTGAATACCTTCCAGCTTTTACTCCTGTTTCCTGTGCAAATGCATAGTATCCCTGTAATGGAGCTAAGTTGCCCGCAACAAGAACACCAGCCATGACACTGACAGCAACAGAAGCAATAATTTTGCTTCTTCGTATCATATTATTCCTCCTTATATTAAATTGTTTCTGCTTCTTAAGATGCTTTCATTATATTCACATTGTATTTTTATTAATACAAAAAAACAGCACGAAATCTTCCAAAATCAAAAAAATATGTAAAAAATCAGTAACATTTTCTCTATAAACGACCTATAATCAGTATATGATTTTGCTTCGTAAGATATTATTCATATACCAAGGAGACGGCAATGTACCATTTTATTAATGACAATTTCCACACGGATATTGCTACTGTGCCACCATCTTATAAAATGAAACATTTTCATGAACATAACCGATGGGAGCTGATGTTTATATATTCTGGTTCCTGCACACTTTATGTAGGTGATGAAATATATATGTTAAATTCTGGCGGACTTGCTCTTATCCCACCAGACATGGCGCACATGACTACTTACCTCGCCGGAAGTGACCATACAAGATATGTGTTATATTTTAATAATGATGAATTAAAGTGGATTGCTGATGATTCCTCTCAGGATATAGAAAGCATTTTCCATAAACATCCTGTTATCCATATACCAGAAAGACGACTTGATTATATATCATCAATTATCCAGAAGATTTCTTATGAACACAATGGTGTAGATAGTCTGTCTTTATCTTTCATACATTCTTATTTTCATGAACTTATACTTTTTATTCTGCGCTGTCAGATGTATGAAGATAATGTTATTACGAAAATGGATACAGGTAATGAACTTATCCAGAAGGTTATTGAATATATTATCGAGAATTATCACAATGACATAACTATGGCTGCTACTGCAGAACTTTTTAATATGAGTGAATCGAGCCTTTCCAAGAAATTTAAGGCTTTTACAGGCTTCAGATTCAGAGAATATCTTATTAATGTAAGAACGCACGCAGCAGCAGACCTTTTAGTCAACACCAGCCTCTCTATTACTGAGATTGCTGACAAATGCGGTTTCGCCGACAGTAATACTATGGGCGGCACATTTAAAAAAATCATGGGCGAAGCGCCCGGAAGCTACAGAAAGAGCCATTAATTATATTTTTTTATTTTGGAATGGAGGTTATTATGGCAGATTTTATTTTACTTGATGAAGATTTCTCTGATTTTCCTATTGGTGAATTTCCTTATGATAAGAATCATTCGGCAATGGGTGAGTATCATTTTATCCATTATCCTGGATATTATGGTAAATGGTATGACCCGGTATGCAACCACACTTATAACGGTCAGGGGGCTTCCTGGATTATTTCTGAATATAATGGAAAACATTTTATGGAGCAGATGCGTATCCGCAATGACAAGCCACACCGCACATTTCCTATGCTCACAAGCGGTGACAGATTCTGGCGCGATTATACTATAACTGCAAGTGTGCGTATGTTTACTACCAAATGGGGCAATGCCGGCATTGGTTTTTGTTGTCAGAACTCTGCTAATCTTCTTGTCCTTGTTTTTGAAGAGCATGAGTTAAGACTTGAGTATCGTCATAAGGAGGAGGTTACTGTACTCGATTCTGTACCTTTTGATTACAACTGTGATGATACTTATGTACTTAAGGCTGAGATTAAAGGCAGCCATGTTATATGCAGTGTTGATGATAAGGTTTATTTTGACCTTGACACTGAATATGCAAGGCAGGGTGGCAAGGTTGCCATTACTGCAACTATCCCTACACAGTTTGGTTTTGTAAATGTTACTACTTCTGAAAGTACTGCTGCTTCTATTGATGCTGCAAGAAATGCTTATAAAGCTGAATGTGAAGATGCACAGGCACATTATCCTAAGATGAAGCTTCTTAAGAAAATTGACCTCAAAGGCTGCGGCACCGGAAGACAGCTTCGTTTCGGTCATCTTCTTGGCAATGGCGAGTATCAGATGGTTATGGCTCAGTGCCAGAAAAGAGTAAACCGTGATGCTTATGGAACAATCAGCTGTCTCACCGCATTTGACCTTGATGGCAATATATTATGGCAGCATGGTGAACCTACTGATAATCACGACATTGGAACTATATCAGCAGATATGCCTATGCAGATATATGATATTGACGGTGATGGCTTTGATGAGGTTATTACAGCCAAGAATTTTGAAGTGCTGATTCTTGATGGCAAAACAGGTGAAGTGAAGAAACGTGCCAAAACACCTTTCTCTACACCAGAAGAGGACGGAACTATTATCGGTGTTCCTGATAAAATCTATGCATTTGACAGAATTAATCCTGATGGTATGCGTATATGTAATTTCCGTGGTCTTGACAAGCCACGCGATATTCTCATTAAGGACCGTTATTGCAGAGTATATGCACTTAACGATGACCTTGAGGTTATGTGGCATTTCCAGAGTGATAAGAATACCGGACATTTTCCTTTTGCAATTGATATTAACGGAGATGGACATGATGAACTTTTAGTTGGTTATAACATGCTTGACTGCCACGGTAATAAAATGTGGACTATGCCTGTTAATGAAGACCATATTGATGAGATTGTTCCAGGCAGATTTGAGTCAGGACCACACAAAGGTACTAAATTCTTTGCCTGTGTTGCCGGAAAGGAAGGCTTCCTGATATCTGATTTTAACGGAAAGCTTCTTAAGAAGGACGGCATAGGTCATGCACAGCGTGTAAGTCTTGCTAATTATCTTCCTAACCGCCCGGGCTATGAAATGGTTGTTGTTAATTTCTGGGGACACCAGGGAATTATATATTTCTATGACAGCGAGGGTAATCAGTTATGGGAAATGGAGAACGAGCTTAATGGTAATCTCTTAACTCCTGTAAACTGGACTGGTGACGGTCAGGACTTCATCCTTCTTAATGCTGATATAGAGCGCGGAGGAATGATTGATGGCAATGGTATCCAGGTTGTTAAATTCCCTGATGATGGTCATCCTACCATGTGTGCTGAAGCTGTAAACCTCTACGGCGATGCCCGTGATGAGATTGTCACATGGGATTATGATTCTATGTACATATATACACAGGATGATGCACCTAAGGATGATGTATATACACCTTTCAAGTATCCTGATTATAATGCTTCTAATTACCGCGGTGAATACTCTTACCGTGAGAAATGGTGGTAAAATTAAGACTATAAATGACTAACAGGGTTGCAGAGTATATAACACTCTGCAACCCTGCTGTATAATAAGTCCATCAACATTTAATGAGTTTTTTCTCCAGACAGTAATGATACACTCCGTCTTCTTCAACGGATTTACATATGACATCTGCTCTTGCTTTGACTTCATCAATGGCATTCCCCATGGCCACTCCTGTACCAACAGCTTCTAGCATTTCAATATCATTTCTACCATCACCAAAAGCAATCGCCTCATCTTTCGATAATCCATAATAATTAAGCACTGCATTTACAGCATTTCCCTTACCACAATTCAATGGAATTATATCTGCTGCTTTATCCCACCATGCAGTTATCTGGGTATTTTCAGTTCCTTGCAGTATCTGGGCGTATTCTTCTTTTCTGCACGCACACATAATCTGGTAAATATCTTCTTTACATAACTCATCAAAATTATCTGCAATTGTCAATGTTTCATTTCCAAATTTAAAGTACTCTTCCAGATGCTCATCTGTGCCATTAGTAACAATAAAATGCTCATTGCTGATTGCAGCTGCTCTGTTCATTTTATTAAGATTTTGAATT
>OATK01001666.1_pt1 | contig 13131 bp, 9 predicted proteins | sample 1516611 | NCBI WGS metagenome assembly OATK01 (sample SAMEA2579947, study PRJEB22360) | human gut metagenome | biome: human gut; feature: human-associated habitat; material: faeces | place: Denmark | collected 2008/2010 | reverse complement strand
TTTCTCATAACTGCCCCTCCCGTTACTGCCTGGACTGTATCCTGGAGCTGTTCTGGCTCTGATGCAAAGCACAGCCGGCCGATCCGTAAAAGAAAAATATGGCAGAGAGGAAAGCTGCTGAAAAAACAGGGGAATTTGCACGGAAAAAAACCGAAAAAAATTTGTTTTCTGCATGAAAATTTTACTTTTTCCATCTAGTCCTTTTTCAGGTTTCGTGTTATACTACTAAAATACGGATGCTATGAGCACGGGTCAGGAAGCAGCGGTGAGGTTGTCCCAATCGGAACCACTGCCCGCGGCCGCAGATTTCAGCCTGCAGGTGCTTGTACAGCCGTAGATTAAAGTTAACTTTTTTATTAATATAAAATGGAGGGCTGAAAAATGAGTATTACTTCACAAGCGAGTCAAAGAATTACCGCTTTGCTCGATGACAACAGTTTCGTTGAAATTGGCGCTATGGTAACTGCCAGAGCAACTGATTTCAATTTGAAACAGACAGAAACTCCTTCCGACGGATGTATCACCGGCTATGGAGTGATTGAAGGCAACCTTGTGTATGTTTACAGCCAGGACGCTTCCGTATTGGGCGGCAGTATTGGCGAGATGCATGCAAAGAAGATTGCCGGACTCTATGATCTGGCGATGAAGACAGGCGCACCTGTGATTGGCCTGATTGATTCCGCCGGACTCAGATTACAGGAAGCAACGGATGCGCTGAACGCTTTCGGGGAAATCTATAAGAAACAGACGCTTGCTTCCGGTGTTATTCCTCAGATTACAGCTGTTTTCGGAACCTGCGGCGGCGGACTTGCACTGTTCCCCGCGCTGACCGATTTTACCTTCATGGAAGAGAAGAAGGCCAGGCTGTTTGTAAACGCGCCCAATGCGCTTGCAGGAAATGAAATTTCCAAATGTGATACCTCCAGTGCGGCTTTCCAGAGTGAAGAAGCAGGTATCGTGGATTTCGTTGGTGACGAGGCAGCCGTTCTCGGACAGATCAGGGATCTGGTATGCATGCTTCCTTCCAACAATGAAGATGACAATTCTTTCGTGGAATGCACGGACGATCTGAACCGTGCGGAAGCATCTCTGGCCAACTGTGTGGGAGATACATCCATCGCTCTTTCCACTATCGCAGACGACAATGCTTTTGTTGAAGTTAAGGCTGCATATGCCAAAGAAATGGTAACCGGCTTTATGAAGCTGAACGGTATTACCGTAGGCGCTGTGGCTAACCGCTGTGAAGTTTACAATGACGAAGGTGAGAAGACCGCTTCCTTTGATGCTGCGCTTTCTCCCGCAGGCTGTGATAAGGCCGCTGAGTTCGTCAGCTTCTGCGATGCCTTCAACATTCCGGTGCTTACACTGACCAACGTAAACGGCTTTACGGCGGACAAGTGCTCCGAGAAGAAGATTGCAAAGGCTGCTGCCAGACTTACATATGCGTTTGCGGACGCAACCGTTCCGAAGGTTAATGTTATTATCGGAAAGGCTTACGGAAGCGCTTACGTTGCAATGAATTCCAAGGCTATCGGCGCAGATATGACCTACTGCTGGCCGGATGCTGAAATCGGAACCATGGATGCCAAGCTGGCAGCCAAGATCATCTGCGACGGACAGGGTGCTGACGCAGTGAATGAATGTGCAAAGGAATATGCTTACCTGCAGACCAGCGCAGTTTCTGCTGCTAAGAGAGGATATGTGGATGCTATTATCGAACCCGCCGATACAAGAAAATATGTAATCGGTGCATTCGAGATGCTCTTCACAAAGAGAGAAGACCGCCCTGCAAAAAAACACGGTACAGTATAAGAAAGGATGATACTTAATATGAAAAAAAGGTTGTTAGTATTAGGTATGGCTATCATCTGTATCTTCGGCATGACGGCCTGTGGCAAAGCCGCAGATGAGTCTGCAGCGAATGCACTTGGTATAACGGAAGAGGGAGCTATCAATTATGCGGACCAGGTACTTGATTCCGTAAGAACCATTGTGGAACAGGAAATGCAGGATCAGTATGCAAACGACGCGGTAGTTTCCGCGGCCCTGACCAGCTGGTCTTCCGCGATGGAAGATATCGGGGAATTCAAGTCTATCACGGACCATGAGGTAATTGTTGACAAGGACGGCGCCACCATTCATGTTATGGTGGAAGGAACCGATCATAACGCGGTTGTGGAAATCCTTCTGGATGACCAGCTGACGCTGACCGGTATTACGACGAACGTTAAGTATTCCATGGGAGAGCTTATGGAAAAAGCGGCCCTGAATACCATTCTTGGTATGGGAACCGTATTCGTTGTCCTGATTCTTATCAGCCTGATTATTTCCTGCTTCGTAGTAATTCCTAAAATACAGGATGCTTTCACAGGAAAGAAGAAGGAGACCGCAGAGCCGGTATCCGTACCCGCTGCACCCGCTCCAGCAGCAGCAGCGGCCGGTGGAGAAGATCTGACAGATTCGGTGCTGCCGCCATTGCAGCAAGCGAAGGAGCTGCATCTACGGACGGTTTTGTAGTAAGAAGCATCAGACGCGCCAATACCAGCAAATGGAAAGCTAATTATTAAATAATTGTTTAACAGGAGGAAATTTCACCATGAAGAATTATACAATTACCGTTAACGGAAACGTATATGATGTAGTAGTAGAAGAAGGCGCTTCCACAGGCGCACCCGCAGCAGCTCCCAAAGCAGCACCGAAGGCGGCTCCCAAGGCAGCTCCCGCTGCAGCACCCAAAGCAGCAGCTCCCGCAGGCGCAGCAGGCAGCGTAAAGATTGAAGCCGGCGCAGCAGGAAAAGTATTCAGCATTGACGCCAAGGTTGGACAGGCTGTTAAGGCTGGTGATGCTATTGTTACTATTGAAGCAATGAAGATGGAAATCCCTGTTGTTGCTCCTTCTGACGGAACCGTGGCAAGTATTGACGTGGCTGTTGGCGATGCCGTTGAAGCAGGCGGTCTGCTTGCAACATTAAACTAATCAGAAGAAGCGGTTTATACCGTTTTCTACCAAAGCCCATGAAGTCGTGATTTATGAGTTTTGGCTGAAATAACATGGGAGGTCAACAGAATGGATTACATAGTAACCACATTAGACAATCTGGTGCATCAGACGGCATTCTTCAACCTGACCTGGGGAAACTACCTGATGATCGCAGTAGCTTGTATCTTTCTTTACCTGGCAATTGCCAAGGGTTTTGAGCCTCTGCTTTTAACTCCGATTGCATTCGGTATGCTGCTTGTTAATATCTATCCTGATATTATGCTGCATGCGGAAGACGCGGCCAACGGAGTGGGCGGACTGCTCTATTATTTCTACAAACTGGATGAGTGGGCAATCCTGCCGTCCCTGATTTTCCTGGGCGTAGGCGCCATGACGGACTTCGGTCCCCTGATTGCAAACCCCAAGAGCTTCCTGCTGGGCGCAGCGGCGCAGTTCGGTATCTTCGCAGCTTATTTCGGAGCTATCGGCCTGGGCTTCAATGACAAAGCGCCAGCCGCTATTTCAATTATCGGCGGCGCTGACGGCCCTACCTCCATTTTCCTCTGCGGTAAGCTGGGACAGACAACTCTTCTGGGGCCCATTGCGGTAGCGGCATATTCCTATATGTCCCTGGTTCCGATTATCCAGCCGCCTATCATGAAGCTTCTTACCACAGAGAAGGAAAGAAAAATCAAAATGGAACAGCTTCGTCCCGTTACCAAGCTGGAGAAAATCCTGTTCCCTATTATTGTTACCATCGTTGTATGTCTGATTCTTCCTACCACAGCACCCCTTGTTGGTATGCTGATGTTAGGTAACCTGTTCAGAGAATCCGGCGTTGTAAGACAGCTGACAGACACAGCCTCCAATGCCCTGATGTACATTGTAGTTATCCTGCTGGGAACTTCCGTAGGCGCTACAACAAGTGCAGAAGCATTCCTGAATCTGGATACCCTGAAAATCGTTGCTCTGGGACTGCTCGCATTTGCGTTTGGTACTGCAGCAGGCGTGCTCTTCGGTAAGCTGATGTGTGTGGTAACTCACGGCAAGGTCAATCCTCTGATTGGATCAGCCGGTGTATCCGCAGTGCCTATGGCAGCCAGAGTTTCTCAGAAGGTCGGTGCCGAAGCGGATCCTACGAACTTCCTGTTGATGCATGCTATGGGACCCAACGTAGCCGGCGTTATCGGTACTGCAGTTGCAGCCGGTACCTTCATGGCTATCTTCGGAGTATTCTGATTGGAGCCGCCTTTGCAGTTCAGCCTGCCCGGCAGGTAAGCGGGGTGAGGCTGAACTGTAACGGTCAGTCTTTCAGATTACTACACTTTATTAGAAATTTAGGAGGAAAAGGAAATGTCAGACCCGAAACCCATTAAAATTATGGAAACCGTATTACGTGACGCACATCAGTCTCTGATTGCCACCAGAATGCCTACCGAATTAATGCTTCCCATTGCTGAGAAGATGGACAAGGTTGGCTACGAGGCAGTAGAGTGCTGGGGCGGCGCTACTTTCGATGCATCCATGCGTTTCTTACATGAAGATCCGTGGGAAAGACTGAGAAAGTTAAGGGCAGCTTTCAAGAACACAAAGCTGCAGATGCTGTTAAGAGGACAGAATATTCTTGGATATCGTCATTATGCTGATGATGTGGTTGAGTACTTCGTACAGAAATCCATCGCAAACGGTATTGACGTTATCAGAATTTTTGACTGTCTGAACGACCTGCGCAACCTGGAATGCTCCGTAAAAGCCTGCAATAAGGAAGGCGGACATGCACAGGTAGCTCTGGCTTATACATTGGGCGATGCCTACACCATGGAATACTGGATGAACATTGCCAAAGAAATTGAGAACATGGGTGCAAACTCCATTTGTATCAAGGATATGGCGGGACTTCTGGTTCCTTATGAAGCAGACAGGCTGATCCGTTCCATGAAATCCGCTACCAAGCTGCCGATTCAGCTGCATACCCACTATACCTCAGGTGTTGCCAGCATGACATATCTGAAGGCTGTGGAAGCGGGCGTTGATATTATCGACTGTGCAATTTCCCCGTTCGCACTGGGAACTTCCCAGCCTGCAACAGAGGTTATGGTTGAAACCTTCCGCGGAACCCCTTATGATACAGGATATGATCAGGCTCTGCTGGCTGAAATCGCTGATTACTTCAGACCTTACAGAGAAGAGTGCCTGAAGACCGGCCTGATGGATCCCAAGGTTCTCGGCGTTAACATTAAGACTCTTATGTATCAGGTACCCGGCGGTATGCTTTCCAACATGGTTAGCCAGCTGAAGGAACAGAACGCAAGCGACAAGTATGATGCAGTGCTTCAGGAAATCCCCAGAGTCCGTAAGGATCTTGGCGAGCCGCCGCTTGTTACTCCTTCCTCCCAGATCGTTGGTACCCAGGCTGTATTCAACGTTCTGATGGGTGAGAGATATAAAATGGCTACCGATCAGACCAAGGATCTGCTTGCCGGCAAATACGGTGTAACTGTTAAACCTTTCAATCCGGAGGTTCAGAAGAAGGTTATCGGAGACAGGGAAGTTATTACCTGCCGTCCTGCAGACCTGCTTCCTAACGAGCTGGACAAGATTGAATCTGAAATGAAGGAATGGAAACAGCAGGATGAGGACGTACTGAGCTATGCTCTGTTCCCTCAGGTTGCCATGGACTTCTTCAAATACCGTCAGGCGCAGCAGGAGAAGGTTGATATGACTCAGGCTGACACCAAGAACGGCGCTTATCCGGCATAAGCAAAGCAACAGGACAGATATGATAGTGACAGGCGGACATCTGCAGGTGCCCGCCTGTTGTTTATCAGCCGCTGGAAACGCGGTGTCCGGGAAAGGAAGGCAACGAATAATGACAGAAACAAAGGATTATGTAAGAAAAGTACAATATTATGAGACTGACAGAATGGGAATTGTCCATCATTCCAACTATATCCGGTGGATGGAAGAGGCCAGGACGGATGTGCTGGAGCAGATCGGACTTCCTTATGACAAGATTGAGAGAGCGGGGATTCTGATACCGGTTCTGGGCGTATCCTGTGATTACCGTATTTCCTTCCGGTATTCTGAAGTTTTCAGGGTAAAGGTTATTCCGGAGAAGTTCAATGGAATCAAAATGAGCCTGCGGTACGAAATATATGGGCAGGAGGATGGAAAGCTCCATGCAGCGGGGGAGACAAGCCATTGCTTCTTGGACAGGAAAATGAAACCGGTCCATATGAAGAGGGATTATCCTGAAATCTACAGCAGACTGACGGAGTACATGGGAGTGAAGGAAGAGGAAGAAAGCCTCTAACGCATTTTCCCGTATTCCCGGGGAGCGCAGCCGCAGTATTTTTTGAAGTATCTTGTAAAATGCTGCAGGTTGCAAAAACCGCATAGACGCGCTACTTCTTTGACCTGCAGGGCTTCGTTGCTCAGCAGGTTTTTTGCTTTTTCCAACCGGACCTGAAGAAGGTCATTTTTGGGCGTGGTGGAAAAGAACTGGCGGTAGTAGACATAGAACTGGCTCTTTTCCATATTGACGGCCTGGCAGAGGCGTTCCATGGTCCAGTCCTCCTGGCAATCGGACAGCATTTGCAGACGCAGGCTCTGGAAGGCAGGATAGAGATTCCCTGTATCCTCGCTGCGTACTGCGGAGCTGGTCAGAGTACGGGAAATGGAGATAAACAGCTGGGTAATCAGCGTATGGATGTATTCTTCCCGGAAGTCCGCCGTGGAAAAGTATTCCTGTTGGAGATCTCGGATGAAGGAATCAATCTCCATATAGTTGGCAGGATAAAATATGGTATTTGCCGGGATGCCGAAACGGAGGCAGGGATTGATGTCGGAAGAAAAGTGCAGATAGCTGTTGCAGAAACGTTTTACAGCCTGATAATGCTGGGGCGTCTGCAGGGTGTAAAGAATACATGCATTTTCCTTGGTGATATGCAGCTTGTCCTCCAGATATACCTTCATTGGAGTTTTCAGGAGAAGAAAAAGGTAATCGCCGCTGCCTGATGGCCTGCAGATCCGGTCATAGTCCTGATTGAAACGGTTGTATTCACAGAAATTGAGAGTCATCATGACAATTTACTCCTCAAAGGGTTTTTCAGGAATCGGGGGTCCCGGATTGAGCATAGCACAGGACCGGAAGAAAAGTCAAATATATCGGAGAAAAAGAACTGGCTTGTTTTTATCTTCCAGATTATGATAGGGTTATTAAGAAGAGGAGATTTGCCGCGTTGGCGGCGGAATGGAGAGGGAATGAAGAAAGCAGAGATTATTGTGGACAAATACTACCTGACAGGAAAGGTGGATAAGAGAATTTTCGGATCCTTTATTGAGCATCTGGGACGTGCGGTATATGAAGGAATTTATCAGGAGAACAGCCCTTTTGCGGATGAGCAGGGGATGAGGAAGGATGTTATCGACCTGGTGAAGGAGCTGCAGGTTCCTATTGTACGTTATCCCGGCGGAAATTTTGTTTCCGGTTACCACTGGGAAGATGGTGTGGGACCTAAAAGTGAGCGCCCTTCCAAGGTGGATCTGGCCTGGTCCGTTATTGAGACGAACCAGTTTGGGCTGAATGAGTTTGCCGATTGGGCAAAGAAGGCCGGAACAGAGATAATGATGGCGGTCAACCTGGGAACCAGGGGACCGGAGGAAGCCAAGGATGTTCTGGAGTACTGCAATTTTAAGGGAGGCACCTATTACAGCGATCTGAGAAAGAAGCACGGCTATGAGCAGCCCCATGATATCAAGCTTTGGTGCCTGGGAAATGAAATGGACGGCCCCTGGCAGATGGGACATAAGACGGCTAAGGAATACGGCCGTGTGGCGGCGGAAACAAGCCGGCTGATGAAATTCATGGATCCTACCATTGAAACGGTGGCCTGCGGAAGCTCTTCCCTGACCATGGATACCTTCGGCTATTGGGAAGATGAGATGCTCAGTGAGTGCTATGATCAGGTGGATTATCTTTCCCTGCATCAGTATTATGGCAACAGAGACAACAATACTACGGAATTTCTGGCAAATTCCAAGGGAATGGATGAGTTTATTTCCTCCGTGCTTTCTATCTGTGACTGCGTAAAGGCCAAGAAGAGAAGCAAGAAGCAGATTAATCTGTCCTTTGATGAATGGAATGTATGGTATCACAGCAATGAAGCTGATTCTCAGCTGGAAAAATGGGTGCAGGCGCCTCATCAGCTGGAGGATGTATATAATTTTGAGGATGCGCTGCTTGTGGGAAGCATGCTGATCACGATGCTGAGACATGCGGACAGAGTGAAGGTAGCATGCCTGGCACAGCTTGTGAACGTAATTGCTCCGATAATGACTTCCGATACGGGCGCATGGAGACAGACAATTTTCTATCCTTATATGCATGCCAGCGTTTTCGGCAGGGGAACAGTGCTGAACACACTGGTTCAGGCTCCTGTTTATGAAAGCAAAACCTACGGTGAGGTTTCCTGTCTGGACAGCGTATGTATCTGGAATGAAGAGGCGGAAGAACTGACCGTATTTGCAGTGAATAAGGATCTGGAAGAGGATATGCAGGTAACCTGTGATTTCAGACAGTTTGCAGATTATAAGGTCGCTGAGCATATCGTGCTGACCAATGATGATATGAAGGCAGTGAATACGGAGGCTGTTCCGGACTGTGTGGCTCCTGTTTACAGCAATGCTTCCGTTATGGAAGACGGACGTTTCAGCACTGTGTTCGGTAAGCACAGCTGGAATGTGGTAAGGCTGAAGAAGAATTAAGAATAGTAAGCATTGAATTTCAGAAAGCGCTTTCCCCGAAAAGGGAAGGCGTTTTTTATGGTATTTCAGGGGAAAAACCGGCGCTTTTGGACACTCGGAGAGAATTGGGTAAAAAAGAATGCGGAATCCAGCTTGCCAATAATCGGTGAGGGGACTATAATTGCCTCTTGTGAAAGTGACTTAAAGTATATGACAAGAGGTGTCTTCGATGGAAGAGAAAAAAGAAAAAGGGAATTTCTGGTTGACGGTGGCCACATTTATTGTCAACAAACGTAAAGCCATTTATGTGCTCTTTTTTATTGCGATTATTTACAGCGTGGTTTCTGTCAATAAGGTTTCGGTGAATCAGGATATTACCAAATATCTGCCGGCGGACAGTGAGACCAACCGGGGGCTGAATCTGATGGAGGAGCAGTTTTTGACCTATGGCAGCGCCAGGGTGATGGTGTCCAATATTACATATACGGATGCTCAAAAGCTGGTGGATGAGCTGGAAGCGGTCAAGGGCGTGAAGGAAGTGGCGTTTGACGATTCCGAGGATCATTACACGGGGACCAATGCTCTTTATGACATTACTTTTTCCGGAGAGGAAGAGGAGCAGGTAAGCAAGGATGCCATGAACGCGGTCAGGGAAACGCTGGCGGACTACGATACCTATGTGTCTACGGAGGTCGGGGCGGAAGAGGAAACGAGCAAAGCCCTGGCAAAGGACATGAATCTGATCCTGGTGCTGGCCGTGATTATAATCGTTGCGGTGCTGCTGCTTTCCACAAAAGCATATATGGAAATTCCGGTGCTGCTGATTACCTTTGGCGTGGCGGCCATTTTGAACAAGGGGACCAACTACTGGCTGGGGACCATCTCCAGCGTCACCGATTCCATTGCGGTGGTGCTGCAGCTGGCGCTGGCGATTGACTATGCCATTATCCTGTGCGACCGTTTTATGGAGGAGCACGAGACGATGGATGCGGAAAGCGCCGTAAAGGTGGCGTTGTCCAAGGCCATACCGGAAATCAGCGCTTCCTCGCTGACCACCATTTCAGGTATGGTGGCCATGATGTTCATGCAGTTCAGGCTGGGCTATGACATGGGTATTGTGCTGGTGAAGGCGATTATTTTCAGCCTGGTTTCCGTATTCCTGCTGATGCCCGGCATCCTGCTGCTTTTTGCCAAAGGGATCGATAACTCCCATCACAGGTGCTATGTCCCTAACATAACGTTTGCAGGGAAGCTGGCGAATAAGACAAAATACATCATACCGCCGCTGTTTGTGCTGGTGCTTGTATTTGCTTTCCTCAAATCCAGCGGATGTGAATATATATATGATACCAGCTCCGTGGAGAGTGCGAAAAAGAGTGAGGCAAAAATCGCCCAGGAGAAGATAGAAGGAGCCTTCGGGACCTCCAATCAGCTGGTGGTTATGGTTCCCAGGGGGAATTATGAGGCGGAAGAGAAGACGCTGAAGGAAATAGAAAAGCTGGATTATGTGGACAGTGCCCTGGGGCTGGCCAATGTGTCCATCAATGATGATTATGTGCTGACAGATAAGATTTCGCCCAGGGATTTTTCGGAGCTGGCGGATTTGGATATTGAGATTGTCAGGCTTCTTTATGTGGCCTACGCTTATAACCAGGAGCAGTACGGACCTGTTTTTACGGGAATTGATGAGTATGATGTCCCGATTATCGACATGTTCCTGTTCCTGTATGATCAGTATGAGCAGGGCTATGTGACGCTGGATGATGAAATGGATAAAAACCTGAATGAGCTGTATGATACGCTGCATGATGCCAAGCAGCAGCTGCAGGGAGAGGATTACAGCCGTTTTGTACTGTCTCTCCGGCTGCCGGTGGAGGGGGAAGAGACTTATGCGGCGATGGATGAGATCAGAGGAATCTGCAGGCGGTTTTATCCCGGGAAGGATGTGATCCTGGTGGGAAATTCCACCAGTGATCATGATCTGATGTCCTCTTTTGGCTCTGATAACCTGATTATCAGCATCCTGACGGCGCTGTTTGTCATGATAATCCTGTTCTTTACCTTCCAGTCCGCGGGACTTCCCGTACTGCTGGTTTTGACGATTCAGGGCAGTATCTGGATTAACTTCTCCGTGCCTGCTTTGTCGGGGGAGCCTGTATTTTTTATCGCGTACCTGATTGTATCCGCAATCCAGATGGGCGCGACCATTGATTATGCGATTGTTATCTCCAACCGGTATCTGCAGCTGAAGCAGCTGATGCCGATAAAAGAGGCAATTGTGGAGACACTGAACCAGTCCTTCCCCACGATTTTTACGTCCGGCTCCATCCTGACCTGCGCGGGCTTCCTGATCGGCAGGATCGCCTCCGATGCCACCGTGGCTTCCATTGGTATTGCGTTGGGACGGGGAACGTTGATTTCCATTATCCTGGTACTGTTCGTGCTGCCGCAGATATTGCTGTTCGGTGACTATATTATTGAAAAGACGGCTCTTACCATAAATCTGTCCAAGTACAATGCCAGGGAAATCGGCGGAAGAATGTCGGTTACAGGGCATGTGAAGGGCTACATTCAGGGCGAAATCGATGCGCATATCAAGGGCAGCTTCCAGGGGAAAATGAATGCATCCCTGGAAACCTGGGTGCCCGGAAAGCAGACGAATATTGACATGCTTGATGGCGGAGGACAGGATGGCGGTACTTTGGAAGATACCGTTTCTCCGGAAGGCTGCGGGGCAGCGGAAGCTGCCGGGAAAGGAGGAGATGAGGAATGAAAGCAAAAGCATATATGAAAAAAACAGCGCTGACTTTTCTGCTGGCCCTTTCTCTCTTTGCCTCCGAAACAGGCAGATGCATGGCGGCAGAGCAAGGCAGCACGGGAAAGCAGGAAAATAGTGCAGCAAAAACAGGTGCAGCGGAAACAGAAACTGCTGTTCAGGAAACAGAAGCTGCGGACAGCATCGAAATATCCAATGTGCAGGAGCTTGAAAGCTTTGCACAGGAATGCAGGAATGACTGGTACAGTTACGGGAAGGTCTTTTCCCTGACTGCGGACATTGATTTGACAGGGACGGATTTTCAGGGAATACCATATTTTAACGGGATGCTGAAAGGAAACGGGCATACCATATCCGGGTTCTCACTTTCCAGGAAAGGTTCCGATTATGGATTTTTCCGCTATCTTGGGAAAAATGCGGTGGTTGAAGAGCTGACTGTGGAAGGGACTGTGCGGATGGACGGCAGCGCGGAAAATGTGGGCGGCCTGGCAGGTATGAATTTCGGCATGCTGTCTGGCTGTTCCTTTCATGGCACAGTGTCCGCATCCAAATCGGTCGGCGGAGTCGTAGGGTATAATAAGGCGGACGGGAAGGTGGTGGGATGCAGCGCATCCGGCACGGTTACGGCCACCAACGGCACCGGCGGTATATGTGGTGAAAATAAGGGGCTGCTTAAGGACTGCGTAAGCGAATGTGTGGTGAATGGAGAGGATTTGAAGCCGACGCTGGATTTGGATGGCGTGGATTTGGGAAGCCTGAATCTGACGCAGAATGTGGTTACCAGAAATGACAGCGGCGGAATTGCAGGGATCACCTCCGGGACTGTCACAGGCTGTATTAACCGCGGCCCGGTGGGGTATGCGCATGTGGGCTACAACGTGGGAGGCATTGCCGGAAGACAGAGCGGAACCATTATTGAATGTGAAAATGAAGGGGAGATTCTGGGACGTAAGGACGTGGGCGGTATTGCCGGCCAGGCTGAGCCTTATATGGAATCCGAATATTTGTCGGACCGTCTGGAAAAGCTGCAGGATGATCTGGGGACTATGAATCGTCTGGTGATACAGATGTCGGATGCTCTCAGCCAGACCTCCAGTGATGCCAGCGAGTATACAAAGGCGCTCCAGAAGCAGTATGAGGATACGATTGACAGCCTGAACCGGGAAGTGAATTCGCTCCGCGATACGATTTCCGAGGATCATCAGGAAACAAGGGACTATATCGACAGTATCAGCAGTGCGCTGGACAACATCGGAAATCTGGGAAATGATACGGTAAAACGGCTGGTGGATGGTGTCCGCAGTGACATCAATAACGCTATGGATACGGTCAACGGCGTTGTCGATGATGTGAAGAATGAGATTGATAAGATTAAGCCGGTAATCCCTGATAAGGGTGAGGATGGCAAGGGCGATACGGATCCTACGGAGACACCTTCTGAGGATGAGTCGGAAAGCGGTGGGGATGATAAGAACCATTCCGGCGGCAGCGGAGGAAATGGTTCCGATGGCAACGGCGGTTCGGGGAACCAGGGCGGCAGCTCCGGCGGCGGGGAAAGCCCGGACAGCGGAAGTACGGGCGGCGGCACGGCGGGCGGGAGCGGTAGGACGGGGGGGAGCGTTGCACGCCT
>OATK01001652.1_pt1 | contig 13187 bp, 9 predicted proteins | sample 1516611 | NCBI WGS metagenome assembly OATK01 (sample SAMEA2579947, study PRJEB22360) | human gut metagenome | biome: human gut; feature: human-associated habitat; material: faeces | place: Denmark | collected 2008/2010 | reverse complement strand
TTGTGAATTTGTATACCATGTCCTTGCACAGGTGGTTACCATGTTGCACTTGACATAATATCCGCCCCTACAGACGATACATAGCTTTCATTACATCAAAAAATATTTGTTAAACATAAAATTTCATCAAGGCGGGCGTCCAATGAACGCCCCTACTGATAAACTTTCATCTAAACAAAATCTCCCGAACACGGCAAATGCCATATTCGGGAGAATTTTTTATTTATTCACATATTCACTTTTTACAAGCTTTAGCCAAAATTATTCGGCATCGGGAAGGCTTGCAAGCTTTTCAAGGTGAGCATACTTATCAGCAGCAACCTTTTCAGCCTTTTCAAAGAGTTTTTCTGCTCTTTCGGGGAATGAACGAGTGAGTGAGTTATAACGAACTTCGCCCATGATGAAGTCACGATATGATGCAGAAGGAGCTTTACCGTCAAGCATAAACGGATTCTTGCCTTCATCTGCAAGGCGTGGGTCATAACGGAAGATATTCCAGTAACCTGCCTCAACAGCCTTTTTCTCTTCGAGCTGAGCAATGCCCATGCCACCCTTGATACCGTGGTTGATACACGGAGCGTAGCAGATTACGAGTGACGGACCGTTGTAGCTTTCAGCCTCAACCATAGCCTTGATAACCTGATTGTTGTCAGCACCCATAGCGCACTGTGCAACATAAACATAGCCGTAGCTCATTGCAATAGCGGCAAGGTCTTTCTTCTTAACAGCCTTACCTGCGGCGGCAAACTGTGCAACCGAGCCTACAGGAGTAGCCTTTGAAGCCTGACCGCCTGTGTTGGAATAAACCTCGGTATCGAATACGAGGATATTAACATTTTCGCCTGATGCGATTACATGGTCAAGACCGCCGAAACCGATATCGTAAGCCCAACCGTCACCGCCGAAGATCCACATTGACTTCTTAGCGAGTTCGTCCTTGTCAACGAGTGTTTTCTTAACAAGTTCGCCAACCTTTGCATCCTCTGTGTTCTTTTCGAGTTCAGCGATAAGAGCGTCTGTTGCAGGACGGCTTGAAGTTGAATCTGTTACTGTGTCAAGATAGTTCCGGCAAGCTGTCTTGAGGTCAGCGCTGTCTGTATCCTTCTGAATACCCTCAACATACTCGATAAGTCTGTTGCGGATAGCCTTCTGACCGAGAGCCATACCAAGACCAAACTCTGCGTTATCTTCAAAGAGTGAGTTCTGCCAAGCAGGACCGTAACCCTTCTTATTCTTTGTATAAGGTGTTGCAGGAGCAGACGCACCCCAAATTGATGAACAGCCTGTTGCGTTAGCGATAAACATTCTGTCACCGAAAAGCTGTGTAACAAGCTTTGCATACGGTGTTTCACCGCAGCCTGCGCAAGCGCCTGAGAATTCAAGCAACGGCTGTTTGAACTGACTGCCCTTAACTGTAGTGAACTTGAACTTCTCGTGAACTTCAGGCTTATCTTCGAGTGTGAGAGCGTAGTCAAATACTGCCTGCTTAGGACGCTGTGAGTCGATTGACTGCATTGTGAGAGCCTTAGCGCCCTTCTTACCCGGACAAACCTGAGCACAAGCGCCGCAACCCGTACAGTCGAGTGTTGAAACTGTCATTACAAAGTTGAGGTCCTTGAGTCCCATCATTGGGAGGCTCTTTGTACCCTCGGGAGCTTTTGCAAGCTCATCGGCTGTCATGGCAACAGGACGGATTACAGCGTGAGGACATACGATTGCACATCTATTACACTGAATACAGTTTTCAGGATTCCATTCGGGAACATCAACTGCGATACCTCTCTTTTCATAAGCGGCAGAACCGTTAGGAGCAGTACCGTCAACATGATCCATAAATGTTGAAACAGGGAGCTTGTTACCCTTATATGCATTTACAGGCTTGAGAATTTCGTTTACATACTCAACGAGAGCGCCGTTACCCTCTGCCTTGTCGGCAACTGAATTATCAACAGCGTTAGCCCAATCAGCAGGAATTTCAACCTTTTTGAGGTCTTCCATACCACGGTCAATAGCGGCGTAGTTCATATCTACGATAGCCTGACCTTTCTTCATGTATGACTTCTTAGCGGCAGCCTTCATAAGCTCCTTAGCCTTGTCGGCAGGAATAATATCTGCAATCTTGAAGAATGCTGACTGAAGAACTGTGTTGATACGACCGCCAAGACCGATTTCCTTACCGATCTTGATACCGTCAATTGTGTAGAAGTTGATGTGTCTTTCAGCGAGAATCTTCTTCATCTTACCCGGGAGACGCTCGGAAAGCTCTTCTGTATCCCATGGGCAGTTAAGAAGGAATGAACCGCCTTCTTTAAGGTCATCAACAATATCGTACTTGTCAACATAAGACGGATTGTGACAGGCAACAAAGTCTGCCTTTGAAATGTAGTATGTTGACTTAATAGGAGTTTTACCGAAACGAAGGTGAGAAACTGTAAGACCGCCCGACTTCTTTGAGTCATATGCAAAGTAGCCCTGAGCGTACATATCGGTGTTATCGCCGATAATCTTGATTGAGTTCTTGTTAGCACCGACAGTACCGTCAGCACCAAGACCCCAGAACTTACAGCTGTGTGTACCCTTCGGAGTTGTATCGGGATTTTCAACAATCGGAAGTGAGAGGTTTGTAACATCATCAACGATGCCGATTGTAAATCTTCTCTTAGGTGTTTCGCTTTCAGCGTTTCTGTAAACAGCGATGATGTCGCCGGGTGTTGTATCCTTTGAGCCAAGACCGTATCTGCCTGTGTAAACCTTTACACCTGCAAAGTCCGAACCGTTGATAGCGGCGAGAACATCAAGATAAAGAGGTTCGCCGATTGAACCGGGTTCCTTTGTTCTGTCAAGAACAGAGATTGTCTTAACAGTCTTAGGAAGCTCTCTGAGCATATAGTCGGCAACGAAAGGTCTGTAAAGGTGAACTTTAAGAAGACCGACCTTTTCGCCTGCGGCATTGAGGTAATCAGCAACTTCTTCCGTACAGTCACAAACAGAACCCATAGCAACGATAACATGCTCTGCATCCTCTGCACCGTAGTAGTTGAACGGCTTGTAGTCAGTGCCGATTTTAGCATTAACCTTGTCCATGTACTTAACAACAACTTCGGGAACTGCGTCATAATACTTGTTACAAGCTTCTCTTGCCTGGAAGAAGATATCGTCGTTCTGAGCAGTACCTCTTGTTACAGGATGCTCAGGGTTAAGAGCACGACGACGGAAAGCCTCAACTGCATCCCAGTTAAGCATATCGGCGAGGTCTGCGTAATCCCACTCCTCAATCTTCTGAATTTCGTGAGAAGTTCTGAAACCGTCAAAGAAATGAAGGAAAGGAACTCTGCCTTCAATAGCTGCAAGGTGAGCAACAGCGGCAAGGTCCATACATTCCTGAGGATTGTTTGAACAAAGCATTGCATAACCTGTCTGACGGCAAGCGTAGATATCTGAGTGGTCACCAAAAATAGAAAGTGCGTGGCTTGTGAGCGCACGGGCTGATACATGAATAACGCCCGGAAGGAGCTCGCCTGCCATCTTGTACATATTCGGAATCATAAGGAGCAGGCCCTGTGATGCTGTGTAAGTTGTGGTCAAAGCACCTGCTGCGAGTGAGCCGTGAACAGCACCTGATGCGCCGCCCTCCGACTGCATTTCCGTTACCTGAACCTGTCTGCCGAAAAGGTTCTTGGCACCCTGTGCCGAGAACTTGTCGGTAAGGTCAGCCATTACGGAAGAAGGGGTAATAGGATAGATAGCCGCAACATCGGTAAACGCATAAGAAACATGAGCTACTGCGCTGTTACCATCCATAGTTTTCATTTTTCTTGCCAATGGAATCGTCCTCCTTTTTAATCAAAGCGGCAAAGGAAATGATGCCGCATAAATTTTCGATACCCGTTAATTACGCACCGTAAATCAACAAGCGGTACGGATACTTTGTATCATCTTAAATTTTATCACTTAAACACCAATTTGTAAAGTGTTTTACACAAGAAATTCAAAGCAGAATACATATTTTTGTTTCGTTTTTTACAAAAAAGTTTTTTATATTTACTTGTTCCTGTCAAAATACTTTGTTGTTGATTTTTTTAAAATCAATAACAAAGGTTTTGGTTATTTGTACAAACGGTTGCAATACTACGCTCGGGCATAATATGTTTTTTGACATTACAAACTGTCTGCCCGACATTAATTTTCCATTTTCCATTTTCAATTTTACATTTAATTAAACCTTTCGCTCGGGCATAATTTGTTTTTTGACATTACAAACTGCCTGCACGAATTGGGAACGGCGGCTCGCCGTAATTTTCAATTTATAAATGCTTTATCGCTTCGCTTAAATCCGTACACAAAAAATCTATCATATGACGAGCCGACCGCCGCAAGGGCATTGCCGCCCACATATTTTCCGACCATCCATGTATCATCGGCAAGGTTGTAAAACTGCTGAAACACATTGCCGAGCATAAGCGGTACTGCAAAAGACCACAGGCCGCCTGTTATACTGCCTGTGGTCAAACCTCTGTTTTTATTTAGTTTTATCACAAAATCATTCCGTTGCAACCGCAGATTCTGCGGTCATATTTTTTTGTTAAATTCACTTCCGCATTTCGGACAGCGAACAGTATGATTGCCTTTTTTGTTGCGAACACGAAGCTGCGCCTTGCACACGGGACACTTGATATAACGGTAGTCCTTGCGGTCACGAATTTTCTTGAAGGTCAGTTTGAACCAACCTGTTACCGCATTGTAAATCGGAAGAAATTTTCTGTTTTCGGCACTTCTTGCAACAATGTTGCGTGAGAACATACGAAAACAGATAAGCACGATAATCAAGAGCATTATTCCGTCAATGATGTATCTTGCAACACGGTTCCACACAAAAATATTCACGAACCACAGTATAAGCAACAGCACCCAGAGTGCATTGTTGAGCTTATCCGTGCCGTATCTGCCCTGCATAAAATTGGCGAATCTGTTAAATAATCCTCGCATAAAGTTCATCCTTTCCGCAAAAAGCGGTAATTACAAAAATCATCCTTCCACCATTTTATCACAGGCAGGGCGTACATTCAATAAACATTTGACGATATATGTCACTAAATCAGCCGAGAACGAGCTTTGCCGTGTCAACGCTTTCTTTTGCGTCACGGCAGTAGTAGTCAGCGCCGATTTTCATAGCGTAGTCCTTTGTAAGAACCGCACCGCCGACAAATATTGTACATTTGCTTGAGCCGTCGGGATTCTGAAGTTCCTTACATTCTCTTACAAGCCTTATTGTATCTTCCATACTCTTGAGAGTTGTTGTCATAAGAGCCGAAAGTCCTATCATTGTAATATTCTGTTCAACGGCAGTATCAACAATAAGCTGAGGATCAACATCACGACCGAGGTCAACAACTGTGTAGCCGTAGTTATCAAGAAGAACCTTCACAATGTTCTTGCCGATATCGTGAATGTCGCCCTTTACGGTTGCCACAATAATTTTACCCTTGCTTACGGGAGTTCCGCTTGTCTTTGTAAGGTGCTTTTTAATTACATCAAAGCACTCCTGAGCTGTGTTTGCGCTTTGGATAAGCTGTGGAAGGAAGATTTTATTCTTTTCAAAATCTTCACCCACTCTGTCAAGTGCAGGGATAAGCATTTCGTTTACAACCTGCATTGCATCGGTTGTTTCAAGAAGCTTTGCGGTTGCGGCTGCACCTTCGTTTTTAAGTCCGTTATAAACAGCCGCAAAAATATCAACATTGCTGTCTGCCTTTTTAACGGGAGCGGCAGGAACAGCATCGTTATATGCGTTGATAAATTCAAGCGAGTTCTTGTCAATGCCGTTAAGCACACGGAATGCTCTTACAGCACCTGTCATCGACTCAACATTTGGGTTGATAATCGGCAAATCAAGTCCCTGTTCCATAGCCATTGTAAGGAAAGTTCTGTTGACAAGCTCACGGTTCGGAAGTCCGAACGAAATATTTGAAACACCGAGACAGGTTTTACAGCCAAGTTCCGTTTTTACTCTGTGCAAAGCCTCAAGAGTCTGACGGCAAGCCGCCTGTTCTGCGGAAACCGTAAGAGTAAGACAGTCGATATATACATCTTTTCTGTCAATGCCGACAGCCTCGGCTCTTTCAACAATTCGTTTTGCAATCTCAAATCTGCCCTCGGCGGTTTTCGGGATACCGTTTTCGTCAAGTGCAAGTCCGACAACAGACGCACCGTACTTTTTGACAAGAGGAAGAACCGTTGCAAGGCTCTGTTCCTCACCGTTTACGGAGTTCAGAATCGGTTTGCCGTTGTAGTAGCGGAGTCCGGCCTCAATAACCTCGGGCTTTGTGGAGTCAATCTGGAGCGGAACATCACACACACTCTGAATAGCCTTGAGAACACGCACCATCATCTTTTTTTCGTCAATTTCGGGATGGCCTACATTGACATCAAGAATTTCCGCACCGCCCTGAACCTGACTGAGAGCCTGAGTGAGAATATAATCAATATTATTTTCAACAAGCGCCTGCTTGAACAGCTTTTTGCCTGTGGGGTTAATTCTTTCGCCGATAATTCTCGGACCGTTGATTTCGACAACCGTCGTTGAACTGCAAACGGTTGTGTCAACGCTTTTTGTCTGAGGCTGATATTCTCTGTCGGCAACCTCCGACTTAATTTTTGCAATATAATCGGGATTCGTTCCGCAGCATCCGCCGATAACCTTAACACCGTATTTGAGCAGTGAACAAACGCACTCGGCAAATTTATCGGGCATAATGTTGTACTCGTTGCTGTTAGGATCGGGCAAACCTGCGTTAGCCTTGATTACAAGGGGAAGATTTGTGTATTTCGACATCTCGGAAACAACGGGTTCAAGCTCATCCGGACCGAGTGAACAGTTTACACCGAGAGCGTCAACACCGAGTCCCGTAAGAGTGACAGCTGCACAGGCAGGGGATACACCCGTAAATGTTCGTCCGTTTCTCTCAAAGGTCATTGTTGTGAGGATAGGCTTATCGCAGTTTTCTTTTGCGGCAAGGACTGCGGCTTTAAGCTCGTAAAGGTCGGTCATTGTTTCAAAAACTATGACATCGGCATCTTTACCGGCAAGAATCTGCTGTTTGTAATACTCATAAGCCTCGTCAAATTTCATTGAACCGGCAGGTTCAAGCAACTGACCTATCGGACCGATATCAAGGGCAACGAGAGCGTCTGTACCCTCAACGGCTTTTCTTGCAATCTTAACACCGGTACCGATGATTTCTTCAACGCTGTAACCGCTGTCCTGAAGCTTGTAGGCATTTGCACCGAAGGTGTTTGCGTACACAATGTCAGATCCGGCATCAATATACCTCCTGTGAAAGCTCTCGATAAGCTCGGGGTGAGTAATGTTCAGCACCTCAGGCACATGGTCGTACTTTACACCGCTTTTCTGAATGAGAGTTCCTGTTGCACCGTCAAGCAGAATAAAATTCTTTTGGTTGAGATATTCACTAAAGTTTGAAAAATTCTTAAACACCACAATGTTCCCCATTTCTTCTGAAGCGACATTTGCCTTTCATACTGCAAATTGCACACCCTCGTTTTCTTCGTTCAATCGGATTGTCTGAAATTCCGAGAACCGCCGTAACCGACTTTGACGGCACAAGCAGACAACTGTCACCTGTTGTAAGACCTATTTTTCTCGGAGCGTCAAGTATTCTCAGATACTCCTTCTGCATCTCAATAGGATAGTCCCCATAGCCGGGGCTGAAACGGAAGGTCATATACTTTCCGCTGTATTTTTCGGCAAAGATTTCGTCAACCTTTTGACACACCTGTTCAACGGCAACGCTTGCAAAGCTGTCAAGCACAACCGCCCTTGCCATATCGGAAATCTGACTTATACGGATAAGCTTGTCAATTTCCGAACCGATTGTCGCACACATCATAACGGCTGTGTGGCAACCCTCAAGGTGCTTTTTTATATCATTGCCGAGTAAAATATCGTCAAACGGAGCTTTGCGTTCAACATAGAGAAATCTCGGCTCTGCTGTTTTCAGTATTTCTTTTTCGCATTCATCCATCAGCACATCCATGCGGTAATTAAGGCTGATTCCTGCACCGCCGAGGTAGCGTATAGCCTCTTTGCGGTTTAATCTGTCAAGCGTTATCATAAAAGACTTGACACCGCCTCCGTAATTTTTCTTGCAACATACGGGTTGTTCATTGTGTAGAGGTGGATGCCGTCAACACCGTGTGCGATAAGGTCAACAATCTGGTCAACCGCATATGCAATGCCTGCGTCACGCAAAGCCTCGGGTCTTGTATCATACTTCTGCATAATCTTTGCAAATTTTGCAGGAAGGCTTGCACCGCACATTGAAACCATTCTTTCAATCTGACTTTTGCTTGTTACAGGCATAATACCTGCCTCAATCGGAACATTCACGCCTGCAATCTTCGCTCTTTCAAGAAAACGATAGTAAACGGAGTTGTCAAAGAAAAGCTGTGAAATAAGGTGGCTTGCACCCGACTCAACCTTTTTGCGAAGATTGTGAATGTCCTCAACCTCATCGGTTGCCTCGCTGTGAACCTCGGGATAACAAGCACCGGCAATGTCAAAATCACCCTGTGACGCAATATATCTGCATAAATCGCTTGCATAAGTGAAATCCTTCTGTGGTTCAACACCTTCAACCCTGTCACCACGGAGTGCAAGAATATTCTCAATGCCGTTCTCTTTAAAAAGCGCAAGGTTGCGGTCAATATCAGCCTTTGTGCTGTTAATGCAGGTGAGGTGTGCCACGGATTCAACTCCGAAATCTCTCTTGATTTTTGTTGCGATTTCACAGGTACGGCTCTTTGAACCGCTGCCGCCTGCGCTGTATGTTACGCTGATGAAGTCAGGCTTTAAAGCCGAAATTTCTTCAAGCTTGCCGTAAACCGATTCAATCGGAGAGGTCTTTTTAGGCGGAAATACTTCAAAAGAAAAAACTGTTTTTCCGCTGTTAAATAAATTGCTTATTTTCATATATAAACACCTCGGTAATGGTTTTGTTAAACTTGATTAATTATAGCATAAATAATTTTTGCATACAATACTGTTTTGGTGGGTTTTGTCGTTTAAGGCTATCATTTTTTTGGAAGTTTGGGTATAAGCAAAAATTATATCAAAGAGTTTTATAATAATTATAATTTTGTTAACAAACCAAATTCACCATTATATTCTGTAGTGGCGAACCGTGTTCTCCACTACAGAGTATAAATTTACTTTCACAATAAAGCAAAAATTGCATCAATGCCGTATTCGGGCATCTGATGCAATTCCTTTATCCGAGTATCTTCTCGAATAGATTGCGGTGGCACACCGCCGACCGCAATTTTCAATTTTCAACTTTCAATTTTAAAAAAATCACAGATGCAAAATCAGCTTTGCAACGCCGAAATAGATAAGCAATGAAAGCGAGTCGCAGACTGTTGAAATGAGCGGATTCGCCATAACGGCAGGGTCAAAGCCGACCTTGCTTGCCAAAAGAGGCAGACTGCTGCCGACAAGCTTTGCCATAATAATTGTGCCGACAAGCGTAAGCGAAATTACAAGGGCAATCATAAATGCGTTTTCCTGACCGTTGAGATCAAACAAAAGCAGTTTTACAAAGTTTGCCGCCGCAAGCGTAATACCGCAAAGAATTGACACCCTGAATTCTTTCCACAGCACAAGGAAAATGCTCCTGAAATGAATTTCACCGAGCGACAACGCACGGATTACGGAAACCGACGCCTGAGAACCTGCGTTACCGCCCGAACCCGTAATCATCGGGATAAACGATGAGAGAATCAAAACATTTGCAAGCACAGCCTCAAATGATGAGATAATCGCACTTGTAAAGGTTGCCGAAAGCATGAGTATAAGCAGCCACGGCGCTCTCTTTTTGTACAGACCGAAAACGCTTGTTTTCATATACGGTTTGTCAGACGGCAATACGGCTGCCATCTTTTCGATATCTTCGGTAGCCTCTTCCTGAATAACATCAATAGCGTCGTCAATTGTTACGATACCGACAAGTCGGTTTTCGTTATCAACAACAGGAAGAGCAAGAAAGTTATAGTTTGAGAACATCTGGGCAACCTGCTCCTGATCGGCAAGAGTAGTTACCGAGATAACATTTTCCTCCATAATCGACTTTACAAGCTCGTCATCTTCGGCAAGCAAAAGGTCTTTTACAGTGGTAATACCGATAAGCTTGTTGTTGGCATCGGTTACATAGCAGGTGTAGATTGTTTCCTTGTCAACACCTGTTCTTCTGATTCTTTTAATAGCCATTTCAGCCGTCATATCGGGACGAAGCACAATAAACTCGGTTGTCATAATCGAGCCTGCGCTGTCCTCGGGATATTTTAAAAGCTCGTTAATCTGCTTTCTCATATCCTTGTCGGCCTGTCTTAAAATACGCTTTACAACATTGGCAGGCATTTCCTCAATAAGGTCAACGGCGTCATCGACAAATAACTCATCGACAACCTCTTTCAGTTCGCTGTCGCTGAAGCCGTGGATAAGGAATTCCTGAGTTTCGTCATCCATTTCGACAAAGGTTTCCGCCGCAAGCTCCTTTGGCAGAATACGAAACAGAATCGGCATTTTTTCATCCTGTAGATTTTCAAAAACCGCCGCAATGTCAAACGGTTTCATCGTAATCAAAATGTCACGCAAAGTGCTGAACTTTTTGTCATCAAGCAACACTTTGATAGTTTCGGTAAGGGTTACGTTAACCTGTTCCATCATCTTTTCCTCCTTTTTAATTCAATTGGAAGTAAAGACGGTGTCACCCTGAGTATTAAATTAAATCAATTCAAATTAAAATAAAAATACAAAGCAAAATCAATAAAACAAAATGAACGCACAAGCGCACATTCTGTTGCAACTTCGCCCGGGTACAGCGCCTTTATTACCGTCTGCGTCCATTAAGTTTTCACCTCATTCGCATTTAAATTCGGGCAAAAGCCCGTACATATTCATTTTATTCTTTTTTATGTCCGATGTCAACGGATTTATCCGCTAAAAATCCACTTTGCAAACATTTTACATTATCCTCTGTAACAGCTTGGTAACTCGGTATAATATTTCTTGCTTTTTGAAGTGTATCAATGTATAATAAATATGCATGATTCAAAATAAAATTTCAAAGATTGGAGATTAACCGTTATGACAGATATGGTTAAAAAATATGTTCCCTATGCGGTAATAATTTTGCTTGTTTATATGCTGTTGCCGCTTGTGTTTATTCCGGGCGCAATGCAGAAGTTTTCACCCGTTGCATATGACTTTGTGTTCCCGATTACAGCAATCGGCTGTTCGGCACACTACTGCTCAAAACACGGACTTGACTTTCTCTTTGCACTCATTGCGCCGATTATTTATCTTCCGAGTATGCTCATCTACAACGGCGGATTTTCTTCAAGCACACTTTCAACAAACCTTATTCTCCTCGTAGTTTATCTTGTTGCCGGAATTTTCGGACTTTTCCTCGGCGACCTTGCTTTCGGTGACAAGCGCCGTCAGAAAGAAAAGGCAGAACAGGAAGAAGCAGAGGAAATGCTTCTTGAGGCAAAGCGCCGTGAAAAGGAAGAGCTTGAGAACATGACTTCATCAAGCAAAAAGTCCGAAAGAAAAGCACCTTACAGACAGGAACGCAAGCCTGCACGCAGACCGTCGCCTGCACCGCAGAAAACCGAAACAGCAGATGACGATGATTTTGATTATGACAAGTACCTTTCCGGTATTGACAGAAAGCAAGATCCGAACGAAAGCGAAATTGACGATATATTAAACGAATACGGACACTAACGGCGAGCCGCCGTTCCCAGTTCGTGCAGATAGTATTTATAAGGGCGAAAATAAAATGCCCGAGCAGAACTCTATAACTAAAAATGTAAAATTAAAGTCGGGAAGACAATTTGCAAAATGCAAAGCATTGTCTTCCCGACTGTTTTTGTTTAATCAGCAGGGGCGTTCATCGGACACCTGTTTTGATTAAATTTTATGTTTAAATATGATTATGTGATGTTATGGAAGTTGTGTATGATTTTGTAGGGGAGAACCGTGCTCTCCCGCACGGCGAGCCGCCGTTCCCAATTCGTGTAGATAGTTTGTAATATAAAAAAACATATCATGCCTGAGCGTAGCATTGCAATTTTTCGCACAATCCCGTAGGGGCGTTCATTGGACGCCCGCCAAGTAATGACAGAAAATTTATGATGAAAATAAACTGTATGAATGAGATACAGAATTGCAGTTACTTTGTAACATTTATATCATTTAATTTACAATATTATTTGTACCATTATTTTTGTTTAAATCAACCCAACGATATACTTCTGAATCAAGGTTGCGTCAACAACACTGATTTCACCGTCATGGTTTACATCGCTGTTAAAAAGCTGAGTCTTGCCGAATTCTACAATACCTGCAACATATTTCTGAACAGATGTTGCATCTACAACCGTAATGTTTCCGTCTGGATATACATCACCGCAAGTCAGGCAGTTCAATTTGCCACCAATCGTTATTTTACACTCTGCGCCGTTTTTAAGTCTGCAATATTTATAAGCCATAAGGCCCGTATCCTCGCCAAGCTGTCTTGAAATATACAACTCCGCATAGCCGTTCTTATCGGGGACAAAAGATGTTACCGCACCTCCGCTGACAAAATATGCGCCCGAGGTTGCATAGCAAGGTTTGCCGCTGCTGTCTGTACCGAAATCCTCATATGTAAAGTCAAAATTCTTGTATGTGCCATCGCTGAGTTTTCCGGTCATTGTGCCATCATCATTAAAGACATCAGGAAAATAGTCGGAGAGTTTAATCCTCATCTTAACATATTCTCCGCCTGTTGAATCATAATTGAATTTCATACCCGTATTACCAAAATAACGATTATTCGCTGTTATCATATGACGAGTAAATTCCTGATTTTTCGGGAGATTTACAAACTTCGGTGCATCAATACAGTCCTTAAACATCACGCTGTACTTTTGATAATCCGTTGATATGAACATTGCCCCGAAATTCTTTGCCGTATTTTCGGTATATCCCGTTGTTATAACAAAAAGCTGATTGTTTGAGATTTTCTGCGTTGTACCTGTAACTTCAAAGTCCTTGCGATCTTCATACTCGCTTACCGCACCTGTCATAAGAACCGAACCGACGGTAAGCACACCGCACATTGCGA
>OATK01001641.1_pt1 | contig 13274 bp, 13 predicted proteins | sample 1516611 | NCBI WGS metagenome assembly OATK01 (sample SAMEA2579947, study PRJEB22360) | human gut metagenome | biome: human gut; feature: human-associated habitat; material: faeces | place: Denmark | collected 2008/2010 | reverse complement strand
GCCAAGCCCCATCAATCCGAAGCCGGGCTGCCGCTTCTGTGCCCGCTGCCGGAAGGCGACTGCCCAGTGCCATGAGGAAACACCGAAATTGCGAGATGTAGGCGGCGGTCATATGGCAGCCTGCTGGAATCTATGACATCAGGGAAAAAAGCCAAAGCCTGGATGTTAAAATGATAGTAGAAAGAAGGTACCTGTATGAATACCAAAGAAATGATGCAGATCGCCCTGGATCTGGCTGGACTGACGGAAATGCCGTCTGACACTTCTATTTCCGTTGAGGGAGAGGATATTACGAATGTACTGGCAGGGATCGATATGGGAACCGCAGAGCTTGCCCTGGCACGCCAGCTGGGATATGACTGCGTATTCCGTCATCATAACCTGACCCCGGCCATGGGAAAATTAGGTTATTTAGTAGCAGAAGACCATTATAAGAAAATGGTGAAAAACGGGGTCCCGGTCAATGTAGCACAGAAGCTGGTGGAGCATCGGAAACGTTCCACGGAGATCATGTTCCATGCCAATAACTTTGACGGAGCGCCATCGGTGGCAAGATTGTTAAACATGCCATTTTTAGGAATCCACACACCTGCGGATCTATTAGGTGAGAGAGCAGTGGAAGCAAAGGTGGCTGAGGTAATGGCAGAAAAGGAAAATCCGACGGTTCAGGATCTGATGGACCGGATCTTGACCATCCGTGAGTTTAAAGAGGCTCCAGAGGGTCAGAAACCAGCTATCTGGGTTGGTTCTCCGGAAAGCTATTCTGGAAAAGTCCTGGTAGAGTTTTCGGGCGGCCTGTCTGCGGAGCTGGATGAGGTAAAGGCTTATATTGACGCAGGAATCGGAACCTTCGTCTGCATGCACATGGAAGGCAACATCGTTAAGGCATTACAGGAAGACAAACGTTGCAACGTGATCGTAACCGGACATATGGCCAGCGATTCTGTCGGTATGAACCGGATCATGGATGAGTGGGAGAAGCATGGAATCAAGACAACCAGAATTGGAGGCTTGGTATAAATGGCAGAACTTCTGATCAAAGGCGGTATGGTGATCGATGGGACCGGAAATGCCGGATATGAAGCAGATGTTTTTGTAAAAGATGGAAAGATCACGAAAATCGTAAAAATTGCGAAAAACGAAAAAAACAAAACAGATCCGTCGGATTTTGCAGCGGCAGCTGTACAGGTGCTGGATGCAAGAGGAAAGCTCGTGACACCAGGATTTATCAATATGCATTCCCATTCGGACTGCTCCGTTGCCATGTATCCGGAGATGGAATCTACTCTGGGACAGGGGATTACCACAGAGTTTGCCGGACACTGCGGACTGGGGGTGGCACCGGTGGACAAATACTGGCTGTATATGTTCCCGGAGAAACGGGCATTTTCCAGAGTGATCCCGGAGCCCATCGGAGGCATCAATCCCTATGACGCTTACGTAGTTCCAACAGACTGCCTGAGGAAACCATTTGAAGAAGCTTATGGAGAAACATTGGACTGGTCTACCTATGGAGAATTTACTGACCATATGAGAAAACGCGGCATGGGAGCCAATCTGGTATTGGTGGCAGGTCATGCCCAGATGCGGCTTCAGGCTATGGGACTGGATTATATGCGGGATGCCACCAAAGAAGAGCTTCAGGCCATGGAAGCCTCTTTAAATGATGCCATGGATCACGGAGCCATCGGCCTTAGCCTTGGCCTGGACTATGAGCCGGGAATGTTTGCCGGGGAAGAGGAACTTCTGCGTCTGATGAAAGTGGTGGCAGAGCGGGATGGCATCGTGACAGCCCACACCAGAAGCAGAGATCATGCCTATTACGGTCATTCCCAGAATTTCCTGGATGGTCTGAAGGAATTTATAGAGCTGGGCAAAAAGAGTGGAGCCAGAATCCATGTGAGCCATATCCAGAACGGATATCATATGGAGCCAGAAGACGATAACCTGACAGCCATGGCAGTGGAGCGCACGCTGGAAGTGCTGGAAGAGGCCAGAAAAGAAGGAGTCCGTGTGACCTGGGATGTGATCCCTAAATATGCCTTTGGCCCATTCCATTACCCAATGGCCGCCGGCATGTTCCAGCCTTATGTGGAGCAGTGTGGCGGCTGTCAGGAATTTTCCAGAAAACTGGCGGTTGGTACTTACCGCCAGAGTATCGAGAAAGAGATCCGTTCCGGCAACCACGCATCCAGAGGAATTTTCACCCGGTTTAATCCGAAAAATGATCCAAACTGGGATACGGCGAAGGTAATTACCAGATGCAGTGATGAAACTGTGGTTGGAAAGACCATCCGGGAGGCGGCTGCTGGAAAGGACAGTCTGACCTTTTTGCTGGATCTTCTGGAAAAAGACCCTTATGTGGCAGTGATTCCATTAGGAAGAAGGCCGGTTTCCACACCAGACCGGGATGCTTTTGTGGCAAAAGAGGAAGCTGCCATCGGGCTGGATACCTGGACCTTTCGTTATGATGCAGCTCTTTCAGAGGGTGATATGCCGCTGGAGTGCGGTTCTCCGGCAACTTACGAGGGAATGACCGTATTTTTCCAGACAGAGCGGGAAAAACAGGTTCCGGTGGAAGTGACTGTCCGGAAACTGACCGGCAATGCGGCGAAAGAGCTGGGACTTTGTGACCGGGGACTGGTAAAGGAAGGTCTGGCTGCAGATCTACTGGTGATTGATCTGGAACATTTTGACCCGAAAGAGAATCTGGCGGATCCGAGACATGCTCCACAGGGACTGGATTATGTACTGGTCGGCGGGGAGATTGCTGTGGACCATGGCGTACATACCCATGTGAACCAGGGACAGATTTTACAAGCTGCACAATGGCAGAAAATGGAAGGAAATGAAGTATGAATAAGTTTGATTTTGAGACCATTGCGGATTCCATTGATTATGGGTTCGGAACGGATTTTTCCATGGAACACACCATGATGGCAGGGGCGCAGCTTCATGTAAAGACTGCTCCGTCTGTGATCCGGGCATTAAAAGGCTTATCAGAGGCGGGGCTGTTTGGCTGGACTCCGTCAGATGAGAAAAAATATATAGACGCAACCGTAAACTGGATGAAAACAGTGCGGGAATGGAATGTACGCAAAGACTGGATCGTGCCATCCTATGGTATTTTACAGGCCATGTGCACTTCTATCCGTGCATTTACCGATCCAGGAGATGGCATCATCATCCAGCCGCCGGTGTATTTATTATATGCCAGAGCCATTGACCGCTGCGGACGTAATCTGGTGAATAACCCATTGGTATACAAGGACGATCACTGGGAAATGGATTTTGCGGATCTGGAAGAGAAAATGAGCAGACCGGAAAATAAGCTGATGCTGTTATGTAACCCACACAACCCAACGATGGATGTGTGGGAGAAGAAGGATTTAGAGCGGGTGGCCCGTCTGGCAGCCAAATACCACGTGCTGGTGGTCGTGGATGAGATCTACGCTGAGCATGTGTGGGAAGAGGGGCTGATGGTTCCTTATGGAGCTCTTTCTGATGCGGAGCACAACTGCATTGTCTGCACCAGCCTTGGAAAGTCTTTCAACTTTACCGGTACCAGCCATGCCAACATCATTATCCCGGATGACGCCATCCGTGGCGCCTATATCACCCAGCGCAACAGCGATCACTACGGAAGCTTAAGCCCGTTTATGAGAGCGGCTCTTCTGGGCGGATACACCAAGGAGGGCAAAGAGTGGATCGAGGCCCTGATGGAATTTTCCGGGGAAAATGAGAAGATTGTCCGAGATTTCTTTGCGGAGAATTTTCCAAAGGTCCATTTCTGCCGCCACCGCGCAGGCACTTTACTGTGGGCGGATTTCCGGGAAATGGGAACCGAAGAAGAAGTCTATGCCTGGTTCCAGAAAGCAGGTGTAGAGCCGGATCTGGGAAGCAAGTACGGAGAAGAAGGAAGAGGTTTTCTGCGGCTTCAGATCGGTATGCCGAAGCGGGAACTGAATTATGCTTTAGAAAGAATAAAAAAGGCTTATGTGAAAGAATAAATAGTTTCACAAGATAAAAAAAGATGGTATAATGACGATAGTTTATGTCAGAGTACCATCTTTTTCCGTATAACAGGAAATTTCGTTGGAATTATCTGTTATACGAAAATAACGCTCCGTGGGAATCATGCGCCAAGCCTCACGGACGTTCGACCTGAAAGGAGAAAAATCATGAATTATGGTATGAGATGCCATGATATCTGTCCGAAAACAGATATTGATACGTTATTTGACACGGTGGCAGCGAATCATGTAGACCAGATTCAGCTGGCCATGGGCAAGTCCATTGCCGGTTACAGCTTTGATTATGGACATTATTCCCCGGGTTTTGCCAGAATGATCAAGAAGAAACTGGATGAGAGAAACATCCACGTGGCAGTTTTGGGCTGTTACATCAATCCGGTGAATCCAGATGAGAAAGAGCGCCAGAAAGCGGTCCAGAAGTTTATTGAGCATCTGAAATACGCCAAGGTGATCGGGGCTGATATGGTGGGGACGGAAACGGGCCGTTATGACGCGGATTTCAAAGTAGTTCCTTATACTTATACGGAAGGCTGCTACCAGCTGTTGTTAAAGAGTATGCGGGAAATTGTCTCTGCAGCGGAAAAATTAGGCGTGACTGTGGGAATCGAGGCGGTTCATGACCACACCCTGTATTGTCCGGAGATTATGAGACGGTTCTTAGAAGATATCGACTCACCAAATGTAGAAGCCATCTTAGACCCGGTGAACCTGATCAGTGCGGATAACTATCTGGATCAGGACGAAGTGATCAATAAGGCTTTCCGCCTTTACGGAGACCGGATCAGCGCCATCCATGTGAAGGATTTTGTGATGAAGGACGGTCAGCCGGAGTTTGCGTATGTAGGCGATGGACTGCTTCATTATGAAACGCTGATGCGGAATCTGAAGAAAGACAAGCCATACATCGCAATGCTTCTGGAGAATTCCACTCCGGAGCGGTATCATAAGGATGTGGAGTATCTGCAGAAGATTTATCTCAGTCGAGAAGACTCCCACCTCTTTAGGTGATGAGTAATAGCAAATTTGTCTCAGTGGGAGGTGGGTCTCCGACTGAGATAAACGCTCCGCGAGGATGCGCAGTGATTCTGATAGGAATATGTCAGCTTCACTGACCAGAATCACGCGCCAAGTCTCACGGACGTTCGACTTGAAGATGCAGTATAAAGATAGAAAATCAGGAGGATATAAGCATGACATTAAAAGAAGAAGCACTGGCAAAACATTATGAGTGGAAGGGTAAGATCGAGGTCATTTCCAGAACCCCGATCAAGAACCGGGAACAGCTGTCTCTGGCATATACCCCAGGTGTTGCAGAGCCATGTCTGGAGATCGCAAAAGATCCAATGAAGGTTTATGAATTGACCAGACGGCAGAATCTGGTGGCAGTGATCACGGATGGAACTGCAGTGTTAGGTCTTGGAGATATCGGTCCAGAAGCAGCAATGCCGGTTATGGAAGGTAAATGTGCTCTGTTTAAAGAGTTTGCAGGCGTTGACGCATTCCCAATCTGTATTGATTCCAAAGATCCGAAGGTGATCATTGATACCATCGCATTGATCTCCAAGAGCTTTGGCGGCATCAACCTGGAGGATATCTCCGCTCCGAGATGCTTTGAGATCGAGGCAGAGTTAAAGAAACGCTGTGATATTCCGGTATTTCATGATGACCAGCACGGAACTGCGATCGTTGTTTCTGCTGCATTATTAAATGCCATCAAGGTAGTCGGCAAAGAGATGGGAACCTTGGAAATTGTGATCAATGGCGCAGGCGCTGCAGGTATTTCTATCGCCAAGATGCTGATCCAGTTAGGCTTTGGCAATGTGATCCTGTGCGATATCAAAGGCGCGATCTATGAGGGAGCTGACTGGTTAAATCCGGCACAGGCAGAGATGGCGAAGGTTACCAATAAAGATAAGAAACAGGGTACTCTGGCAGATGTGATGAAGGGCGCAGATGTATTTATCGGCGTTTCCAGACCGAACCTGGTATCCCAGGATATGGTCCGTTCCATGAATCAGGGTGCGATCGTGTTCCCAATGGCAAATCCGACTCCGGAGATCATGCCGGATGAGGCTCTGGCAGCAGGTGCAGCAGTGGTAGGAACCGGACGTTCCGATTTCCCGAACCAGATCAATAATGTACTGGCTTTCCCGGGTATTTTCAAGGGTGCGCTGGCTGTTATGGCGACAGACATTACAGAGTCCATGAAGATGGCAGCAGCAAAAGCCATCGCAAGCGTGGTAAAACCAGAGCAGTTAACTGCCCAGTACATCCTGCCGCAGGCATTTGATCCAGAGGTTGTACAGGCAGTGGCTGATGCAGTGGCAGAGGACGCGAAAGCTCACGGACTGAACCGTCTGTAATGACAGAAAAAGTAACTGTCCAGCAGATCTGTGCACTGGAGCATTATGAGAAAGAATAGTTAAGGAAGAATTGAATGGAAGAAAAGAAGTTCCGAAATAAAGTAGGGTGGTTCCAGTTTCTATGCTGTGCCATGGTGATCTGGAGCCACGCTGGAAATGCTGAGTTATTTTTAGGCAAAGCCGGGAAGAACCACTGGCTGTCACGCCTGGAGTACGTCCATTTTCCGGCAGTGATGGGAGTCAGTATCCCCTGCTTTTTCATGATTTCGGGCTATCTTTTCTTCCGTTTTTTTACCTTTGACCAGTTAACAGAAAAATGGAAACGGCGGGTGCAGACACTTCTGATCCCATATCTGTGCTGGAACCTGCTTTACTATGTGGGATATCTGGCTGGAAGCCGGATTCCGGCAGTAGCGGATATCGTTAACCGGCCAGACCTTCAGTTTTCTTTAAAGGAAATGCTGGAAGCGCTGTTTTTCTATGATTATAATCCGGTCTTCTGGTTTATGTACCAGCTGATCCTGCTGGTGGCGCTGGCTCCGGTGATCTTCCAGTGCATGAGAAATGTACGGGGCGGTGTGGGATTTCTATTCCTGGTGATGGCAGGTATCTTTTTTCATTTGTCATTTCCGAGGCTTGGTGCAGCTTCCACCTTGAATCTGGATGCCCTGTTTTATTATGGACTGGGAGCTTTTGGTGCCCTTCACGGCAGAACCTGCATCGAGGGCGCGTGGACGAAACGTCGGTGCCTCATTGGTGTGATCCTTGTATGGGCCGGTATCCGCGCCGGTGTTCCCTATCATACCAGAGCTTTTATTCCTGGGATCGTCGTGGAATATTCCATGGCAGTGTCCGGCTTATGGCTTATGGTCAATGAAAACTGTCTTCCAATAGAAAGACCGTGGATGAGGCAGACATTTTTCGTCTATGCCCTGCATTTTATTCCGGTGCGTTTCTTGAATAAAGTGGCAGCTATGATTTTTTATGGAAATCAGTGGGTGGCAGCAGCTCTCTATGTGCTGATGCCGGTGATGGCTATGGGGATTTGTTATGTGGCAGCCTGGATCCTGCGCCGGATCACTCCCAAGGTGTGGAGATGGCTGTCCGGCGGCAGGTGAGAAAGAAGAGCTCTCAGCAGGTCATAAACGGTTACTTCCGGGTATGGGGCAGACGCCCGCGGAAGAACCGTTTTTTTAATTCTGACCAGTGGAACGGGATCAGCGGATAGATATAGCTTTTTCCGGCGATGGTCTTATTGAACACAATGGCGCAGGCAGAGAAGATGATTCCGGCAATGTAACCCCAGATATTAAAAATGGCGGTCAGAAGCAGAAGAAGCAGTCGCATGAATTTCAGGGCGTAGCCCAGCTCAAAACTGGCCTGGGAGTAGTTAGCTACGGTGACGAAGGCCATGTATAACATGGTTTCTGAGTTGAACCAGCCGGATTTTACCGAGTATTCGCCCAGAACGATACCGGCAATGACGCTCAAAGGGGTAGTCAGCATACTTGGGGTGTTGATGGCCGCCAGCCGCAGACCGTCAATGGCGAATTCCAGGATAAAAAGCTGGAATACCAGAGGGACATGAGGAGCCTCTGACAGCTTTAGAAATTCCAGCCAGGGCGGCAGAAGGTGGGGATTCTGCATCAGCATCAGCCAGGTAGGCGTCAAAAGCAGCGTCAGGATGGAGATTACCATGCGGGACAGCCGAAGATAAGTTCCTGTCACCGGAGGAAAATAATAATCGTCTGCTTCTTCAATGATATCAAACACAGAAGAAGGCAGAATCATGGCAGCAGGAGAATTGTCCACCAGAATGATGATATTTCCCTCCAGAATGGATGCCGCGGCGGTATCAGGCCGCTCAGAAAACTTGAATTTCGGGAATGGATTGTACCACTTGTGGGGATAGAGACATTCCGCCAGACTTTCCTGATTCATGGTCAGGGCGTCCACATGGATGCTGTTCATCCGTTTCTTGATCTGCGTTAACATCTGCTCATCTACCCGTCCTTTCATGTAGCAGATGGCGATGTCTGTATGGGAACTTTCCCCCATGGTCATGATTTCCATGGTCAGTTTTGGATCACGGATCCTCCGGCGGATCAGTGCGGTATTGAAGATCAGGGTCTCTACGAAGCCATCTCTGGAACCCCGCATGACCTTGTCTTTTTCTGGTTCTGATACACCTCTGGCCGGATAGGTGCGGCAGTCGATGGCCAGACAGCGGTCATACCCATCAATGAAGACACAGGTGATCCCGCTCAACAGCAGGGTGATGACAGAATCCTCCGTGTCCGGCAGGTCTACTTCGCCATAAGGCACGTACTGTTTGGAAAATTCGTGAACATCCGACGGCATGGCCTCCGGTTTGATGGAAGACCAGGCTTGAAGGATCTTTAGCAAAACCTCGTCTTTGGTGAAGCCGTCCACAAAATACAGGCAGGCATCCCTTCCTCCGACCCTGGCTGTGCGGTAGACCACATCAAAATTCGTCCCCACATCCAACAAGGAATGCAAATGAGAAATATTATCAGATAATACGGAAGAAAACTGCATAGTGCCTCCTTTTGACTGGAATGTACGCAATCGTAGCATTTATAGATGTCATAGAAAGAGTATTTACAGAAAATAGCAGGTTTATGTATGGAAAAATAGCAGGTAAAATTGACGTAAAAATACATAAATCGACTTTGAAAAGAAATAGAATTGTGCAAAATGACAGTGACAATGGTTGACAGGTGGGAAAATTAATGGTACTATTAATATTGTGAGAAGCACAAAGGGGTGCCTTACATGTAATCTTTTGGCATGGGGATGCCAGAATCTTACAACATATAATGTGACGGTGATAATCGTGACGTGGAAGCTGCTTTCTGTGGGGGAAAGGCAGCTTCCTTTTTTGTATGATAGGATTGTCGGAATTCTGAAAAAGTTATTTCCTAAGATCCAGTTTATTTGCGCAACCCATTCTCCATTTATCATTCAGTTGCTGGAGGAAGGAGAACTCATTACATTAGACCATCCGTTGGAAAGCGATTACTCTGGAGAGGGAATCGAGGATATTGCAGAAGATGTGATGGGTGTAGAGATGCCTCAGTACAGTGAGAAAAAACGGAAAATGTATGAGGCTGCAGAGCAGTATTACAGTACAATTAAGCAGGGAAAGACACAGGAAGATATCGAAAAGAAGTGGAAAGTGAAAGATGCGTCCAGTAAATAAAGGAAAAATTAAAACAGATAGACCAGACAGGAGTATATCTGCAAAAGGTGAAAAATCTTATTTCTGTATGGATGTATGTATTTGAAGATGAGACGGAGATTTTGAGGCAGTTAGTGAAATGTTTTCCTGGTACTAAGGAAGAATATTTTGACGAGAATGAAAGAGTAAAAGAAGTGATAGGCAAATATCAGTAATAATTACTAATATTGACAATCAAAACAAAATCTATTATAATCCAACCATACCAACCATTAAATACCAAATAACACAATAAACCCCAACCAAGGAGGATACCCCATATGATAAATAGCAGAAAAGTAGTCATCATCGGCTGTGGATTTGTCGGAGCATCATCAGCTTTTGCCTTAATGCAGAGCAACCTTTTTTCAGAAATGGTTTTAATCGATGCGGATCGCAGCCGTGCGGAAGGAGAAGCACTGGACATCAGCCACGGCATGGTATTCGCAAACCCCATCAAGATATATGCAGGAACCTACGATGACATCACCGATGCCGCAGTGATCGTGATCACGGCAGGTGCGAACCAGAAGCCTGGTGAAACGAGGTTGGATCTGATCAAGAAGAACAGCGCAATTATGAAATCCATCATCGGAGAGATCAAACAGCGTGAGTTCCATGGAATTTTGCTGATCGTTTCCAATCCAGTCGATATTCTTACTTACGTGGCTCTGAAGGAGTCCGGCTATCCGGCCAACCGGGTCATTGGTTCCGGAACCGTATTAGATACGGCCAGATTCCGGTATGAACTGGGAGAACATTTGTGGGTGGACAGCAGAAGCGTTCATGCCTATATCATAGGAGAACATGGTGACAGCGAACTTGCAGCGTGGAGCGACGCCAGAGTAGGCGGACTTCCAATCCACGATTTCTGCGAACTGCGCGGATACTACGATCATGATACGTCCATGGAAAAGATATTTAATAGCGTGAAAAATAGCGCCTATGAGATCATTTCCAAAAAACACGCCACCTACTACGGAATCGCCATGGCCGTATGCAGAATCTGCGCTGCGATCGTGCGGGACGAACGGTCAATCCTTCCAGTATCAAGTCTGATGACAGGAGAGTATGGAATCACTGATGTGGTGCTGAGCATTCCGTCAGTTGTAGATGCGAAGGGGATTGAAGCGGTGGTGCCGATTGAGTTAGATGAAGCAGAATTAAAAGCACTCAAAAATTCTGCGGAAGTTTTGAAAAAAATGATTGTCGAAAGGATTTGAGCATGAACAAATTCCTAATGAAATTAATGCTTCTCATCATTGCCGGGATCATTTACCTGCTCACAGGTAGAAACCGGAGACAGAAAGAGAAGATTCCGGATGGAATGGACATCTTGTGTGATCCACCGGAACAGAGATATCTGGTATATGCAATGGGAATCTTTGGTTTTCTTGGTGTCATGGTAATCAGTGTCCTATACATCAGGGCTGGAGCTCCTAAAGAAGCGAGAATGATGTGGGGACTGTGTGTGGTGATGGCAGTAGGAATTCTGGCAGTCACGATATTTTCAGGAAATATGATGGCGAAAATGTGTGTATATTTTAATTCTGAGCTTCTGTACATAGAACGGCCATTTCAGAAAACAAGAGTATTCAAATGGTATGAGATCCAGAAAATCGAGGGCAAATACGGCAGTACGATCCATCTTTATCATCTGGATGGAACAAAAATCCTTACAGTTTACGCTAAGATGGTTAATTACAAGCATTTCTGTGAGGTTCTGCAAAACCGATAGATTTGTGGAGGCACAGAGGAGGAAATCTAAATGCCTGGCGAAATGATGTGGGAAGCATATTGCTGCAAAACGAATACGAATCGCAATGCACGTCACGATATATGGAAGTTTTGCGGTGGCGGTGCGGCTGCTGACAAACTTGCAAATCTTGTACTCGCCGGAATAAAGACTGCAACTGCAAGCACAAAACTCGCCTATGAACTAGGTGGTGAAAACTTACCAGAAGTCGGGACATACAGTGTGATTCTTTTTGACAATGAGGCAGCATGTATTATCCGTGATACAAAAGTATCTGTTGTTCCGTTCAATCAAGTCAGTGCAGACCATGCTTTCAAAGAGGGAGAAGATAACCGTAGCTTGAACAAATGGCGTGAAGTGCATCGGAGGGCTTTTACTCCAGACTACGAGGCCGCTGGTCTGGATTTCGATGAGAAGGGAGATTGCGTCTTGGAAGAATTTGAAGTGGTGTATCGGTGAATCTTCAAAGTACAGCTTCACAGGCCAAACGCCTGAGCCTGCTCGTAACAACAATGCAGCCACAAACGAACCTTGTCACCTGTTTTTCGGGGAAAATATCCTGAATAGTGTTCTGGAAAATGCAATGCTGCTTCCTTTTCGGGTGAAAAAATGATACTATAATATTAAGAAACAGGTATTGAATCTAAAAATACTGTATAGTACAATAAGTAAACTTATAGAAAAAGAAGGAGGGAGCAGAATGGAAAATAGTAAAGTAGTTGCAAAAGTGTTATACAACATGTATCAGGATCGTTTCCGGTGCCCGATGGATGAGATGAAGATGCATAAGCTGATGTATTTTGCTCAGAGAGAATCCCTCATGTATGATAAAGAACCTTTATTTGAGGAAAGTTTTTATGGATGGAAATATGGACCAGTGTTGAAAAGTGTTCGTAGTCAGTTTATGACACCACAGCCATATGCTGATGTTCGTGAGGACGTGTCTTCAGAGACAAAAAAACTATTATCCGAGGTATTAGAACGTTATGGTACTGTTTCTTCATGGAAACTTAGTAGCCTGTCACATGATGAATTATCTTGGAAACGGGCGCGTCAGGGATTGAAAGCCCATGATAATGGAGATGTAGAACTTTCGATGAATGCGATGCGCCTGGATGCTACCCGTGAGTTAGCAGCCAGAAAGATGCAGTTATCCTAGACAGTTACAGTTGTTTTTCTGGAATTGAAATGAAGCATTTTTGCAAAAATGAGATGTACATACCAGATGAGCATTTAGATTTCCCATTAGGATTTGGAATCTTCTGGGAGGTAATCGTTCCGAGAATCTTGGAAATTACAGAGCATATTGGGTGCCAATATTTATATTTATTTGCTGCAGATCATATGGAGCAGGCAGATAGCAAAACTTCGAGAAAACAGAGAGGCTGTTTGGCAGGAATACTCAGATATCTCTGGTCATTATTAGGTAGAAATGGAGTGGAGAACTTTTGGACATTATGTGTCCAAAGGTTCTCTTTTTTTACGAAACTCAATTCTGCAATTAAGCCAAAGTTATCCACATCTATCCGAATGAGATAACTGCCTCACATTTTGCAGTTCAATTGTGTGAATCATGTATATTTAGGCGCACTTAAATAAACCACATCCGTTTTGTACAAGTGGTAAGTCCTAGGCTATAAGTGGTTTCAGGCTTCGGATGTATTGGTGTTGATGAATCTTATCAGCAACGAGAACCGTAACAAGTTGGGTGATTCCTGCGAGAAGCAAATCAGCGTGAAGTGTTTTTTCGTTCTGGGTTTTACGATTCGCAATGCAGAAACTATCCTTGAAATGATTGATCGATTTTTCTACATTTACACGGATCTATCTCCTTTAGGTGGATTGGTTGATAGTTTTTCGCAACTCTATTTTACCATAAA
>OATK01001626.1_pt1 | contig 13351 bp, 9 predicted proteins | sample 1516611 | NCBI WGS metagenome assembly OATK01 (sample SAMEA2579947, study PRJEB22360) | human gut metagenome | biome: human gut; feature: human-associated habitat; material: faeces | place: Denmark | collected 2008/2010 | reverse complement strand
ACGATAACGGCAGCTTTCGGTATTTCTTTTTCCCTCCACAAAACGGTCGAACTGATTTTTGATTCCTGTCAGCTCGTTGATTTCCTGCATGGCGTCTTCAATTTTTCGGCGCATACGGCCGTAAAGGACGACGCTCTCCTGCATATCTTCTATATGAATGTCCTGCTCCATGCAGATATACTCTTTTACGAAATCCTCCAGCTTGATATTCATGCGGAAGGGAATGGCGCGCTTGAACAGCCGGGGGAATTTCTCCATATCCAGCCCGCCCAGGTAAACATCGTACAGATTCCTGCGGAACCGTTCATTATTGGAGGTATAGAACCAGTCGTCCCTGGCAAAATTGTGCTGCAGGTAACTCTTTAGTTCCCCGATGGCCATAGCCCGCTCCTGCGTCCGGTAGCTGTTTTCCAGCAGGCCTCCCCGATGCCAGAAAAACAGCCTGCCGATTTCATTGGTTGCTGTTTCCACATCGAAAATAACGCCCACGCATTCCTTTTCACCGCTCCCGGTCTGCTCCAGCTCCAGGACGATGGTGGTGGAAAAATTGTGGTTCCTTTTGTATTCAGCCTGGTTGTTTTCCCCGATATTGATCATGCCGCGCAGGTATTCCAGCAGGCTTCGGTCCGAATCATCCGCTGCCGCTTTGTTAAAAAAACCCCGGCCATCGGTATTCGCATACAGGACGATCTGCATGGCGTCGATGACCGTGGATTTGCCGCTTCCGGAATGGCCGGTAAAAAAGTTGATGCTTTTGTTCAGCGTCAGTATTTTATGATCAATGTAATGCCAGTTGTTCAGCGCGATTCTGGTAATCGCCTTGAAGGACTGGCGTCCGGCCTCAGTCAGCTGCTGTGTCTGTGTACCCGGCATCTGTGTATCCGGCGTCTGTGTATCCGGCATCTGCATCACCGCTGTCTGTGTATCCGGCGTCCGGATCTGTGAACTCTCCGGCAGCATTGTCTGTGTCTGCTGTATCTCCATCTGGCATTTCTCCTTCTTCTTCCTCATTTGCATCCGGGACGGCTTCTTCCTCACTGAAGCTATTAAGCATCTTCAGAATATCCTCCCGCATCAGCACCAGGTTGATGCAGGGATAGATAATAATGCGGGTGTGTTCGTTCAGCTCTTCCAGCATGTCAATCAGTTCTATCATCTGGTATTTTTTCAGCAGCGCCAGCGCCCTTTTTATCTCTGTAAGGGAGGACAGGCTTTTTGCCAGCCGGAACTCTCCCACTTTTCCATTCAGCTCCCCGAAGGTGGTGACAATGTTCACGCTGGAGGATACCGCCGCCATCTGTTCATCATAAATCAGCTTCAGCAAAAGCAGATAGATGGTTGCAAGCTTGGGCAGCCGTTCGCCCATGGTAGCCTCCCCCTGCAGCCAGATGGTTCCCAGCTCCGTATTCTGGTTCAGCCGTACGCCCGCCACCGCAAAATATGCCGTCAAAAACTCCATATGCTTGTCGCAGAAATAAAAATCCTTATTGGCAATCATCCGGCCTGCTTTTTTATCATATTTTCTTTCCAGCAGGAAGGTCTGACGGTACAGCTGCCTGATGACATCCTGCAGCTTTTCCTGTTCCTCCTGCGTCAGCTGTTCATATATTTCCAGCATCCTCTTTTTCCCCTTTTCTCTTAACGAATATCATTGCAGGGTAGGCAAAGCGTTCGCCTTCCACCTGTTCTCCCGAGGTGAGCACCTCAAAACGGCTGTTTTTACGCATGCAGATGTCATAGGCAAGGATCAGCTTTTCAAAATCCTCTTCACTCTCAAGGGCCATCGTCCCTGTCTCCATCACGCCGTCCTTCATATGCTCTTCAATAAAGCTTTCAATCTGCTGTTTGGTAAACCGGTGATGGATCTTGTTCAGCTGCAGTACCTCTTCTTTGGAAAGCTCCCTGTTTTCTTCCTCCGGCAGCAGATCTCCGGCAAAATTCTTCCGACGCCTCCGCCTGTACAGGGGATTATCATTCAGTACCTCCCAGGCGGAAAAATTCATCTTCTCCGCCACCCTGTTAATCCGCGCAAGCTGCGCTCCGTCCTCCTCCTGCTCTCCCAGCTTGTTAAGCAGCTGGATCACCAGGCCATGACGGTCGCTTTCATCGCTTAAAAGATAATTCAGACGGCTTACCGTAGCGCGGATGTACTTGCTGTGCTCCCGATCCATATTGGTTATCCTGTGTTCAATAGATTCGAAGCCCCTCTCGATCTGGTCAATCAGATCCAGCACATCGTCATCCTGCCGCTTCTTAAAAAAGCCTTCCGTCTCCTTTTCCTTTTTATCCTGAGACGCGCTCTGCTTTGCCCTGATCCGCTCTATCCATACATCATCCTCACGCATTTCCTTCAGGCAGCGTTTGATATCCATTTTATAGATGTAAAAATTATCGCTTGTTTTCAGGATGTGGTATTTTCTCTTTACCACCTCTTCCACGTAGCCCTCCAGATGCTCCTCCAGAAGCTCCCCATAGGACTGTTTTGCCAGCAGGCGGTCAAAGAATTTATCCATATTATGGAGCATATCCTGAAGCGCCTTATTCAGCTTCCTTGTATTGACCAGGGCGGTCTTTAGCATGGCAATATTCATCCTGGAGTCATTTTTGAAGGAAAAAAGAGTGGCATATACGTTCTGGATATAAATATCCGTATCCTCCATCGGCTGGTTCACCAGCTGTTCAAAGGCAGCGATAAAAACCGCCGCATAGTCGGGAATGACTATGTTGGTGGTCATCGTGGTATAATCTTCTATTTTCCGCAGCCATTTTGCCCGCAGCAGCCAGTTCAGGATACGCTTGGGAACCGCTTCCAACGCCTCCTCTTCTGTTTCCGTTTCTTCCTTTTCCAGCTGGAACCTCCGCCGGGCGCACATATCCGCCAGAATCTGCACACAGGCTTCCCTGCTTAAAAAGAAGTTGTTGTACTGATATTCATCATCTATGGTAAGGAGCGCTTCCATATAGATATCCCGGTTCACGGACCGGAAAAGGCCCCAGAAGGAGCCAGGAATCTCATATATAAATTTCAAATTTACTCATCCTCTTGTATTGTTTCCATCTGTTGGCAAGCAGAAATTTGCCTGCGTACCTCCTCGGACATGGAATCCAGCAGGTAGCTTTTTTCTGTTTTCTGCTGTTCCAGATATTCTCCCCGGAGTCTGGCCGCGGCAAGTTCAATGTCTTCCTGCAAATCCCTTGCAGAAAGCAGCCGGCAGCCCTGGCCGCGGATTATAATCTGTTCCAGGCCGTCCGAGGTAGCCACTGTAATATCATATTTTTTCATGGGTAAACTTTTCAATATACTGATCCGCGGTTTCCGCCTCTCTGGTATATACCACATGAATATTATGATAGTCAAGCACTTCTGTTGTGTGCCCCTGCACACGGTAGGCGTCAAATACCACGATAACCTGTGAATGCACCATGCCCTGGTAATTGCACAGAATATCCTGCAAGCGGCCTCTCGCCCCGTCAATATTCGCCTCCGCCAGGCTTTTTAACTCCTCCCAGGCAAAAATAATATTATAGCCGTCCACCAGAAGATACTTTTCCCTGGGCGCCCCGTCTTTTCTGCTTCCCGTATATACGGTTTCCCTGGGCGGTACGGCTGTTTTATGTCCAAAACGGTTCCAGCCGTCCTTCCTGGGAAGCTCCTTATTTCTTTTATTGGCATGGAAGGTACGGGACAGAATCTCGTCAATTTCTTCCACATCAATCCACTCCCCGGCCGCCGCATTTCCCTTTTTTCCGGCATCGGCCCTTTTTATTCCTCCGGGATTTCCTTCCGCATTCCCATTGCCGTCCCCGTTTCGCCCTCCGCCGGGGCTATCTGTGCCAAACACTCCATCACTTCCGTCAGCGCCCTCCTGTCCCGGCAGCAGATCATCAAACCTCCTGCATTCCAAATGCATGTAGTCGGTCACCTTGTCCCATGGCACCACAAAGCCTGCTCCATGGGCACAGAATACCGAACCGGTGGGGTTTTCCGTATCCCGCTCCGGATCATAGCCGCTCTGCTCCATAACCTCAAGCGCATTGTGGCAAGGCTCATAGCCCTTTAACGAACAAAACAGCCTGCCATAGCCCTTCGTATAGGCGATTACCTCCTTCTGGTAATCCCGCATCGTCACCACAGGGCAGACACCGGTCAATACGGCCATGTCTCCTTCCGTAAATGGCGCATTGAAGCTGCCGTTCATTTTTTCAATATCCGTCATGGCCCGGCCCACCAGTTTTTCTGGCACCTCCAGCCGGAAGGCATACCAGGGCTCCAAAAGGATGCTGTGAGCCTGCATCAGTCCCTGCCGCACCGCCCGGTAGGTTGCCTGCCTGAAATCTCCGCCCTCCGTATGCTTCAGATGGGAACGCCCGGTCAGCAGCGTGATTTTCATATCCGTGATGGGAGCGCCGGTCAGCACGCCTCTGTGCTCCTTTTCCTCCAGATGGGTGAGCACAAGCCTCTGCCAGTTCCGATCCAGAATATCCTCACTGCAGTCGGAGGCAAACTGCAGGCCGCTTCCCCGCTCTGCCGGCTCCAGCAGCAGATGGACCTCGGCGTAATGCCGGAGCGGTTCAAAGTGTCCCACACCTTCCACACGATCCGCAATCGTTTCCTTATATACAATGTGTCCGGCTCCGAATTCCACCGCCACGCCAAATCGATCCTGAATCAGGCTTTTCAAAATCTCAATCTGCACTTCTCCCATAACCTGGGCCTGGATTTCCTGCAGCCGCTCATCCCATACGATGTGCAGCGCAGGCTCCTCTTCCTCCAGCTGCCGCAGCCTGGGAAGGATGACCGGCACCTCACAGCCCTCCGGAAGCTTCACCTGATAAGTCAGGACAGGCTCCAGCAACGGCGCTGCGGAGGCCTGCTCCACGCCCAGCCCCTCTCCGGGGCGGGTATGTCCCAGGCCTGTCACGGCACAGACCGTCCCCGCCTGCGCCTCGTTTATCAGCTCATATTTATCTCCGGAGTATACACGGATCTGGTTGACCTTCTCCTCCCAGACCTCCTGACCCGGCCGGAGCTTATCCTCCGCCCCTGCATTGGTCAGCATACTTTTTACCTTCAGGCTTCCGCCGGTTATTTTCATATAGGTCAGACGGTTTCCCTGGTCATCCCTGACGATTTTAAATATTTTGGCGCCGAATTCCTGCGGATAAACCGGCTGTACAGTATAGCGATCCAATCCGTCTAAAAACTCATCCACACCGGTCAGCTTCAACGCAGAACCATAAAAACAGGGAAAAAGCTTCCGTTCCCGGATCAGCCGTATCAGCTGTTCTTCCTCCAGCCGATCCTCTTCCAGGAACTGCTCCAGCGCCGCCTCATCGCACATGGCCGCCTGTTCATAAAACGCTTCATCCATTTCCCCGGAAAAATCCACGCAGCCCTCATCCAGCCTGTCCTTCAATTCCTTCTGAATCGCCTCTTTGTCCGTCCCCGGCTGATCCATTTTATTTATGAAAAGAAAAACAGGGATCCCATACCGCTTCAGCAGCTGCCACAGCGTCTGCGTATGTCCCTGTACCCCGTCCGCTCCGCTGATTACCAGCACAGCGGCATCCAACACCTGAAGCGAACGTTCCATCTCCGCAGAAAAGTCCACATGTCCCGGCGTATCCAGAAGGGATACCTCCATGCTTTTCCATTTAAAATTTGCCTGTTTGGAAAATATGGTAATCCCCCTGGCTTTTTCCAGGGCATAAGTATCCAGGAAGGCATCTCCGTTATCCACCCGGCCCGGCTTTCTCAGCAGGCCGCTGCGATATAGAATGCTTTCCGATAAGGTTGTCTTTCCGGCGTCTACATGAGCAAGAATTCCTATAACTAATTTTTTCATATCTTATCCTGACTGTTGAATGAATTAGATGATTTATACTGGCTGTATAAGTTTTACAGTTATGTTCCTTTTATATTTTCATGGCCTGGCCAGTTCGCAGAGGCTGTCTGTCCAAAAGTTTCGCATCACCGCAGCACACGCGGCTTAGTCAGCATTGGAAGCGGCCGTCTTACGCCGTTTCTTTCATGAAAACGTTTTAAGTATACCATAAAATCAGGTCAAAAAACAGAGGAAGCTGTTCTTCAGATACGCTGAAATGAAGAAGCTGCTTCCCCTATTGTTATGTATGTTTCCTATTTATCCATATTTTCAGCAAAGTCTTCTATTGAAGCGGCTTTAATTGCTTCCTTCAGCCAGTTCTTCAACCGTTGCAAATCAGTCTCCTCCAGGAGCCTTCTGCGTAGTTCCTCCGGAACTGTACCAAGCTCTTCCAATATTTCAAGAATACTTTCCGCTCTTCCTTTGACTTTTCCTGCTTTGTTGCCGTCCTCCCAGCTGTACTCCTTTTCCTTTGCTATAAAGCGTTCTTCATTGAATTCCGCCCACATTAATTCCTCCACCTCCGCTCTCTGTGTCCGCAAAATATCCGCAAGAACTCCCTCTTTCATACAGATATCCACCGCCTGCTTTACAGCTTCCTCCAGTTGTTCTCCTGCAGCAAGGCGTTCCCTGATACATTCCACAAACACCGCATATTCCCATAATTTCCGGCAATTGTCCATCAGCTCCCGATTATGGCCCAGATTAATATTCAGCATCAGCGCACTGCATTCCAGGGAAGGCTCCGCCGCCAGCCCTTCCGGCAAATAATAAGATTCCGACAGCTTTAAAACCATGCGATCAGGCAGCTGTGCCGTTCCATTATAAAAACCAGATATTGAGGTAACGGCAGCATCAGCCTTCTGCTTCCATATAAATCCCCTCCGGAAGCATCCACATACTTCCTGTATATATCCGCTAAATAGAAAACACCCCGGAGCGGCATGTTGGGACAATAGGTACTCTGATGCTCATATAAATTCAGCACATCGTCAAGCAGGAAGGACAGATCATTTTTCATTCCCATATACAAGACATCATCTAACGTCGTAATCTCTAATGCCTCGGCATCCTTATACTGTGTACCTCTCACGGCATTATATAACGCTAATAGTTCTTCCTTACTGCTGAAAATCAACCGGAATAAACGGTCCTTATAAACTCTGTTCACTTTTACGTCCAATTAATTACCTCCATTATATTAACATTTTTTCTACAATGCAATAGTAAGTTACTTATTTTTATATATATAATTACAATAAACAGATATATCAAAGAAAAAACTCAACTTTTCTTTTCAGTGCCTTTTCGCTCTTTTCACCATCAGCTGTCATTATAATAAGCAGCTCTCCTTCATAAATACCTCCTACGATTCCGCATAAGAGCATAAACTCTCCCGTCCCGCAGCGCATATCCCGGAGTTCTCCAAGCATTACTGTAAATACGCCATTTTTCCTGCCGATTCTTGTTAGCGAACGCAGGCGATATTTATCATCTTCTCCTTTTTCATAAAGAAGAGCCGGCCTGACAAAAAACAGTAATACTATTGCAAGAAGCAGTAAAAATACTGCTGCGCATATCACCTCCTTCAGTGTTCTCATCCAGCCTGCTTGCTCCGCGCGGCAGTTTTCAGGGTTAATGCTGCATAACGGGCAGTCCGGATTATTCTTTTTGCATCTGGTAAGGCAGGTACATTCCGCCGGCTCTTCCGTTTCTTCCAGAGCAGACACTACCTTTTCGTCTGCTCCTTCGTTTCTTTCCTCCACAGTATACGTTTCTTTTTCCGGCTTATCTTTCTTCGGTTTGTGCTTCCGATCCGGCTGCTTCACATTATTATCTGAATTTTCCGGTTTCTTTTTTCTTCCGTGTTCTTTTCCTGCGCCTTTTTCATCTGATAAGTCAGGTTCCAATAGTGGATTATCTGTCCCGCCATCATCAGGCGCAGTAACAGTTTCGTTATCATCCGTATCGTTATTATCCGTTTGTCCGCCGTCCGGCGCTCCGTCTTCATTGCCGCCGTTGCTGTTCCCGCCGCCTCCCTGATTTCCTCCATCGCCGCCTTCGTCCGGTATCTGCATACGCCGTAGGGTAAATGAAGCTTCCGTAATATTTTCCAGTCTGTCTCTCACATAAAAATGATAGGTGCCCGGTTCGCTGAATTCATATTCTCCGGTATCCGTCCATTCCTCGCCATCTGTTGAAAAGGTCTTTCGGGCCAATCCGCAGCCAGGGGCGCCATCCGGCTGCAAATCCTGCGCTTCCAGAATAATCCTTGCCTTACCATACAGCCATAGCTGTGGTTTCTGGGTAAAACTGAGCCTTGGGCCGGTTCTGTCAATATTAGCCACACGGATTTCCCCGGTGGCCTGATTGCCGAAGCCATCCCTCACTGCTATATGAAAGGTACCGTTCTCCTTCACCTGTAACCTTTTATCCTCCGACCAGGTCTTCCCGCCGTCACAGGAATATTCTTTTACACCGGAACCCGGCAGGCCGGCATTATTTTTATCCGATGCATCCACAACTATGATGCATTCACGGCTCCAGCCCTCCGGTTCCAAGGACAAGATAAATTCCGGCGGGGTCGTGTCGATATTCTGAATATCAATCGTCTGCTTTGCTATATTCCCGGTTTTGTCTCTCACTGCAACCGTAACGGTACCGTTTTCCCTGATATCGATTTGGCTGCTTTTTCCCCAGGTTTTACCGCCGTCAAAGGAAAACGGTTCCTCTGCCAGGCCGCTTCCCGCTCCGCCATCCGGCTGGAGATCCTCGGCCTGGACTGTCACCCGGTTTACCCTGACATTAGCCGCGGTATCCCAGTCAATATGGATTTTGGGCGCCGTGTTGTCTATCATATTAATTACCAGGCTCTTTTCCCCTTCATTGCCCAGTTTATCCCGCACCTTAATCAGATAAGTACCATTTTCCGTAAATGTATGTATGTTCTCCTTCCAGGTGGTTCCCCCGTCATAGCTGTAACCCGCTTCAGCGATTCCGCATCCCGAATTGCCGTTTTCCTGGAGGTCCTGTGCTTTTACGGTTACCTCCACACCGCCGCCGGTCCAGTCTCCGGCATAGGTAAGCTCCGTAATCTCCGGCCCCCTTCTGTCTATATTATTGACAGCAACAGATACCTCCGCTTCCGCACAATTGTTGTTGCTTCCGGCATTCAGCCTGCAGGTATAGGTTCCGTTGCTTTCCACAGATAATTCATTCTGTGCGGACGGAGCCCCTCCATTCCAGATAAAGCTATCGGAGGCAACCGCAATGCTGCCTTTTATTTCATACCCTGCTTGCAGCTTCACTTCTCTTGTCCACTGCGTGGTATCCGGACGCACCGTCAATACCGCAACCTCCGCTCCCTCCGTTTCACCGCAGGACATTTCATAACCTGTCACCTCGCCTTCATGGCTGCAGTCCAGTTTTTTATCTGTATGCGTAGTGCTGTCGTAGCCTTTGAAGCCGTCCGTTCCCGGACCGTGGTGTTCTGTAAAATGTATCTGTGTGTATTGATCCGCCGCACCGCAGGCACTGTGTTTTTTAATGACATTCTGATAGATTTCATGTACCTGTCCATGGCAGTCGCAGTGTGCATCCCCCTGCGACCAGAAGCCGCCGTTCCCATGTACGGTAACCGTACAGCTGACGGTACGGTAACATCCCTTCTCCTCGGAATGCTCATGAAACAATTCCCGGAAGCAGCTTCCTCCGTTCTCCTCACTGCCATCATGTCGATGGACTATGGACGCGGATACACTGCCATCCGCTTCTTCCGCCGATATTTTAAGTCCGCCCAGGCCCGCCGTTATCAGTGCCAGACATAGAATGCCCGCCATAATCCCCAGCAAGGCTGTTTTTCTTATCGTTTGTAATCCCATAGGATACCTCCTTCATTGTTGTATAAATTGAGATTCTAAAGTCCCTTAAAGGGTTGATAAGATCCCTTAAAGGGTTGATAAATAAATCTAAGTATCAAAAGCATATTTAAGCGCCAAACCAAAAAATGAGCGCAAAAAATACACCAGAAGCTCAGTCCATAGGCATCTCTCCCTTCTTTTGTCCGACCTGTTCCGTAAAAATTGGAATTCATACCGGCTGATTCGCCATGATGCCGTCTTACATACGGCCTTTGAAATGGAAAAACGGATTACCGGGAAATGGTAACCGCCGTGAAAATACTTTATCACAAAATCATTCAGCCCGCAAGCTGTTTTATATAGCATAATCCTGCAAAAAAAAACAGCGGCAGGGAAAGAACTTTACTTCCGTAAAATTTTTCCCTGCCGCCGCTGCTTTTACCGCCTCGCAGAGTATTTATGGCAGCTCTTCTCCTCTGCCGGTGCCTGCGTCAGCGCTTCCACATCCTGTTCTTCCGTTCCTGACCAGAGAAGCTAACCAAAGAAGCAGAATTATTCCCACAATCACAGTTGTTACAAGCGCCGCATATTCCCCAAATCCGTCTCTGTTTTTTCCCCGGGCCCCGTTCAAAAACGGAATGCCGAGTACGATGGCAAAATACCAGAATACCGGTACCGCCCACTTGATTCGTCTGCGTTGGCGTCTTACCTCCCCTTCGACTATCCCCGCCATAAAATCCGCCGCCTGATAAATCAGCAGCAGTGCCATAAAATAAACCACAATCCCAATCAGCGTATGAAGACGTTGTGCCGTCAGCCACCCGCCTCCGGCCAAAACACCCTCCAGCCGAAGCGGCAGATATATGGCTGACACAATACGGATACCATTGACAAAAACAGTAAACAGATAGGAAAATACCATGCTTCCCGCCAGCCAAATAGTCTTTTTCTTTCCTGTTTTCATCCGGTGTATGCAGCCGTAAATAAGCGCTGCCATGCTCACAAGCATAAACTGGACGCCGGAACAGGAGGCGGCAATGATAAAACGCAGTTCATGATTTACATAGCCCTGCTGCGCTTCATAGGCAAAGGAAATCCCGCCCAGGCTCCCTGCCCACCGGGCCGTGGGAGCCAGAATCCATCTCAGTTCATCGCTTCCTGCCCTGCTGTAAAAAAGCTTCAGACATGAAAGCACCACAAAGCCTGCAGCATAAAATATCAGGTTTTCTTTGAGCACCGCCTTCCATCTGCTTCCTGCCATGTTAATCATCCCTTCCTGCCGTCCTTCTTCTCCTGTTCCGGGAATAGACGTTTATCTCCGCCGCAGCCGCGGCAAATGCCAGCAGAAGCATGAAGCCCGGTTCCGAACCCACGGTATAACCTCCTATAGCCAGATCCGACACCTGCCGGGGCAGCGGTATGGGCTGTTTCACATCCGTGCTTTCACCGCTTTCATTGCGGATCGTTTCCGTCACCGCGATAAAGGAGGTATATGGCGTTATCATGCTGTAATCCAGGCCTATCTGCGTTACTTCTTTTTTTGCCGCTCCTTTCAGATCCTCGCTGAAGCCGTAATCCGTCAGCCTCTCCACCTTTTTTCTGGCCCAGAGATAACGGATTATATTATTTTCTTCCAGCGGCTCCGCGTCTGAAACCTGAATCTCCTGCACATAATCCCTGCTGCCTGATTTTCCCGTAATCCGGATCGTCCCGGCAGGCTCTCCCTTCCATTTTCCAAACAGGACAATGGGACGCTGGGCAAAGAGGGTAGACAGTACGGAGGGTTCCACCTCATATACGTCAAAGCCTTCATAATCCACCTGGATATCCGTCAAAAGCGGATATTGGATATAGGTTCTGAATTTTTCGGCTGTTTCCGCGGCTTTCTGGTCATCGGTAACCACGAAGGCTTCTCCCATTCCGGTCTGGGCAATGCCGTCTATCAGGTACCGGTTCACGGAAGAGCCTATGCCGAAGGAGAAAAAGCTGGCCGCACCCGCATTCTTGTTTATCAGATCAAAAATTTCTTTTTCCTCCGCAATATAACCGTCTGTGATAACTACAATGCTGCGTGATACCTCCTTTTCCGCCGGAATAGCCAGTGCATTTTCCAGCGCGGGCACCAGCTCCGTCCCGCCGCCGCCTTCCTGGGCATCAATCAGCGCCGTCGCCTTCCCGATGTTCTCAACGGTTGCCGGAACCGACACCGGCGACATCTGAAGCGAGGCGCCGGAAAACAATATCAGGTTAAAACGGTCCGTTTCCCGCAGGTTTGTTACCAGATCCCTGATAAACTTCTTGGCAGTATCCAGGGGATATCCATACATGGAGCCTGACACATCCAGTACGAAAATGTATTCCCTGGGCGTAATGTCCTCTGTCTGATAGCGTTCCGGCGGCTGTACCATCAGCATGAAAAAGTTCTCCTTCTCCCCTTTTCCCAGCGTCAGACCACAGTTCACCTGATTCCCTGTCAGCTTATAATCCAGGATAAAATCCCTGTCCCCGGCAAATTCCGCCGGATTGGAAAGCGTCACCTGTGCCGCCGAATCACCGGTCCATGCCACATCCACGGCATGGGAGCTGCAGGTCAGGTCCGAAATAGGTACCCCCGCGGACAGATTGACGGTAATATTGTACCTTTCTGATGGTTCTTCCCCTGCCTTTAGAAAAGGACTGGCTATCCAACCGTCCGTTTCCATGGTTTTGGGTACATGGGGACTGGAATAACGCGGCCCGGCAACCGTTGGAAAAACAAACTGATACGTCCCCTCGGAAGGAACGATCAGCTCCGTATAATGCAGTTCTATCCGTATGGTATCCCCCGGCATTACATTGGCCACATCCATGGTGAATACATTGGGCCGCTGCTCCTCCAGCAAAGAAGCGCTTTTCCCTTCGCTTTTCGCCTGCTCATATTCCTGCTTTGCTTCCTGCTTTTCTTTGATTTTGGCAGTGATTACCTCATTCCCAATCTGCATCGTCATCCCATGGACGGTCACTCTTGTGGAAGCCGGAAAAACATAGCTTGCATTGATGGGGATCTCTCCCTCGTTTGTATAGGTCTGAGTCACAAAGGTTTCCGCAATGACACCGTTGATATTGGTTACCACCTCCGTTTTCTTCAGCGGAAAGCTGTCCGCCGACGCCTCCGTCCCTTCAATAAGAAAATATGGGGCGAGGGTAGTGTCACCCTCCCCGTCTGTTCCCGCTGCATGAACCGTCATGGAACAGGTTGTCAAAATAAGCATTGTAAAAATAATTCCCAGCCAGTTTCCTTTATTTTTCATCTGTGCTCTCCTCTGCGCGCTGCGCTTTTAACAGTTTCTAACCCTCACTTCGTACATGCCGGAACCAAATAGATCGTGTATACCTACGCATCCGGCATATACGAAGTCAGGATTATAATAATAAATTACAGCGCACAGGCATCAAATCTGCATCAAAGATGCATCAAATCTGTATCATGCGGAAATCTGCCTGACATCCCGCCCTTTTGCCAAACCTTCCGTAAATAAAAAAATACCCCGGGCTGCAGGGCCTTTTCCGGTAAAGGAATGTCCGCCGCAGTAAATCCGGGATATTTTTTCCTGTCCTGCGGCTGGT
>OATK01001619.1_pt1 | contig 13430 bp, 9 predicted proteins | sample 1516611 | NCBI WGS metagenome assembly OATK01 (sample SAMEA2579947, study PRJEB22360) | human gut metagenome | biome: human gut; feature: human-associated habitat; material: faeces | place: Denmark | collected 2008/2010 | reverse complement strand
GACCATGCCGGCGAAAATCGCACGGATGCTGTGGCGAATGGCGATGCGGGCGCGACAGCCGATGACGGCAAAACCGGCGATGCGGACGATGCTGACAACGATGGCAACACTGCTGAAGATGCCGACGATGCCGAACACATCATGCGCGATCGCTTCACCTTCAATCGCAAAACCGTGATGCGTGCCGCGCGTAACGTCGCCGTGCCGCAGCCGGACCACACGAAAAGCATCACATACAACAACGGCGGCAAATACACGCTGAACCTCAACGTGGTGGGCAAGGATACCCGCGAAAGCCATGAGACCACGGAGAAAATCGAAGTGGTGCTCGTACTGGACACGTCTGGATCGATGAACTACTGCATGGACGGAAGCCAAAGAAGATGCAACAAATCGAATCCGAAGCGGTTGACGGCGCTGAAAGAAGCGGCGACCAGCTTCATCGACGCCACCGAGACCACCAACGACACCATCCAGGACGAAAACAGCAAAGTGCGAATCGCCATCGCTCAATTCGGGCAGACATCCGGCGTGGTGAGTTCCCTGACCAGCGATACCGCCGCTCTGAAATCATCGGTGAGCAGGCTGTCCGCCAATGGCGCGACCCCTGCGGACAAAGGCATGGCCGCCGCGCAGACGGCATTGCTGCAGGCAAGGCCAGGCGCGAAGAAAGTCGTCATTTTCTTCGCGGACGGTGTGCCGACCACGCAAAACACTTTTAGCACGAGAGTCGCCAATGACGCCGTGACAACCGCGCTCGCCATGAAATCGGCCGGCACGCTCATCTACAGCATCGGCATCTTCGAAGGCGCCAATCCGGAGCAGCAATCGTTCGGTAACAGGGATAACGACCAAGCCAACCAGTTCATGCACGCCGTGTCCAGCAACTATCCGAACGCCACCGCGTACGACAAAGCCAATTGGGGTACGGGCGGCAACCTCGGCTACTACAAGGCCACCAACAGCGCTGACGACCTGACGAAGATCTTCGACGGCATCCAGAAGGAGATCACCACGGGAAGCGCCTACAGCGGCGTCTCGATCGTCGACGAGCTGTCCGAATACGCGCAGGTCGATGGCGTTGTCTGGAACATGGCCAGCATGCGGAACTTCGGCGGAGCGACCTACTACCGGGTGACCGGCGGCGTGACGCTCAACGTGACGAATCTGCCTTCGGGGGCTACGCCTCCAGTGCTGGAACGTGATTACACATTGTGGTACAGCGACGCCGGCAACGGCAAGATCCGCGTCGAATTCGCCGGCGATTACGAGCTGCTGCACAACGCGACCTACACGCTCTCGTACGGCATAGTGCCAACCGACAGCGCCTACGCGCGGGTCAATATGGTCGACGGCGGCATCAACTACGACGCGACCGGCGACGCGGGCACCGGCACGACTTCCGCAGGAAAGCCGGGCTTCCGATCGAACGCGTCGGCGCAGGTCTGTTACACCTTCGACAAGCAGTCCGCCTGCGCGGCCTACCAGCATCCCGTATTGCAGGTGCCGTCCGCCAACGTGGTCGTGACGAAACATTGGGAAGGCGGAATGCCGGCGAGCGGAGCCACATTGCGCATCGATTTCATGCAGGGCGGCGCATCGAAGCTGGGCAAAGACCTTTCCGAAGATGACGAGCTGCCTACCGGCGAATGGCAGTACACATTCCGTGGCGTGATGGCAGGCGACTACACCGTCACGGAAGGCAACATCGCCGGCTATCACGCGAAAGGCAACGTCACCTCAGTGCCGATCAGCATCACCAGAGCCGACATGTGGAGCGCGTTCGACAAGGGACAGACCGCCACCTACGAAGCTTCGTTCACCAACGTGAAAGAGACGGTGGCCGCGCTGCCGCTATCCGGCGCATCGGAAGGACGGACCTGGCTGGTCGTGGTCGGCGTCACGGCACTGGTGCTGCTGCTTGCGGGCATCGTCGGACTGGCTTTGATCGGGCGCGGACGGCCGTGACGGAACTGCCGGACGGCAATCGCAATTCTCTGATCGCAATCCGGCAATCGCAATTTTTCAATCACAACTAAAGAGCAACACAACTTACGAAACTTCCCATAAAACCAACCAATCGGCTGCGGTAACAAGGCCGACCAAACCAAGGAAGAGAGGTCTCTCATCATGAAGACGAGAAGGCTTTGTGCAGTAATCGCCGCGGCGGCAACGTTGCTGGGCGGTATGGCGTTCGGCACGGCCGGAGCGTATGCGGCCGGCAGCGCATCGATCGAAGTGCGGCATTCGCAGGAAGGGCACACCTATTCCGCGTACAAGTTCGCGTCATTGACGGTGGACGGTGACGCGGTGCAGGTCGATACGGATGCTGACTGGGTTCAAGCAGTGACCGAAGCGGTGGTCGAAGCCAATAACGCGATGGATCCGGCCGGTACCATGCCGAGCGAATACGACAGCAATCCCGCTGCATTCGCAGCCACCAAAACCGGCGACAATGATGCAGCTTGGTTCCGCGAGTTTGCGAAAGCGATGAAGGCCGGCACCGGCGTTACGGCTGACGGAACCGTTGCCGGTAATGGCGGGGCTGCGACCATCGGCTCGCTTGATGAAGGCTGGTACCTCGTTACCGACACTGACAAGGACGGCGAACTGGGTGTCAACGCCATCGTCGCCACCACGCTCAACGGTCTATCCGCCACGTTCAAAGTGAAGGGCGACGCGGTCACCGGCCAGGGCATGATCAACGCGGTCGGCGCGTTCGTGGCTAAGAACGAGAACGATCCGGACCAGCCGGGCAAGACGGCCGACTCGATCACCACCGAGGATGGTGTGGGCATCGGGCAGACCATCACCTACACCATCACACTGGATATTCCGGACGCGGCAGCAGGCTACGACACCTATCCGTACTATGTGAAGGACGTCGCATCCAAGGGTCTGACGGTCAACAAGGACTTCGCCGCGAAAATCGGCGACAAGGACATGTCGTTTACCTACGTGACCGAGCCAACTGTCGATAATGACAGTGGTAAGACCACTACTGTGCTGAAGTTCGATCTGGCCGGCAAGAGCGGACAGCTGGTCATCACCTACACCGCCGTGGTCAACAAGGACATCATCTCTGCGGGCAACCAGGTGTCCAACACCGCGGAAGTCTCCCGTGACAACGAGAACTGGACCCCGCCGGTCGTATTCGAAGCCTACACCGGCGAATTCGCCTTCCACAAGTATGGTGTCGGTGACGATGCCAACGGTCTTGCCGGAGCGACGTTCAACGTGTTCGAGGGCAGCAAGGCCGAAGGAACCCCGCTCAAATTCGTCAAGCTTTCGGACGGCGAATACCGCTTGGCCGAGGCGGATGAGAACGGCTCCTCCGCGAATGTTGTCTCCACCACCGGCAATGTGTTCATCAAGGGCCTGAAGTCCGGTGAATACACCCTGAAGGAAACCGGATTCGCGGACGGCTACGCGAAGAACTTCGTGCCGACCTTCACCGTCGAACTGACCGTGAATCAGGAGAACGGCGAATCGACCTTCAAGCTGGTCGGCGCCAACAACTTTGGTCTGGCAAGCGAGGTCGACAAGGTGATCTGGGTCAAGAACGTGAAGAACGTCACGCAGCTGCCGCTCACCGGCGCAATGGGCACCGTGTTGTTCACCATCGCGGCCCTGGTAATGGCCGGAGCCGGACTGGCGCTCGTGCTGCGCTTCCGCGAATCCGATACGCCGATGGCGGTCTGAGCGGGCCAGCAGACAGGCAACGGGGCTTGTTCGGGCGGGTGAGTCGTTGAGCGATCAACGGTTCACCCGCTTTTGCTGTGACGAATACGGGTGATTTAGGGTTTAGTACCGCCTGAAATGGTTGGAAAAACGCCATTCGTACCGGTATGATGGAACACGAAGCGAACAACGAATCGGATTGCGGCCTTGCATCGCAAACACGTATCGCAAGCGCGCATCGCAAGCCGAATCGCAAGCCGAACAGGGGAATGGCATGACGGAGGCCATTCGACTGCCGTGCGGTGGAAGGGAGCCGCCGCACGCCAAGCCGAAAGGGAACATCATGTGCAACGGTGGGGGAGCGTTCAGTCCGGAAGAAGTCGAATATCTGCGCTCGCTGCCGGTGGTGGCCGAAGCGACGTCGCGACGCATCACCTACACGGAATCGTTCAAACACAACTGCATGCGCCGGTACCATGCGGGCGAATCGCCGGTCGAACTGTTCCGCGAAGCCGGACTCGACCCATCGCTGATCGGCTATAAGCGCATCGAACGTTGTTTCGCGCGCTGGCGCAAGATTGCCTGCCGTATGGGCACGGACCGGCTGGTATCGGTTGATGGGAATGGTGGAGTGGTGCCATCGGCGTCGGCGGATGTGGCGCCGTCGGCGGAATCTGCGGAGGTTGCTCGATCTGCGGTATCGCAGCCGGTGCAGCCAACGCAACCAGCGGAAACGCAAAACAATGCGACGCTGCCCGCGCCGCGCAACGCAGCCGAAGTCCCGATTCTGTCGGGAGGTGACGTGCGCGACCTGCTCATCGCCCAGCAGGTGCGCCGCATCGACGAGCTGGAACGCGAGGTGGCGGCGTTGCGGGCGGAACTGCATCGCAAATAATCGCAAAAATCGTAAAAAATGCGAGCAATCGGCATCGTCCGCAAAGCGACGCATGTCGAGAACGGCGGGCGTGGCGAGCGGGTAGACTTGCGGGTATGAGAATCGCACGTTTTACGCATAATGATGTACCGCAGTACGCCTTCGTTCAGACCGACAAGAACGACGGCAAGGACTATCTCGTGGCCTTGAACGGCTATCCGCTGTCCGGCCAGGCCGTCGAGCCGACCGGCGAGCGCTATCCGGTGGATGGTGACGGCATTCGTCTGCTGGCTCCGGTGATTCCGTCGAAGGTGTACGGTTTGGCGAAGAATTATGAGGCGCATGCGCAGTTCATGCATGAGGCCGGTCATTCCGATATCAAGCATGCGCCGGAGGATATGGTGATTTTCACCAAGCCGAGCACGTCGGTGATTGGTCCGGATGATCCGATTGTGATTCCGCTGTGTTCGAATGATATGAATTTCGAGCCGGAGTTGGCTGTGGTGATGGGTCGTATCGCCAAGAATGTGCCGGTGGAGCAGGCCATGGATTATGTGCTGGGTTTCACGTGCGTGAATGATGTGACGTTGCGTGATCTGCAGGGTCTTGATCCGACGTGGACGCGTGCGAAGGGTTTTGATACGGCGTGCCCGTTGGGTCCGTGGATTGTGACGCGTGACGATGTGGATTGGAAGGATGCGAAGATTTCCTTCACGCTCAACGGTGAGGATGTGCCGATGGCGTCGGGTACCACGGCGAATCTGATTCACGGCATTCCTGAGCAGATCGCGGCGATTACGAGTTTCACCACGCTGCTGCCGGGCGATGTGATTATGACGGGTACGCCGAACGCGTCGGGTCATCTGGATCCGGGTGACGAGGCGATCGTGCACGTCGAGGGCATCGGCGATCTGCGCAACGTGGTGGTGCGCGGCTGATTTTCGGCTTGCTGGCGGACTTTGGATTAGGCGGGTTTGCAACGTTTCGTGATTTCGTTACGTTGCTGCCCGCCTTTTTCGTATGTATTGCGATTGCCGGTGAGCGCTGGTGATTGTCGGTGACTGCCGTCCTGTGTCGAAAAACGGTTTTGAGAAACGCAAAAAGTTGAGTGTGTGGGACTCAAGTTTTGGGAATATAATGGCGATGAAGTCGGTTGAGCATATCAGACAACGACATATGCGTCCGAACGCCGGCCCGGTAGCGAAGGCCGGGCGGCCGGGCGCGAACCATGGAGGATGATATGGAACAGAAGTTCACGCAGATGGCGCAGGAAGCGCTTTCGGACGCCGTTCAGAACGCGGCGGCGCTGGGCAATCCGCAGGTAGACACCCTGCACCTGCTGGACGCGATGCTGCGTCAGGAAAACAGCATGGCCCGCGCGCTCATCGAAGCGGCAGGCGGCAACGCGCAAAACGTGAGCGCCGAAGTGCATCAGGCGATGCAATCGCTGCCGAGCGCCAGCGGATCGACCACAACGCAGCCGGACGTCAGCAGGCAGCTGTCGGCGGTGCTATCGCAAGCCGAAAAAGAAATGCAACGGAGGGGAGACGAGTACGTCACCGTTGACCTCATGCTGGTCGCAATCGCGGCCGCGAAACCTAATCAAAGCGCGGACATCTTGGAAAAGAACGGTCTTACCGCGGATAAGCTGCGTAACGCCCTGACCGCCGCGCGCGGCAGCGACCGCAAGGTGACCAGCGCCGACGCGGAAGGCTCGTATAAAGCTTTGGAGAAGTACTCCACCGATTTGACGGCCGCCGCGAAGGAAGGCAAGCTCGACCCGGTGATCGGCCGCGACCAGGAAATCCGCCGCGTCATCCAGATCCTGTCCCGCCGTACCAAGAACAATCCTGTGCTGATCGGCGAGCCTGGCGTCGGCAAAACCGCCGTCGTCGAAGGCCTGGCGCAGCGCATCGTCGCCGGCGACGTGCCGACCACCCTGCAGAACAAGAAGCTTATCTCGCTTGACCTGGGCTCCATGGTGGCTGGTTCCAAGTACCGTGGCGAATTCGAGGAACGTCTGAAGAGCGTGCTTGAGGAGATCAAGAAGGCCGACGGGCAGATCATCACCTTCATCGACGAGATCCACACCATCGTCGGCGCGGGCGCGGCCGAAGGCTCCATGGACGCGGGCAATATGCTCAAGCCCATGCTGGCCCGTGGCGAACTGCGCCTGATCGGCGCCACCACACTGGACGAATACCGTGAGAACATCGAAAAGGATCCGGCGCTCGAACGTCGTTTCCAGCAGGTGTTCGTCGGCGAGCCGAGCGTGGAGGACACCGTCGCCATCCTGCGCGGCATCGCGCCGAAGTATGAGGCCCACCACAAGGTGACCATCGGCGACGACGCGCTGGTCGCGGCGGCAACCCTGTCGAACCGCTACATTTCCGGACGCCAGCTGCCGGACAAGGCCATCGATCTGGTGGATGAGGCCGCAGCGCACCTGCGCATGGAACTCGACTCCTCGCCTGAGGAAATCGACGAACTGCGCCGCCAGGTGGACCGTCTCAAGATGGAGAAGTCGTACCTGCTGGGCAATCCGAAGAACGACAAGGCCGCGGAAAAGGCCGAAGCGGAACTGGACGACAGCGCCAAGGACCGTCTCGCCGATTTGAACCAGGAAATCGCCGACAAAAGCGAAAAGCTCAACGGGCTGAAAGCGCGTTGGGACGCCGAAAAGAACGGCCACAACCGTATCGGCGACCTGCGCAAGAAGCTCGACGAGCTGCGTACGCAAGCCGAAAAGTACGAGCGCGAAGGCGACCTGGCGAAATCGTCAGCCATCAACTACGGCGAAATCCCGGCCATCCAGAAGGAAATCGCCCAAGCCGAGAAGAACGAGGCGGAATCGGGCGGAGCCGACAATGCCAACGCCGACGTGCCGATGGTCCCCGACCGCGTCGACGCCGACTCCATCGCCGAAATCGTCTCCGACTGGACCGGCATCCCCGTGGGCCGTCTTATGCAGGGCGAAAACGAGAAGCTCCTGCACATGGAGGAGTACCTCGGCAAGCGCGTGATCGGCCAGAAGGAAGCCATCCAAGCGGTTTCCGACGCCGTGCGTCGCTCGCGTGCCGGCATCTCCGACCCGAACCGTCCGACCGGATCGTTCCTGTTCCTCGGCCCCACCGGCGTGGGCAAGACCGAACTGGCCAAGGCGCTCGCCGACTTCCTGTTCGATGACGAGAAGGCCATGGTGCGCATCGACATGAGCGAATACATGGAGAAGGCCTCCGTGTCCCGCCTGATCGGCGCCGCGCCGGGCTACATCGGCTACGAAGAGGGTGGCCAGCTTACCGAAGCCGTGCGTCGCCGTCCGTATTCGGTGGTGCTGTTCGACGAGGTGGAGAAGGCCAATCCGGAAGTCTTTGACGTGCTGCTGCAGGTGCTTGACGACGGTCGCCTGACCGACGGCCAGGGCAGGACCGTGGACTTCAAGAACACGATTCTGATCATGACCTCCAACCTGGGCTCGCAGTTCCTCGTCAATCCCGACATGGACGCGGACGCCAAGAAGAAGGCCGTGATGGACGCCGTGCACATGCAGTTCAAGCCGGAATTCATCAACCGTCTGGACGAACTGGTCATGTTCCACCCGCTGACCCGCGAGGAGCTCGGCGGCATCGTGGACATTCAGGTCGCGCAGGTGTCCGCACGTCTGACCGACCGCCGCATCACGCTCGACGTGACCGATTCGGCGCGCGAATGGCTGGCCAACACCGGTTACGATCCGGCGTACGGCGCACGTCCGCTGCGTCGCCTGGTGCAGACCGAAGTCGGCGACCAGCTTGCCCGCATGCTGCTGGCCGGCGAAGTGCACGACGGCGACACCGTGCTGGTGGACCAGACCGGCGGCGACCACCTGGAGCTGTCCGCGTGGGCCGCGGACCAGCTGGAGGATATGGGCGAAGAGAAGACGGACGATTCCGCCGACGCCCCGAACCCGGCTGAGTGACGATTATCGATTGGTCACCTGTCGGTCGTAAGCCTGCAATACCAGGCCTGCGACCGACAGCACGGTCGAACCGAGCAGTATGGCGATCGCCAGCTTCGGCTGCACACCGCGACCACCATCGTCACCGACGTGGTGATCTGCAGCACACGTGCGCGGATCGCATGACCTACCAAAGCGCGGAAGAGCAATTCTTCCGCGCTTTTTTCTTGCGTTGGCTCAAGGGATTTCGCTTGGGATCGCGCCGATTCTGTTGATTCTGTTGACTGTGCCGATTGCGCCTTTTCTGTTTCTGCCGTCTGCTGCGCGGTCATCGCGCGTTGCCGGACAAGCGTGCCCGCCAGCGAAAGCGTCGCGACCACGCCGACGAACGCGAAATACGGATCGCGCGAGCCGGCCGGGAAAATCCACGACACCACGCACAGCAGCAGGCTGTACGCGTAAACAATCGCCATGCCAAGCGAAACCAGCGAATCGCCGTTCGGACGCCGCCGCTGCAATGCGGGCAGGCCGCGGTGGTGAATCGGCGCCGCGCAATAGAACATGACCGGCGTGATGACGATGGCGTGCAGCCACGGATTCGTCAGCCAGCCCGGCATGGCGATTTTGGCCAGCGCCAGTAATGTGATGACGAACGTTGGAATGGTCAGGATAAGCGCGATGACGAGGCGCTTGCCAAGGTGGTCGGTGGGTTGTCCGTCGATGTCGGATGCCGATTCGCCGTCTGCCGTCACTTTGCCGTCTATCGTCACTCCACCGTCGGTTGTGTGGGATGGGTCGGCAAATCCGCCGTCCGTCCGCAGCGGAATCGCCTGGCGTGCGTCCGAGCTTGGAAACAGCCGCAACAACGCCCAGGTGGCGATGGATGCGGCCACAATCGACACGGCCGCCAAAAACAGATCGAATCCCATAATGTCCCTTCGTGTTGGGCTGATGCATTTCGCGTTCGGCTGATTTCAGCATAGTGCACGGTTGTGTGGCATGCGGTCGGTCTTGCGAATGAATGTGGATGCGTGGATTGATGTGTTCCTAACGACGTGATACCATCGAACGTATGTTCGATAATCCTGTGTTTGTAGTGATATTGCTGGTGATCGTGGCCGCGCTTGGAGCGGCTGCGGGCTTCTTCGCGGGCCGTGCCAAAGGGCAGGATATGGCCCGTGGCGCGAAGGAATCCGACCTGAACGAGGCGAAGGCGCAGATTGAGGCGGATCGTCAGGGTATCAGCGAACTTAACGCGGCGGTGGTGCAGTACCGTACGCAGGCGGAAGGGCTCGGCCAGCAGCTGACGTATCTCAAATCGCAATTGGCGCAAGCTCAACGTGCCGAGGAATTGCGTGTGGAACGTGAGCGGCGGCGAGCCGCCGAAGGCGAGAAGAAGCTGCAGGAGCAAAGCAAAGTGCTGTCCGCGTTGGCTCCTGTGCAGAAGAACCTTGACGCGTTGCAGGCGAAGGTCGCGCAGATTGAAGAGGGGCGCAAGCATGAGATGGGTGCGCTCGGCGAGCAGCTCAAGGGCCTTGGTGAACAGCAGGCGCGATTGGACCGTGAGACGAGCGCCCTGTCGTCTGCTTTGCGCAACAACAAGGTGCGTGGCGCGTGGGGCGAAGCACAGTTGCGCAACATCGTGGAATCGGCCGGTCTGCTGGAACATGTCGATTTCGATACCCAAGTGGTGGTCACCGATGCCGAGGGGCGTACGCAGCGGCCGGACATGGTCATTCACATGCCGGGCGGCAAAACCATTCCGATCGACGCGAAAGCGCCATACGCCGACTACCAGCGCGCATGCGAGATTCCAGACACCGCCTCACCGGAGGAACTGGCCCGCAAGAACGAGCTGCTGCATTCCCATGCCAAAGCGGTACGAGACCATGTGAAGACCCTGGGAGACAAAGCCTACTGGAACGCGTTCAGCGATGCTCCGGATTTCGTGATCGCGTTCATCCCCAACGAATCGTTGCTGCAGGCCGCATTGGAAACCGACCCGACACTGATGGACGACGCATTCGCGCAGAAAGTCGCGCTGACCTCGCCGATCACCCTATGGGCGGTGCTCAAATCCGTGGCATACGCATGGCAGCAGCAAAGCCTGACCGATGACGCGAAAATGCTGTTCGACCTGTCCCGAGAGCTGTACGAACGGTTTGCAGTATTGGGGGAGCGGGCCACCAAACTGGGTTCCGCCATCACCAAAACGGTCGGCGCATACAACTCGTTCGCCGCGTCGCTCGAATCGCGCGTGCTGGTCACCGCGCGCAAACTGCAACGCGTCGACCAAAGCAAGGTCATCGGCACCGTCGACATGATCGCGCCCGAAAAAGGGGATATCCGCGAGTTGTCCGCTCCCGAGACCAACGCCGAATAACCATGTTTATCGCTCATAAATCACCCATACCGCACGGTGAATGACGAGCCGAAAGGATAGGCTGGAACCATGACCGAAGAGAACACTTTCCGCAAGACGACACCGGTTCCGACGCATGATTCCGCTGCGGGCCAGTCTGTTTCCGCTTCGACGGAATCCACCGTCGATTTCGCCATGCTCGAACCTCGCGACCAGCTCAAGACGCTGCTGCAGGCCGAAATGAAGGACAAGCCTTTCTCGGAACTCTCCTCCGTGCTGTTCGACCATCGCGGAGCCTCCATCGTCGGCCATATCCTGCTCGACACGTTGGAGGAAGCCGGCTATTCCGTCGACGATTTCGACGCGGTCGGCGCATTGACCGCCGCGGCCGTGCCGCTGGTCTCCGCCATGATCCAGGCCGCCGCCTCCCGTGGTGAGGATTTGGACGGTTTCGTCATGGACTTCGTCTATCCGTCCATCAAGGGTCCGTCGATTGCCGGCAAACGCGTGGTGCTGATCGACTCCTGGCTGTCTGAAAAATCGTATGTGCAGACCTCATCGCTGGTCACCCTGCGCAACGGCAACGAGCTGAGCCTCGACTTCTCCGTGGTGGAGAACGAAGGCGCCAAAGTGCTGGCCGTTGCCTCGCTGATCGGCGGTGTCGACATGGTCGACCCGACCATCAAGGTCATCAACCCGGTCACTTCGGAGGAATCCGAACTGCCGTTCGTCGAAGTGTTCAAGGAATCCGAACTCCACTGAACACCGAGTTTCCCGCCGACCGACCGCAAACATATCTGCCGTTGACGTCGTCGAATGTGCGATGACAAGCATGATGATGCATACGGATGCGCGGGCCTTTGACATATTTGTATTGCTGTTCCTATGAAGGGGAGAACGTGCACGATCCCAATCCCATCGATGTTGCCGCACAGGCATCCGGCGAACCGACGTTCCGCGAGGTCGGCGTAGGACCGTGGTCGCAAACCCATCCAGGCGAACCACGCCCGGACGATGCGTCATCCCCCAATTACGACATCCGCTTCGACTCCACCCTGCTCGACGAAGGCGACCGCCGCAACGTGCTCGACCGCTACCGCTACTGGACGGTCGCGGCCATCAAAGCCGACCTGGACTCCCGCGGGCGCCACGATTTCGAAGTCGCCGTGGAGAACTGGACCCACGATTTCAACATCGGCTCCATGGTGCGCACCGCCAACGCGTTCCAAGCGCGCCGCGTGCACATCGTCGGCCCGCACAAATGGAATCGCAAGGGCGCGCTCATGACGGAGCTGTACCAGCACGTCGAAAACCATCCATCCATAACGGAACTCGTCGAATGTTGGAAACTGCGCATCGCCGGCGAAATCGCCGCCGCCCAATCGCAAGCCGCCGCCATCGCCTTCCATATGCGTGGCTCCGCAGCCGCGACGGATGGCACTTCCGGCACTGCCCCGAACACAGGCGAAACCATGGCCCAACTGGAAGCCTTGGACGCGAAAATAGCAGAACTGCAAGCCGCCCGCGTCATCGCGCTCGACATCATTCCCGGCGCGGTGCCCATGGAAACCTACCATTTCCCCGAACACTGCCTCATGCTTTTCGGCGCGGAAGGCCCGGGCCTGTCCGAAAAAGCGCTCGAACTGGCCGATGACGTGGTCTACATCTCCCAATTCGGCTCGGTCCGTTCCATCAACGCCGGCGCCGCCGCCGCGGTCTCCATGCACGCCTGGATCGCCCAGCACGCCGCGCCGCAAGCCTGATCGCGCCATCGGCACGCGGCAAGAAAAGCCGTTAAGCGTCGCTTTGCCGCAATAGCGGATGCGTGCTCGCCGACCAGGCGACGGAACGGCCGTCGAACGGATGGCGGCCAGTCGCGGCCGGGTTGCGAACGGGGCACGAAATAGGGCACACGCTCGTCACGCAGACGCGTTACTGTTAGGGTCATGCCTACTTTCACCAAAGAAGAAATCGTGCATTTGGGCGATCTGGCCCGAATCGCACTCACGGACGAGGAAATCACCCGTCTGCAGGGCGATCTGAACGTCATCGCCGAATCCATCAACAAGGTCCAGGAAGTCGCCACCGACGACGTGGAACCGACCGCGAACCCGGTCCCGCTGGAAGCCTACCTGCGTCCGGACGTCCCCGAGACCCCGCTGACCCAGGCCGAAGCCACCGCAGGCGCCCCGGTCTCCGAGACCGGCATGTTCGTCGCACCGCGCATTCTGGGACAGGAGTGATATGAGCACCACCGAACTCGTCAAGCTTTCCGCCGCCGAGATGGCGGCCAAGATCAAGGCCAAGGAAGTTTCCAGCCGTGAGCTGGTCGAAGCCCACCTTGCGGTCATCGAATCCGCCGAACCGAGCGTCAAGGCCTTCCTGAAGGTCTCCGCCGACCAGGCCCTCGAACAGGCCGACGCCTTCGACGCCAAGTCCGATGAGGACAAGGCGCAGATGCCGGAACTCGCCGGCGTGCCAATCGCCATCAAGGACATGATCGTCACCAAGGGCATCGAAACCACCGCCGCATCCAAGATCCTCGAAGGCTGGGTGCCGCCGTACGACGCCACCGT
>OATK01001616.1_pt1 | contig 13450 bp, 10 predicted proteins | sample 1516611 | NCBI WGS metagenome assembly OATK01 (sample SAMEA2579947, study PRJEB22360) | human gut metagenome | biome: human gut; feature: human-associated habitat; material: faeces | place: Denmark | collected 2008/2010 | reverse complement strand
ATGGCGGAGCCCGGCTTCCTGCCTAAAGGCGCATCCACAGTGCCCTCAGGAGGCATTCCGGTACCGCTTACAATAGCCAGGTATTCTCTGCTGATTTCTCTGCGGGCGGCCATGACGGAAAGAATGCCGCCGCTTACCATATGCTTTGCGATGATGGTAAGACCGGTAGTATCCCGATCCAGCCGGTTGATGCAGCGGAATACAAAAGGAATATTCTGCGAGGCAAAGTACCAGGCCAGCCCGTTGGCAAGGGAATTTTCATAATTTTTCATAGAAGGGTGGATGGGCATATCGGCAGGCTTGTCCAGTACCATCAGATCTTCATCCTCATAAACGATATGCACAGGGAGGGGGACCGGAGGGATTTTTTCTGAGATTTCTTCCTCCAGGATGTTGATTGTAAGCGTATCTCCTTCCGCTAATTTGTGGATAACATAGGCCGGTTTACTGTTCAGCAGGATACCCTGCTCCCGTTTTTTCAGCTGCGTGAGGTTCTGACCCGAATATTTTTTCCGCTTTAAGAATTGACCGATGGTGAGCCCGTCTTCCTCCGCATTAATATGGTACATTATTGTTCTTTTCATATTCTAAGCACCTGTCTGAATGATAATAATTTTCGATGAGGAAAAATCCCCATTCACAGTATATATGATTCCGCTGCATTTGGCATCAGTCATTTTTGGCTTATTTTTCAGGAAAACACAGACTTTTCACAATTTAAACAAAGATTGGAAACATTTTACCGATAGAATTTAAAAATAATTAACATGTTAATTATTTGGAACAGATTGTTTATTTTCGGATTGGAAAACGTTTGAGGAGGAGTCAGATGAAGACTGGCGGAAAGCTGCGGAGCCTGGAGAAAAAAAAGAAAATAGCGCTGGGAGTTGTTCCCATATTGGCACTGGCGATATTTGGCGGTGTTATTTTTTTGCTTGTAAAAAGTACGGGGAAGGAAGAAGCAGGGCAGCCGGAAGGGCCGGGCAGGCTGCCCGGTCTTGGTGAAAATGTGATTTCTGCCAGCGGAAGCACATCGGTGGGAATGCAGGAGGAAAGCTTTGATTTGGATTACATAGAAACAAAGCTGGAGATAGAAGAGGTTTTTCTGTCCAGCCAGGATGAGGCGGCGGAAGGAACCGCTATACTTAAGCTGACGGAGGAGAGCATACAAGCGGCTCGCAGGGAGCTGGAACGGAAGGCCAAACAGGCAGCACTGGATTACAGGCAGCAGCTTCTTGACAGTGAGGAGGAAAAAATAACGGCAAAGCAGACGCTTGATGCCAGCCTGGCCCGGGGAGCCTATGCATCCTGCACTTATGAGGAATCGCTTCAGGAATATGCGGATAAAATAAGCGAGTGCAAGGAACAGATAAAAGAAGCCCAGGAGCTGGTGGAGGAATATACGGCATCCATAGAGAGCGATTATTATTATACTTATTATGAAGTGGCAGAGAAGAAGGAGGAATTTGAAAAAAGCTTTTCCTCCCTGATGCAGCTGTATGAGGAGTGGGATATTCCGGGACTGGAGGATCACTACCGTACGACAACCGAAAACGCAGGAAGCGCCTCCTCTTCCGGCGCAGTCCAGACCTCCGCTTCCGATTCCGCTTCCGGGCAGTCCGCCGGCGAGGGCCAGGCAGACGGTATGGGTCAGGCAGGCGGTATGGGGCAGCCCTCGGGCGGGAGCGCCAGCCTTACTTCGGAAAACGATTACAGCAAGCTGACCGTCTACAATATGCTGGATGAAGAGGTTCAGGAGAATGAGAAGCTGTATGAACAGGCGGTAGAGGATTATGAAGCGGCCAGGAAAAAGGCGGAAAGCTCTCTGGCACAGGCCCAGAGTAATCTGAAGCTGCTGAATACCCGGCTGGAGGAGGCGCAGATCGCATACGACAAGCAGCAGGTGAGCAGTCAGGGCGATATGGAAAACACTGCGGCGGAAAGCAGCGGGGCGCAGGAAACCTATGAATCCGAACTTGGCAAAATCGTAGAAGAGTTAAACGTTGCGCTGAAGGAAAAGGAAGAAGCGGAAGAAAATCTGCAGAAATTTGAGGAGACTGTCGGCGATGGCTGTCTGTATACGCAGAGCGGCGGCACGGTCATGATGGTGGCAGCCAGAGCCGGCATGGAGCTTTCCGGAGGCAGCATGGTGCTTGCCTACAGCAATCCCGCATCCGTAACGGTTACGGCTTCCGTGGACCAGTCGGATATTGCAGCCATAGAGCTTGGGGAAAGCGCAGTGGTGGAGATTGCGGATCAGGGAACCTTCCGGGGAACTGTGAGTAAAATCAACCCGGTCTCCCAGTCCGGCAGTAAATCAGGCATCTATTATTCCGTTACCATAGAACTGACCGGAGATATCAGCAAACTTACCCAGAACCTGTCGGCAACCGTATATTTCGGGATGCAGGAAGCAGAAGAGGAGGCTGTCAATGAAGCAGAAACACGCGAGTAAAAAATTTGTTATCAGGCTGCTGCTTGCAGTCCTGGCATTCCTCATGCTGGCCGGCGTGTGCGTATATACTGTTTTCATCCGCCCGAATCTGCATGGGGACACCGTAGTTTATAAGGAAAGCCAGGTGCAGAAGGGCAATCTGGTCCAGGGGATCATGGAAAGCGGAAGCATTGCCCTGCAGGAGAGCCATATAAACTATGAGCTGGAAATTAATTATTCGGAGGAGGACGACGATGATGGGGAGGATGAGGAAACAAGCCGTTATCTTCAGATAGAGGAGGTCTATGCCGTGCAGGGACAGCGGATGAAGGAGGGCGATCCACTCTTTAAAATTTCCCGGGACAGCATCGACGCCGTCAGGCGGAAGCTTCAGAAGGCAAAATCTGAAGCGCAGCTGGAGCTTGCGGATGCCAGAAGCGATTATAATACACAGGCCCGGAGCGCGAAGAGTACCTACAGCGCCTCCAAAGCGGAAGCGGACACGGCATCCCGGTCCCTTGCTGCGACGACAAACCGGCTGCAGCAGGAAATTGAGCTTCTTTACGGTGATATTCAGGTGCTGGAAGCGGAAATAAATGATTATAATGAAAAGCTGACGGATGAAGATACGCTGGAGGACTACAGTGACCTGAAATACGCCTTTGAAAAGGCGCAGGAGAAGCTGGAGGAAACGGATGCCTCCAGCGTGGCTGCCTATACTGCCAATTACAGCAGTTTTCAGAATGCAAAAACAGCCTTTGAGGAGCTGGACGACAGACTGCAGGGCTATAGGGACGGCATTGAAGAAAATCAGGAGCAGATACTTGAAAAATTGGAGCAAATTAACCAATCCCAGGCGGATCTTTCCCGGGAGCAGCTGTCCGCACAGCAGTCCTATGACAGCGCCGTGCTGAATGGCAGCCTGGCCGGCGATATTTACGGATATACGGTGGATGACCTGGCAGGTACGGTAGAGGAAGCCCAGGCGGCGGTGGAGGAAGCGCAGTCGTTGCTTGATGATTTTGAAGCCTTTGTGGGAACGGACGGCATTGTTTATGCGGATGGCAGCGGGCTGATTACGGAGGTGGCCTATGAATCGGGCGACAGGCTGATGAATACGGGTGCCATGCTTTCCTATGTTAAGGAAGAGGATTACACCATAACCATCGATGTTTCGGAGGAGGATATTTCTTATATTAATGTGGGAGATACGGTAGACATCGAATTCAACGCCTACCCCGACGAGCTCTGCAGCGGGATCGTCAGCGCTGTTACGACAACGGCGGACAGCAGCTATTCCTCCACGGTAAATTATCCGGTAACTATAAGGATAGAAGGGGATACCGGGAAGCTTTACGGCGGAATGACGGCGGATATCACCTTTGTGACGGACAGAGCGGAAGATGTGCTCTATGTATCGGCAAAGGCGATTATAACCGGAGAAGACGGAAGCACCTGTGTATACATAAAAAATGCAGAAGGCGAAATGGAACTGAAGACGGTAACGACCGGATTTTCCAATGGCTCGGAAACGGAGATTACAGACGGGCTTTCGGAAGGCGATACCGTTTACATAGCGAGTACGGTAAGCGCCGGACAAAGCGAAGAAAGCCTGAAACAGACAGGAGGTTCCCGGCCGGAGCAGGGAACCGGGGAAAATGCAGGGGATGGAGAGGAAGTCATCCCTGAAGGAATGGGGGATTTTCAGGGAGGCCCGGGTGAAATGAATTTGGATTTCCCGGGAATGCCGTAAGGGAGGAAAAGCAGATATGGCAAAGCTTAAAATGACGTGGATAAAAGAAAAGAAGGCGCCCCTGTTTGTTGCTTCCGGTCTTTGTCTGGTACTGGCGGCAGGCCTGGGGACAGGACTGTGGTTAGCTTCGGAAAAGGAAGAGGAGGTCACATACAGGGAAGTGCAGGCAGAATACGGAGAGCTTACGGTTGGGCTGGAGGAAAGCGGCAATGTGACGGTAGGAACGACGGAACAGACCTTTGATCTGGATTTGAGCGCTTATACAGGAAGCAGTTCGGATGGGTTTTCCTGGGGACAGGGCGGCGGTATTTTTCAGGGAATGGGAGGGCAGAGCGGCGCAGGCAGCTCGGGTAGCTCGGGCAGTTCAAGTACCCGGAATCTGATAATTGAAGAAGTCCTCATAACGGAGGGCCAGGAAATAGCGCAGGGGGATGCCTTATACAGAATAACGCAGGAAAGCATGGATTCCATCCGGGAGGAGCTGTGCAGCGACGTCTCGGAGGCTGAGGTGACCCTGGCAAAAACACAGACGCAGAAGCAGTTAACGGAGCTGGAGGCAAAACAGGCCTATGAGACAAATGTGGCCTACGGTACGCTTGCGGATGCGGAATATGAGAATTCCGTACAGGATCTGCAGGACGCAGTGACGGAGATGGAAGAACAGATCACGGAGCTGCAGGCTGAGCTTACCGAACTGAATACACAGCTGTCTGAGTACCAGGCGGATTTGGAGATGGAAAAAAAGGTGCTGGAAAACGGAGAATATGTGGTAAGCACCACGGATATGGTGTCGGATGCCTATGGCTGGATTACGGCTGAGAACGCCAGAGAGGAAGCTGCCCAGGTTGTGGAAGGCCTGGAGGAAAGCGTGGAAGACACCACCGACACCATTGCGGAAAAGCAGAAGGAGCTGGAAGCACTGGAAAAGAGCCTGACAGGAGCGCGGAGAGATCTGGAGCTTGGCATCATAGAAGCCCGGGCCCAGCTGGAAAAAAGAAACCTGAAATATAAAAACGCAGAGGAGATCTATAACGTAAGCGTGGAATTGAGCAGCTTTGAGGCAAAGAACGCGCAGGAGGATTACGAGGATGCGGCTTCCAAGCTGAACGGGTTTGATTCCCGCAATGGTGATCGAACCATCCGGGCGGAAAACAACGGAGTGATAACGGAATGTCCGCTGGAAGCGGGAGATGTGGTTAACACGGGAAGCTCACTCGCTGTCCTCAATGATTATGACGAAGTGACCGTATCGGTATCCGTTGAGGAAGCAGAACTGGCCAATATTAAGGAAGGGGATGCTGTCAATGTTTACATCGCTTCCTATCCGGATGAGGATTTTACCGGCACGGTGGATTCCATCGGGGAATCCGCCTACAACAGCTCCACAGGAACCGCTTATGTGGAAATTACGGTAAAATTAGGAGGGGAAACCTCCAAACTGTATGAAGGAATGACAGCGCAGGTGACCTTTATCACAAAAGAAACAGAAACCGTGGTTTACGTATCCAACCGGGCCGTCAGCCGTGAGAACGGGAAATCCTATGTGAAAAAGAAGGAGGCGGACGGCAGCATTACCAGACAGGAGATAATAACAGGCTTTTCGGATGGCGTAAACGTGGAAATCAAGGAAGGGCTTTCAGAAGGAGATACGGTACTGATTGAAAGTAAGGTGAGCGATTCATGAAACTGACGGAAATACTGCGCCTTGTATGGCTGAACCTATCTGCCAATAAATCAAAGGTCATTCTCACATCAACAGGCATCATCGTGGGCGCGGCAACCATTATGCTTGTAATAGCCATTGGAACGGGCGGCAGGGAAGAGGTGGCCGAGCAGTTCCGGAATCTGAACGCAGGAGCAATTGATATTACTTATGAATATCAGGGCAGCAGCGCCAGAGGCTCGGATGGCTTTGGAGGAGGAATGCCGGGAGGCAGTGGGTTTGGCGGCGGATTAAGCGGAGGCGGAGGCTTCGGCGGCGGAGCGCCCGCCGGCGGTGGTATACCCTCCGAAGGGATACCTTCCGGAGGAATGTTCATGATGGAACAGGAAGGAAGGAGCAACACTGAACGGATTACGCTTTCTTCGGAGGATATGGAGGATCTGGAAACCTTTGTGCCGGGAATTGAGAACGCCACCATGAGCTTTTCGACGACAGCATCGGTGGATGGCGGTGAGCTGGAAAGCAGTGCGACGTATACGATTGCAGGCGTGCAAAGCAACTATGCCCGGATAAGCAACCTGGAAATAGCGCTGGGAGATTTCCTGACAGAGGAAAACGACAGTTATAAGGATAAGGTATGCGTATTGGGCATTGATGTGGCAAAGACTGTGTTCGGCAGTGTCTATGATGCTTATGACAGTACGGTTTATATTGATAACAGGCCCTATAAGGTGAGCGGCATTCTCAGTGAAATGGGAACCGTGGCCTCCGGAATCAGCCCGGATGACGCTATTTTTATTCCCTATAACACAGGAATCAAATATCTGTCCGGTTCCGGCGTCAGTCCGACGGTTACGGTAATCGCAGAGGATGTAAATGAAGTGGAAACCGTTATCACCAATGTGAAGGCGGTATTGGCTGAAAGCTATCCCAATGCGGAATTTACGATTTCCGACGCAGGGAGCAAGATGGAGGCGGCATCCAAATCCAACGATACCCTGACAATGCTTCTTATCTGTATGGCGGTCATTGTATTTATTGTGGGAGGTATCGGCATCATGAACGTCCTGTTCGTATCGGTAAAGGAAAGAACCAATGAAATAGGTATCCTGAAGGCTATCGGCTGCTGCAAACGGGATATACTGGTGGAATTTTTGATGGAAGCCAGTTGTACCAGCATGGTGGGCGCGGTGCTGGGAGTCATGCTGGCCCTCGGGATTACTCCCGTCCTGGAGCATTTTGGAGTAAGGGTGGAATTATCTGCTTATGGCGCGGTGCTGTCACTGGTATTCGGCGTGCTTACCGGAACCCTTTTCGGTTTCTATCCGGCATATCAGGCCTCCAATCTGATTCCGGTGGTGGCTTTGAACCATGAATAGGGGAGGGAAACAGATGGAAAAGGAAAAACGCGGCAATAAGAAAAAGGGCGGAAAAAAGGTCCTGGCGGCGGCAGCCTGCATCGGGCTTCTGGCGGCGGCAGGCAGCTTTTTCTTCTGGCAGAAAAGCAATGCGGATGCCGCTGAAGGCGCGGTTGTGATAGAAGCCGGGGAAAACGGGGAGATTATCTATGCCCAAATAGACAATATTGTGGGGAATGATATTGATGTGTCCATTATGGAGGAAACTGCATCCGGATCCGGGAACGCCGGACAGAAAGTTTCCGGACAAAATGCCGTCGAATCCGGCAATGCCGGACAGGAAATTTCCGGCCGGGAAAATGGGGCCTGGGATATGCCGGATGGAATGCCCCAGGGAATGCCGGGCGGCTATCCGGCGGATGGAGCCGGCGTTATGGGCGACGGTGGGGACGAAGGTGGAAACAGCACCAGAAACAGCACTAAGGGCAGCACAGGAAACAACGCCGGAAGCGTATCCGCCTTTACTGATACAGGTGAAACAAGAAGCTTTGAAATTCCGGCAGGCACACAGGTAATAACAAAACTTGGCGTGGAAACCACCTTTTCCCGTCTGTCCGCAGGAAACATCATCGCGCTCCTGCTGGAGAAAGGAACCGATAATATTCTGAAAATATGGGTGGTATCATGACAGGCGGACACGGGCAGAAATGCATTGGTAAATAAAAAAAGCATCAGCAATCAGGGCGGGGCGAAGCTGCTTCGTACCGGACGGAAAGGGCAGGAAGATGGGCGGCAGGAAAGAAGAAAACATGGCAGACTGCAAAGAAAACAGAGGAGTAAACAGAAAACCGGGTGAAAAAGAAGTTATGATTTGCATGAACAACATCAATAAAGGATATATGCTGGGCGAAGAGAAGGTCCCGGTCCTACGTGATGTATGCTTTCGTGTGGAAAAAGGAGAATTTGTAGCAATACTGGGGCCATCCGGTTCCGGCAAAACCACGCTGATGAATATAATAGGCTGTATGGATATTGCGGACTCCGGGGAATATTTCTTAGATGGCAATGCCATTCATGAAATGACGGAAAAGGAACTGAATGATGTGCGAAATAAGGAAATCGGCTTCATATTCCAAAATTATCAGCTGATTCCCACCTATAACATACTCCAGAATATTATTATGCCGCTGGTGGTAAGAGGCATGGGCTCCAAAGAAGCTGAGGAAAAATGCATGGATACTATACGGCTTCTGGGAATTGACCACAGGCTGCGCCACAAACCCTCCGAACTGTCAGGCGGGCAGAAGCAGAGAGTGTCCATAGCCAGAGCGCTGGTGGGAGAGCCTGCCATACTTCTTGCGGATGAACCTACGGGCGCGCTGGATCGCTCCAGCGGCCAGGAGGTTCTGAAGCTGTTCGGAAAGCTCAACAGCATGGGGCATACCATAGTCATGATTACCCATGACCTGAATGTGGCAAAATCAGCGGGAAGGATTGTCAATATCATAGACGGAGAACTGAGCGAGGCAGATGGGTAAAATAGCTGCCGCCATGTATTCCTGCAAATGTCCAGACCAGGTTGACCGATTATGTAAAGTTTCGTTTACTTGACCGGCCATATCGACTATAATAGGATCAGATTAAGGAGAAAATTCCTCTGCTCGTCAGAGGGACTCGCATTTTGCTCCGTAAAACAAGGAGGAAATTCCTCTGCTCGTCAGAGGACAAATTTCTAAAGAAATTGCATTTTGCTCCGCAAAACAAGGAGGAATGAGCCTATGAAAAAGAAGATATATCTGGCCGGCCTGGCAGCAGGCATCCTTTTGGCCATGCTTCCCGCCGGAACCGTGAAAGCTTCGGAAAAGCAGACAACGGAGGAGTATTATTACCAGCTGCTGTTAAGCGGCGCGTATCCATATAACACTGCGGCAAACGCAGGCGGCCTGAATGCGGCGGCCGGGCGGCCGGCCGGGAGGGGGGGGCAGGTTTGCTGGTTTGGCCGGAAGCTGGGAGCAGATTGTGGCCCTGGCAAATCAGCAGCTAACCCAGGCAGTGGCCCGGCAGCAGGCGCTGCAGGCGGAAAGACAGAATATGGAGGCCCAACTGCAAGCCGCAGGACAGGCTGTCGCCCAGGCTCAGGCAGCGCTGACTGCCGCCCAGCAGGCGTATGCCGCGGCCCAGCAGGCAGCGCTTTACAGCCAGCAGGCAGCGATCTTAAACCAACAGGCGGCTCAGCTGAACCAGCAGGCAGTCCTGATGAACCAACAGGCGGCAAACCAGCAGATGCTTTTCAATCCGCAGTATCCATATCTGCAGGCCGGCACGCCCCAGACAGTCGTTCCTGCCCTGACAACGGAGCTTATTGTAAAGGTGCAGAATCTTCTGACGCTTTATGGCTGCAGCTGCGCTCCCACAGGCATATACGATGTGCAGACCCAGGCGGCACTGATTCAGTTCCAGACCAAATACGGCCTGGTGGTGGATGGCACTATCAATGCTCAGGTGCTCCAGCTTTTCGGCCTGGTGATGTAAAGCGGTAAAGAGGTAGACGGTATCAGCCCCGGCTCATCTTTCCTTTCCAAAAAAGCCTGAAGCTGTCCGGAAAATTCCGGATGGCTTCAGGCTTTATGTTTCAGCTGGATTTTACTTCCTTCCAGAGCTCATTGTAAAGAGCGTCTGCATCCTCGCCAAGATAAGTAAAGGTTTCCAGATTACTGTAATCGCTCAGCGTGGGAAAAGCAATTTTGGAATTGCGGATATCCTCATCCTCAATAAGTTCCCTTGCGGCATCATTGGGAGTGGAATAGGTGATGTATTCAAAATTCTTCAGCGCAATGTCGGGCCGGCACATGAAGTCAATGAATTTTTCCGCGTTTTCCTTGTTCGGCGCATTTTTTGTGATAACCCAGGAATCGATCCATACATTGGTGCCTTCTTTGGGGATGACATACTCCAAATCAGGATTTTCACGCTGGGTAAAAATAGCCTCGCCGGAATAGATAACACCGATGGCGGCTTCGTTTCCGATCATTTTGTCACGCACCTGATCGATTACATAGGCCTGAACGAGAGGCTTCTGGGCAATCAGGGACTCCTTGGCCGCATTCAGCTCCTCCGGATTGACGGAATTCATGGAATAGCCGTTCAGCTTTAAGGCTACCATAAAGGCATCCCTGACAGAATCCTGCATTAATATATTGTCTGCGTATTTTTCATCCCACAGGATGGACCAGCTGTCAACAGGCCCGTCCACCATGGTCTTGTTATAAAGAATGCCCACGGTGCCCCAGCAGTAAGGAACGGAATATTTGTTTTCCGGATCAAATTCCTTTGACATATCCCAGTACTGCTGGCCGATATTTGCTTTGGCATTAGGAACATTGTCATAATTGATCTCTGCCAGAAGATCGTTTTCGATCATCTTCTTAATCATGTAATCGGAGGGGCAGACAACATCATATTTGGATGCGCCGGCCTCAATTTTGGGAAACATGATTTCATTGGTTTCGAATTCATCATAAATTACCTTGATTCCCGTCTCCTCCTCAAACATGGAGATGGTATCGGGATCTATGTATTCTCCCCAGTTGTAAACAACGACTTCCCCGTTTGAGCCGGAAGAAGAAGCAGAGCCGCAGGCCGTAAGGGGAAGGACAGCCAGGGACAGGGTGAGCAGCAGGGCAACGGTTTTTTTCATTTTGGTTTCCTCCTCAAAAGTAAAAATGTTGGATCACAGTCTACGTGTTTTCAGAGCGCTATGCCGCCTTTTCCCGTTTGGAAGGCGCTTTGTTCACCAACAGAAGCAATAGCAGCACAGCCACAAAAATAAGGGTGGAAAGCGCGTACATCTCCGGCTTAATCCCTTTTTTAACCTCCGTATAAATCTTGGTTGACAGGGTATCGATTCCCGGGCCTTTGGTAAAATGCGTTATGATAAAATCATCCAGCGACATGGTAAAAGCCATAAGGAAGCCGGAGAGGATGCCGGGCAGCAAATCCGGGAAAACCACCTTGAAAAAGGCTTTTGTCCTGGAAGCACCCAGGTCCATGGCCGCTTCAAAGGTGCTGGGATTGAGCTGCTTCATACGGGGCATGACGCTTAAAATAACATAAGGAATGTTAAAGGTAATATGCGAAAGCAATATGGTGCCGAAGCCGAACCTTACCCCCATACTGATAAAAAGGAGCATCAGGGAGATACCGGTCACGATCTCCGCATTCAGCATGGGTATGTTGGTGATTCCCATCATAATGGCGCGGTTCCTTTTTTTCATGCCGTTGATGGCGATGCAGGCGACGGTTCCGATACAGGTGGAAATGGCCGCGGAAAGAAAGGCTATCAGCAGCGTATTGTACAGCGCTTCCAATATAATGCTGTTCCGGAACAGCTCATAATACCATTTCAAAGTAAAACCGCCCCATTTGGCCCTTGTTTTGCTGGCATTGAAGGAAAGGACCATCAGCGTGACGATAGGGGCATACAGGAAAATAAAAATAAGAGCGATATATATTCTCTGCGCAATCGTTTTTTTCATAATGTCTGGCCTTCTCCTTCCTTATCAAATATGGAGGTTGCCACCATATTGATGATGATGAAAATCATAAGCACGATGGAAAGACCGCTGCCCAGATGCCAGTTGCCGGCCTGAGTGAACTCCTGCTCAATGACGTTGCCGATTAAAAGGATTTTGCTTCCGCCCAGCAGGTTGCTGATGACAAAGGTGGTCAGGGCGGGAACGAAAACCATGGTAACGCCGCTGATAACGCCGGGCAGGCTCAGCGGAAAAGTAACGCGCAGAAAGGTCTGCAGCTCGCTGGCGCCCAAATCCCTGGCGGCGTTGAGCACGTTGGGATCGATTTTCACCAGCACATTGTAAATCGGCAGCACCATGAAGGGCAGGAAGTTATAAACCATGCCCAGCACGATTGCCGACGGCGTGTTAATAATATTTAAAGACGGCAGATGAAAAAAGGAGAGGATGGAGTTAATCACACCCGTTTTTTCCAGCAGGGTCTGCCAGGCAAGCGTACGCAGCAGGAAATTCATCCACATGGGGAGGATGAAAATCAGTACGATGAAGCTGTGCTGGTTCACGTTCATATGCGCCAGGATCATGGCCAGCGGGTAAGCAAGCAGAAAACAGATCAGCGTGCTGATTAAGGACAGGCCGATGGAAAGCCACAGGGCCTTGGAATGCTCGGCGCTGGCGATGGCCATAACGTTGGCGAAGGTAAAAGCCCCCGTTTTATCCGTAAGCCCGTAAAAAAACACCATGCATAAAGGGATGATGATAAATGCAGCAGACCAGAACAGGTAGGGACCTGAATACAGTAATTTATGTAATTTTTTATTCATCGACAGCTACAGCCTCCTCATCCTCAGATTCCGGCTTATGCATGATCTGGATATTGAAGGGATCCACACGGATTCCCACAGCAGTTCCTACAGGGAACATGCCGGTGGAATGAACCAGCCATTCAAAGCCATTGGCAGTAACCTCCATTTCATAATGGACACCCTTGAAAATCAGATGGGTAACCACACCCTGGAGCGTGCCGTTTTCCGGGGCAACCAGCTCCACATCCTCCGGACGGATAACAGCGTCAACCGGCTTATTGGTACCGAAGCCCGTATCCACGCAGGCAAATTTTGCCCCCAGAATCTGCACCAGCTTATCCTGCACCATAACGGCGTCAAAAATATTGCTGTCCCCGATGAAGTCCGCAACAAAAGCGTTTTCCGGCTCATTGTAGATGTCCTCGGGCGTACCGATCTGCTGGATATAGCCCTGGTTCATGACCACAATGGTATCGGACATGGTAAGGGCCTCCTCCTGATCGTGAGTTACATAAATAAAAGTGATGCCCAGTTCATTTTTCAGGCGGATCAGCTCGTACTGCATATCCTGGCGCAGCTTCAGATCCAGCGCCCCCAAAGGCTCATCAAGCAAAAGCACCTTGGGTTCGTTTACAATCGCCCGGGCAATCGCCACACGCTGCTGCTGGCCGCCGCTTAAGGAATCCGGCATACGGTTCTCATAACCGTCCAGATTCACCAGCTTCAGCGCATACTTGATCTTATCGTTAATATAGGATTTGCTTTTCCCCTTGATTTTCAGGCCGAAAGCAATATTTTCCGCAATGTTCATATGAGTGAAGAGAGCATACTTCTGAAAAACAGTATTCAGCTGCCTTTTGTTCGGCGGAAGATTGGTAATATCCTTGCCGTCAAACAGAACCTG
>OATK01001614.1_pt1 | contig 13461 bp, 10 predicted proteins | sample 1516611 | NCBI WGS metagenome assembly OATK01 (sample SAMEA2579947, study PRJEB22360) | human gut metagenome | biome: human gut; feature: human-associated habitat; material: faeces | place: Denmark | collected 2008/2010 | reverse complement strand
AGAATTAAATATTAAAGAAGACCATGAACGAGAATGTAAGCTGGCAACCGGTGGACTTCCTGAGAGCATATGGGAGACTTACTCTTCTTTTGCAAATACAAATGGTGGCACGATTCTGCTTGGCATTAAGGAACACAGAGATTCTTTTACAGTTGAAGGACTGACTGACAAGCAAATTGTGAAATATCAGAAGGATTTCTGGAGTACATTGAATGATAGAAATAAAGTTTCAAAGAATATTTTACTGAATCATCATGTCAGACCAGTGCCAGTAGGAGAAAAGAGAATATTAAGAATTGATGTTCCCGCAGCAGACAGACATGATAAACCGGTATACATTGGGACGGATCCGATGAAAGGTACTTATAAAAGAGATTATGAAGGTGACTTCCTTTGTACAGAAGAGGCAGTACGGGCAATGTTTGCAGACCAGAGAGATGTATCTGGTGATGTGGAAGTGCTGGATGAGTTTGGCTTGGATGTGCTGAATCAGGATACCATAAAAGGCTATAGAATTATTTTTGAACAGCTTCACAGTGGGCATCCGTGGAATGCTTTGGAAAATGATGAGTTTCTTATGAAGCTAAGGGCAGCAGCGAAGAATAAAGCTGGTACATTATCTCCAACCATAGCAGGACTTTTATTCTTTGGAGAGGCTTATCACATTACTGATATTTTTCCAAATTACTTTCTGGATTATCGTGAGGAATGCGATGATAAAGCAGTGCGCTGGTTATTCCGGACACATTCTAATGAAGGCGATTGGAGCGGTAATATATACGACTTTTTCTGCAAGGTGCGTATCAGAATGGACGATGATGTAGCAGTTCCGTTTGCAAATAGACGAGATGGATATCGTGTAGACAGAGTGGATGTGCATGATGCATTGGAAGAAGCATTGGCAAATGCTCTGGCACATGCAAATTATTATGGTAGACGAGGGATTCTTGTTGTTAAAAAGGGTAAGGAGCTTAGTATTTCCAATCCCGGTACTATCAGAGTGACAAAAGAGGAGTTTTATGCAGGTGGTAATAGTGATCCACGAAATCCAAATATTTTAAAGATGTTTGGTTTTGTAAATGTCGGTGAGCGTGCCGGAAGTGGTGTTGATAAGATTATGACAGCATGGGCTGAACAAAATTGGAAGAAACCGGAATTTGATTTCTCAGAGCGTAATGACAGAGTAACATTAAAGCTCGAAGTCGGACAAGTGGTATATATTCCGGGAGCTGCGGATATCAGAAATGAAAATACAAATCAAGCAAAAGCAGCTGCTGTGTCAAAAGAAGATAAAATACTTGCGTATATCAGGCAGAATGGAAGTATTTCTTCTCAAAAAGCTGCTGATATAGGTGGCTATAAGTCAAAGACAGGAGCAAGAAAATTGCTTGATAAGATGATAGAAAAAGGATTGATTACGAAGATTGGGAATGGACCGGCAACTAAATATGTCATTTAGTGGTCACATTACTGCTTATCGAACACTTTATTGAACACTATCGGACACTTTTGGGGAATATCGGATAAAAAGTGTTCGATAAGTGACCGGTAGTGATCCTTTATCGGACTCTTAATAGCACAGGGTGAAAAGATAAACTTGTTGGCAAAGATATAATAAAATTGACCCAGGAGGTGTGAATAGTGAGATTAAATAATATTAAGATTAAAAATTTCAGATGCTTTGAAAAAGTAAGCGTTGATCTTGACAAACATATAACTTTGATTGTAGGTAAAAACGGGAGCCGGAAAGACAGCGTTATTGGATGCTGTGGCTGTTTCAATCAGTTCTTTTTTGTTAGGGATTGATGGAGCAGTAAGCCGCAGTATATTAAAAGATGATGCAAGGTATGAGTTTCATGACTTAAATGGAACGATTGATTCTCAGCATCAATTCCCGGTCAGTATTGAAAGCAAAGGAGATTGTCTGGATGAACAGGATAAGCAGTGGATCCGGTCGTTGAATTCTGAGAACGGCAAGACAACGATAAAGGATGCAAGCCAGATAACGGGCATTGCGAAAAAAGCACAAAATAGAATTATGAAGGGAGATAAATCGTTAATTCTTCCACTCATTTCATATTATGGAACCGGACGATTATATGCACAGAAGAAGGAAAAGAGAAATCTACAGTCATTAACAGAATTTAAGAGGCAGGTTGGATATGTAGATTGTATGGCAGCAGAATCAAACGAGAAATTGATGCTCAACTGGTTTCAGATTCAGACGATGAAAAGTCTTCAAGAGCAACAGAAAACAGGAATGATAGAAAGACCATTGCTTTTGAAGACGGTTGAAAAAGCTATATGTAAAAGTTATGAGAGAATCAGTGGATCAAAAAATGCTAGTATTTTCTTTGATCTTGATACGCATAGATTAATGTTGGAATTTGAAACGGATGACGGTGGTGCACAAAAATTTGCGATGGATGAAATGAGTGATGGATACAAGAATACCCTTAGTATGATTGGAGATATTGCTTATCGTATGGCTGTTTTAAATCCTACTCTAGGTGATCAAGTGTTGAGCGAGACACCGGGAATTGTTTTGATTGACGAAATAGATTTACATTTGCATCCTAAGTGGCAGCAGAGTATTTTAAATGACCTTAATGTGATTTTTCCTAAGATCCAGTTTATTGTCAGCTCTCATGCACCGGCAGTAATTAATTCTGTGCCCAAAGAGCAGATTCGTATTCTTGATAATGGCAAAATCTATATGCCTGTAGCACAGACTTATGGAAGAGATGCTAACTCCATTTTAAGAGAGGTTATGCAGGTATCTGACAGACCGGTTGCTGTAAAACAGCGTATGGATTTATTCTATGCATATATGGATGAAAAGAAGTATCAAGAGGCAGACAAGGTGTTAAAAGAAATCGAAAACATTGTTGGGGCAACGGATCCGGATGTTGCGGCTGCGAGAACTTCTCTGGATTTGGAGATGATATTGGGGGAATAGAGTATGATTGTTGTAAAAAGAGGAAAAGAACCTAATAGCCTTTTGGAATTCCGTAAAAAAAATCCGGATGCGGATTATGAGGACATGCCATCAAGTGTGCGTGCAGATGTTAGAGAGCAGATGTGGAATGAACAAAAGCATCTTTGCGCATATTGTATGAGGAGAATAGACAGCCCGAGTGTTGTAAGAATAGAACATTGTCGACCGAGACATCCGAAAGATGAGATCGTACATGATAAAAAGGCAACGCTGGATTTTAGATGGATGTTGGGTGTCTGCTATGGTAATAGTTTAGTAAAAGGTGTAAAAGATGAGGATATGACCTGTGATGCGCATAGAAAAAACAAAGAACTTACCATAAATCCATTTGATGAGGTGTCGGTCAGAAAAATAAAGTATAAAGCAGATGGAAGTATTTATTCAGAGGATGCGGAAATAAACAAAGATGTGACAGATACCTTGAACTTAAATTGTCAAGCTCTTTCTCTTCCACAGACACGAAAAAAAGTATTATCGGAAGCCCAGAAGAGAATCGTGCAGAAATGTGCAGGTAAGTCACAGGATGCCTATGTGCATGAATTAGAGCGTACATATACGAGCTTGGTTCAGGAGAGGAATTTAACACCATATTGTGGGATTATTATTTCCTGGCTTGAGGGCAAATTGAAAAAATGACAAATTGTGCAGACGGTCTGCACAAATTCATGTAGAGGGTGAAAAGATGGACTTACAAAATATACAGGAACAATTAAATACTGAATTTGCCAAGGCGGATGTTCGCATTATCTTCTGGTTTGATGACAAGGGAGATTATGCAGAAGAAGTATCAGAAATACAATTAGACACAGCCAAGTTGCACGTTTTAGACGGAGAGAACTGGCTGTATTCTAAGTGGCTGTTAAATGAATCGGATCCGGAGGAAAAATATCTGGTGTATGCTCCATTTGCAAGACCAAGCGACAGCGAGAATCCACTTGCTGATATGTATTACTATTCTACACCGTATTATACGGACCGGGTGTCACAGATGTCGCAGGAGATTGGTATAGATAATCGCTTTAAGGAGCATTTATCACAGTATACTAATTTCTGGAAAAATAAACATCGTATTGAGAAGTTCAAGGAACTTGGAATTGACAATTATAATGCTCAGACAATTGATATTGGTTTGATTGCTGTACTCACAGATGTGAAGACTCCAAATTTTGAGGAAGTAGTTAAACAGATGATGCTCGGTGACAATGAGAAGTATTTTAAGGCATTGGCTGATAATGGATTGACCTGCAAGTTCTGGGAACTTTGCGAAAAATTCTTTGGATATAAATCAGAAAAGCCGAACATGGATGATTTGTCTGCTTGTATGATATTGACTTATGCATCCTCTACATTAAAGGCTACTGTTCCGGAAGCAATGAGGTCTTATATTCTTAAGAAACGTAATGATGTAGTGGTCTTTATCCGTAATATCATGGACAATGTGAATTATCAGGATGCCTATGACAAACTGGTAGAAAGAATAGATAAGTCATTGCGTTTTATGACAAGAATACACGCTGGATTAAAGAAAGATGTAGAGAAAAAAGACAGTTCTCTCCAGTTATCTGATATATTTGCTTGTGATGCGTTTGCCGGGTTAGATGACATCATTATTGACTGGGCATTGGAACAGTTAAATGATGAGATTTTAGATGCACAGATTGATGGATTTAATATTGCTCAGGTAGCTGACCAGAGAATGTCTAAGGCATATCATTATAGCGAAAGATTCAAGAATGAATATACGACTATCAAGTATGCATATATGATGATGAAGTCGGTATCACTTATGGAGTTTTCAAGTGATATTAAGACATTAGTTGCAAATTATCAGAAAGAGTCGTATTTGATAGATTCATATTATAGATGGTTTTATTATGCATATGACCAGATTGAAGATAACAGCAAATTCTCTGATGTAAGACAGAGAGTAGAGAATATTTATGCGAATACATATTTGCAGAAGATAACACCGAAGTGGAATGAGAATTTCACAAATGAGGAAATGAATGCTACAGATCTGCCGAAGCAGGAAGATTTCTATAAGCATTATCTTAGAGGCTACGATGGAAAGCAGAGAGTCATTGTTATTATTTCAGATGCTTTCCGGTATGAGTGTGCAAAGGAACTTTTCGGTAGATTGGAATTGGATGAGAAGTGTACACCGAAGATGGAGTGTATGCTTAGCTGCTTGCCTTCTGTTACATCTGTTGGAATGGCAAGTCTGCTTCCACACAAAGAGATGCAGGTGGATGGCAACTTGAATGTGTCTGTTGACGGACAGGCATGTGCAAGTATGGAGCAGAGAGATAAGATTCTGAAATCTTATAATGAAAGAAATACTGCGGTTTCATTCGATGAGATATTTAGAAAGAGAGACAGAGCCAAAGAATTGCTTCAAAATAGAAATATTGTATATGTGTATCATAATCAGGTTGATGCTAGAGGGGACAAACCAGCTAGCGAAAATGAAGTGTTTAATGCATGCAAAGAGGCAATTTCAGAGATTTATGACTTAATAAAACAGTTAATTGGCGATGTATCGGCGGCAAAATTTTTCATAACTGCGGATCATGGCTTCTTATATAAGAGAGACAGATTACAGGAGTTTGACAAGGTAACTTATCCAAAGGATAAATGCCTTTATACAAACAAGAGATTCCTGATTACGGAAGATGCAGTAAATGAGCAGGGAATCATGGCAAGAACAATGGCATACCTGGATAAACACTATGTAGATACTCCGGTAGGAGCAGATATATTTAAGGTTGCCGGAGGTGGACAGAACTATGTGCATGGCGGTACGTCTCTGCAGGAGATGATAGTTCCGGTCATTGAACTGACAACAAACACCAGAGGTGTGGCATATGATTATGTGGATGTTGTCCTTACATCTGTTACACGTAAGGTAACAAATCTTATCACATATTTTGATTTCATTCAGACAGAGAAAGTAACAGATACCATGAAAGCAAGAAGTATCGTGGCTTACTTTACTACGGAAGATGGAGAAAAGATTTCATTTGATGTGCCTATGATTGCTAATAGCAGGGAAGATACACCGGAGAAGAGAACTTTCCATGAGAAGTTTACTTTGAAGTCAAGAGAATACAAGTATGGAGACAAGTATTATCTTGTGTTGGTGGATGCAAATGATGAGAAGAATATTTTGCAGCAGTATGAGTTTATGATTGATATTGCGTTTGTGGATGATTTTGGATTTTAATGTAAAGGAAAAAGGTGATTATATGGACAAACCAAATGTTTTTGTAAGTTCAACAATATATGATTTTGCTGATTTAAGATCAGCTTTGAAGTATTGGCTGGAAGAGATGGGTTTTGGAGTAAGGATGTCCGAATTTAATGATTTTGTAAAAGATTCCAGTGAAAATTCATATGATGCCTGTTTTAAAGCAATAGAGGAATGTGACTATTACATTTTATTAATTGGGTCAAGAGTTGGGGGATTATTTTCAAAGGAACCTAAGATTAGTATTACGGAAAAAGAATACCAAATTGCTAATCAACTAGCTAATGAAGGAAAGCTCAAGAAATTGTTCGTTTTTGTGAGAAAAGATATATGGACAATAAAAGAAGATAGAAAAGCATTAGCTAAATTCTTAACAGACGAATATGTTACTGATAAAGAAATACAAGTAGAAGAAATAGTGAATCATAGTAGTAAGTTTGTTAATGATGCCGAGTTTATTATTGGTTTTATAAATGAGGTTGGTAAGGTAGACGAGATGATTAAAGCTGTTAAATCAGATCAAATGCGTCCTAAGTATAATTGGATAAACACATTTTCTACATTTGAGGATATTATTACGGTTTTAAAAGCAGAGTTACATATAAGAACTAACCTTTCATATATAAGATGGGGAGAAATTGTGTTACAAGAAGTGGCTCGTAACATTACTTTGTTATGCTATAAAGATGTGAAAGATGGAAAACTTATGCCTTATTTTTCTACTGCTTATATGTTTAGAGAAGCGGTGCCTAAGCAGATGGGAGGCAGTTTTTCTGTAGAAACAAAATATTCAAATGGTGCGGCAATGTTTGGCACAATTGGTTGTTTGCAGGGGGAACAATTGAGCTGTGAGATGATAGAAGGTGCAATCAAATCAGGAGTATTTCTAAGTTATAATTCAAATTATGATGATTATGAAACTGGAAATATTCAAAAGGCATTACAGGAAATGATGGCAAATATTAATATGCTTAAGAAAATTAGCGAACAAATGAATAATAATATTGAAAAAGTGACAAATATGCTTAAAAAATTGAAAACAGATCAACCCGGCAAGATTACGCTTGATACTAACGATACAGACATTATTCCTGTGTTAGCTGCGTATGATTGCCATTTTAACATATGGGAACTGTCAAGGTATTTATTTGCCGTGATAAAGTTTAATTATGATATAGATAAATTTCCACAATTAAAACCTAAAGGTATATTTGATTTTAGTGTGGACGACTTGGTATGGGGAAGATTATCTGTAGAAGATGTATATAATTATTTTGTACCACGAGAAAAATAAAACATATTTGTTGTGGAAAATTAGGAGTGAATTAGATGGACGAAAAAAATGAATTAATCAATATATCAGAGACAGATGATAGACGAGAAATTATAAAGCAGAAACTCCGTCAATATTATGATGGTCGCATTGTTCGTAAGGATTTAACAAAGTCAATCCGAGAGGGCGCAAATGTTCCGGTATATGTACTGGAATATCTTCTTGGACAGTATTGTAATTCCGATGATCAGGAGATTATTGACGAGGGAGTAGACAATGTGAAACGTATTCTGCGTGATAACTATGTCCGCCCGGATGAAGCACAGAAGATATTGTCGCTTCTTCGAGAGAGAGGAAGTTATACAGTTATTGACAGGATTACAGTAGTCCTTAATACAAGGGAAGACCGGTACGAGGCGACATTCTCTAACTTAGGTATTAAGAATATTCCAATTAGCGCTAACTATGTAAAGGATTATGACCGCCTGCTTTGTGGTGGTATCTGGTGTATTCTCCAGCTTGACTATGAGTTTATTGAGGAAGATAAGAAGAACACACAGCCTATCCGTATCAGAAAGCTGACACCGATTCAGATGCCACATGTGGATATGGATGAAGTAAAGAATGGTCGTAAGGCATTTACTAAGGAAGAGTGGATGGATATTCTGCTTCGTTCTACTGGAATGGAACCGGACAAGCTTTCTGACAGAGCAAAATGGCTATTGATTGCCCGTATGATTCCGCTTGTTGAGAATAATTTTAATATGTGTGAATTGGGATCTCGTTCTACAGGTAAATCATACATATATGAGCAGATTTCTCCAAACAGTATCCTTGTAGCAGGTGGACAGACAACTGTTGCCAATCTGTTTTATAACATGTCTAACAATACGGTAGGTCTTGTAGGTATGTGGGATGTTGTAGCATTTGACGAGGTCGCTGGCATCAAGTTTAAGGATAAAGATGGTATCCAGATTATGAAGGGATACATGGCATCCGGTGCATTTTCACGTGGTAAAGCTGAGATACAGGCAAAGGCATCTATGGTTTTTGTAGGAAATATCAATCAGAGTGTTGAGACATTGCAGAAGACATCAAGCCTGTTTGATCCATTTCCTCCTGAAATGGGTACGGATACTGCTTTCCTTGACCGTTTCCATGCATATATACCGGGATGGGAGATTCCTAAGTACAGACCGGATTCATTTACAAATGATTACGGATTTATCACAGATTATCTGTCAGAGTTTATGCGTGAACTTCGTAAGGATAATTACAGTAATATAGCAGAGAAATATTTTAAATTAGGAAATAACTTAAATCAGAGAGATGCCATTGCTGTTCGTAAGTTGATTTCTGGATTTATCAAACTGATTTATCCGGATGGAGAAGTCAGCAAGGAAGAAGTTGCTGAGATTATGGATATTTCACTTGAACTTCGTAGGCGTGTAAAAGAGCAGCTTAAGAAGATTGGTGGAATGGAGTTCTATGATGTGAATTTCTCATATATAGATAATGACAGTTTTGATGAGCATTTTGTAACTGTACCGGAGCAGGGCGGTGGCAAGATGATTCCTGAAGGTATTGGTAAGCCGGGATGCTTATATACAGTGTCAAAGTCAAAAACTGGAATGATAGGCTGTTATCGTTTGGAAACACAGATGATGCCTGGAAATGGAAAGTTGACATGCACAGGTATTGGTTCAGGAAAAGAGCCAAAGGAAGCAACCAATACAGCATTTAATTATCTGAAGGCAAATGGAAATGCAATATCGGGTTCAATCAGTACAACAACCAAGGATTACATCATCAATTATCAGGATATGCAGGGACTTGGCATGACAGGTAATCTTGCACTTCCTACATTGATTGCTATTTCATCGGCTGCACTCAGTAAGCCTCCAATCAGCAGTCTTGCAGTACTTGGTGAGATTAGTATCGGTGGAACACTTATTAAGGTGGAAGAATTGGCAAGTACATTGCAGGTGTGCCTTGATAGTGGAGCAAAGAAAGTTCTTCTTCCAATCACATCGGCAGCGGATTTAGGTACTGTTCCGTCTGATTTGGTGGGAGCGTTCAGTTTGATATTCTATTCTTCTCCGGAAGAAGCAGTTTATAAGACATTGGGGGTGGAATAAAAATGAATATATGTGAGGTTATGAAGATGAAAGATATACTAGAAAGTATAACATATTGTATAACAATTATTGCAGCTGTTAGTACAATAATTATGTATGTTAATACAATTTTTTTTCAAAGAAAGTTGATGCTTCCGGGAAAAAGGATTTTGTGTGAAGTAGCACAAGGCATTGTGATTATAAGTGCGACGATATTTGTGGTAACAGTAGGGGGGTTTTTGTATAATAAAGATGAGTGGCTAAACAATATGAGGTTAATTATTGTAATTGGTATTGCTTTAGGCGCATTTATTTGGTTAGTGATTGATAGGTACTGTAATAAGAAAAACATAACTATAATCATAAATGAAGAGGAAAATTATAAGATTGAATATGCGATTGATGATCAATTTTTGATGTGTGAGAAAACTAACGCTATATTGAAAGAGAGAATAATTTTATCTCGCCAAATTTTAAATAATGCTGTGGTTTTTAAAGATGAAAAGGGAAATTATATTGTTAAGGTTTGTGGAGAAAAAGAAAAGACTTATAATGTAACTGTTGAGAAAAAAATGAATCCGTGAAGTTCGTCAAGCTGAAAATGCGTAAATATTGATAAATACAAGTTGTTCTACTTAGTAAATATCCTTCGAGCCAATCAAAGACTGGATCAGACTCAGAAAACAACACCGGAAAATATCTGGCTTCGAAAACATTGTGCAGAGTACGGATTTATTCTGCGCTATCCGAAAGGGAAAGAGAAGGTGATCGGATATGACTATGAATCCTGGCATTTTCGATATGTCGGAAAAGAAGCCGCAAAGGAGATTACGAGCCGGGGGATTACATTGGAAGAATATGTCTCTACTCTCCGTAGGTAGCCTTTCCCATCCTTCTGCCTTATAATGGGAACATGGAGGTGCAAGATTATGAATCAATATGTAACAGGCGCGGTTATTAAGGAACTGCGTCAAAAAAGCAATATGACACAGGCACAGCTGGCGGACCGGCTTGGCGTGAGTGATAAAACGGTTTCCAAATGGGAGACGGGAAAGGGGTATCCGGATATCACGTTATTGGAACCAATCGCGCAAGCGTTTCGGGTTTCTGTCGCAGAACTGCTTTCCGGGAGCCCGGTTCAAAATGCCAATGTGTCAGCCAATATGTTGCGTTCCCAGTTTTATGTCTGCCCGATCTGTGGAAATGTCATTCACAGCATAGGAGAAGCGGCGATTACGTGCCATGGGGTGCTTTTGCAGCCGGAAACACCGGAAGAGTCCGATGAGCGGCATAAGATTTTTATTGAAAAAGCAGAAGATGAATATTATGTGCGCGTGCAGCACGAAATGACAAAAACGCATTATATTTCATTTATCGCCGCTGTTTCTTCGGAACGTATTCAGCTGGTAAAACGGTATCCGGAGGAAGAGGCAGAAGCGAGATTTAAGATGCAGGGTGTGCGGAAGATATTCTTTTTCTGCAATAAAGATGGGCTGTTTTCGTTAGATGTGAAAAAAGGGATTGACGACAAAGAAGCGGCGTATTCGGATCATGAAATACGGCGGAAACAGGAAAAAATAATGGATATTTTTTATGAGTTTGGAGAGCTTATGAATCTGGATCCCTGCGATGAAAAAGTGCAAAAAGCAACCGAAGAATTACATGAGATAACAGGAGGTCAAAAGCAAGTAGTGATAGAAATGCTGAATGACAAATATTGGAAGAGAACGATCTGCGTCGCCGGAGGAAACGGATGCCTTGAATTTGCCCGGAAGGTCATGCAGGAATTCTATTAAACAAGATAGACAGATGTTGGCAAACATTGTCGGGAACGGATCATTTCGATGTGGTAAAGTATGGTCATAGCGAAAAGAAAGGAGCAAAGCATGAACTGGACAGAAGTGATTGGAGAAGCAATTTCATATATTGAGTCACATCTCACGGAGGAAATAACATTAGAAAAAATTGCAGAGCATGTATGTGTGTCAAGCTTTTATTTTCAGAAGGGTTTTTCGTTTGCCTGTGGCATCACGGTTTCTGAATATATCCGGAACCGGCGGATGGCTTTGGCAGGAAATGACCTGCTGGCAAGTGACGCAAAAGTAATTGATATTGCTTTGAAATACGGGTATGATTCGCCGGATAGTTTTACAAAGGCCTTTACAAGATTTCATGGCGTGACACCAAGTAAAGTCCGCAGGGACCAGACAATGCTTAAATCCTTCGCACCGCTAAAAATCAAATTATCAATCGAAGGAGGCTATCTTATGGATTACAAAATCGAAAAGAAAACAGCATTTACAGTAATTGCCAATTCGGGCACATTTTCTTATGAAAGTGCTAAGGAGGTTATTCCACAGTTTTGGCAGCAGCATTTTAACGAGGGAAAGGGAAACGTTGTCAAAGGATTTTTTGGAATCAATATTGACGAAAAGATGGGAAATGATTCATTTGAATACCTGATTGCAGACCCTTACAACGAAGGCCAGAAAGTGCCGGAGGGATTTGAAACGAGGGTTATTCCGGAGTTTACATGGGCAGTATTTCCGTGTAAAGGTCCTATGCCGTCGGCTTTGCAGGATGTCAATACGAAGATTTTTACAGAATGGCTGCCTGCGCTCCGGGATTATGAATTTGCTGCCGGATATTGTGTGGAAATGTACGATGATCCGACAAAATTTCCGAAGGGAACGATGGATGAAAATTACTATTCCGAGATTTGGATCCCTGTGAAAAAGAAATAAAGCAGCTTTATTTTCCGTAAGTTTCTTTTAATATCTGCTTGAATTTTGTCACGGCAGAATTGTGCACGGATTCTTTGGAATAGGCAAAACCAACGGTACGCGTCGAGATATTTTTGCGTAATGGAATCTCGATAAGCGTGCCGTTTTTAATGTCTTTTTCTACAAAATTTCGAATAAGGCAGGAAACACCCAGTCCGATTTTGGCAAATTCAATCAAAAGTTCCATATTACTTGTTTCAAGAATCTGGCGTGTTTCGATGGAATTGGCGGAAAAATAGGCTTCAATATGCTGCCTTGATATATTTTCATGATCCATAAGCATAAGAGTTGCCTTTTGAAAAAAGGCAGGATCTTTTTTCGAATAATCAATTCCCTCACGCAATTTCAAATTTTCCAAATATTGTCTGGAAGCCACAAAAGTATAGGATAAGTCGGTCAAAGGGGTAAATGCCAGAGATTTTGAAGCACTGGTTTCTACCAGCAGTCCGACGTCCATCTTATTAGCGGCAAGCTGCAGTGCAGTTTCCCGGGAAGAAAGGCCGTCAATCGTGACGCGGATATGCGGATTTTTTTCAACAAATGTCTGAAGAAGCGGCAGCATAATGTGCTTACACAAAGTGGTACTGGAACCAAAATGGATCTGTCCTACTTCAAAGGCGCGGTTGCGCTGTAACATCTGTTCGCCCTCCTGAATCGAGGAAAAGGCAGAGGCAAGATGCTCGTACAAAATTCTGCCATCCTCGGTGCATTTAACACCCCGCGAACCACGGATGAAAAGCGTGGTTTGGAGAAGTTCCTCCAGTTTTTTTATTGACTTGCTTACGGCAGGCTGGCTGATGAAAAGTTCATTGGCAGCTGCTGAGATGCTGCCGTTTTTGGCGACCGTGTAAAAAATGTGATATTGTGATAATGATTCCATAAGGGCTCCTTTCATTTTTGGGATGTTACTTTGGTGGGGCGTGGGGCACCCCGGAATGGTTTGATATCCAGCGTTTCAGTGGTGCAGGGGTGAGTGTTTAGGTGGCAAGGCGCACCGGAATGACTTAATTTCTAGCATTTCCGAGGTGCAGGACCAAAACAAA
>OATK01001612.1_pt1 | contig 13462 bp, 10 predicted proteins | sample 1516611 | NCBI WGS metagenome assembly OATK01 (sample SAMEA2579947, study PRJEB22360) | human gut metagenome | biome: human gut; feature: human-associated habitat; material: faeces | place: Denmark | collected 2008/2010 | reverse complement strand
CCGGATTACCCGTCCGCCGAAAACTACCTGGTGCAGAACTTCGCCTCCGCCGCTGCCGATGGCAACGGCTCCAACGATGGCGACTACAAGAACCCGGAGTTCGATGCGCTGTGCGACAAGGCCGCTGCCTCCAAGTCCGTCGCAGACGCCAACAAGCTGTACCAGCAGGCACAGGAAGTGCTGCTCAACGACCTGCCGGCCGTTCCGCTGTACTACGCCAATGCCTATGGTGTGGCCTCGACCGGTGTCTCCGGCTTCGAGATGAACTGGCAGAACCTGCCGGTCTACGAGAACATGACCAAGTCCGGCAAGTGAGCCGTTCTCTGATTTTGATTTCGTAGGATCGACATGAAGGAAGGAACGGATTCGAATATCCGTTCCTTCCTTTCCGCGTAATAAACGGGGCTTCCATCGGAGGTCCATGACGGCTGGACATGCGACATCAACAGAAGATGTCCGCGCGTGGGGTATATTTTCAGCTGTCTTTCATGAAACTGCAATATAAAGCATTGTGGTGCAGTATCACTGATACGTAACGGGGCAAGCGCCGGCCGCCCCGGGCCTCATGTCCTATACGCGTGAGCGTAGGGGACGAAGCCGCAAACGGCTGGCGAACGAGTGAGTAATCAAAAGGAGAAACCAATGGGCAAGTATCTTCTGCGACGCATTCTGCAGATGATCCCTGTGGTTCTCGGCACGACGCTTCTGGTGTATGCCCTGGTGTTCGCGTTGCCGGGCGACCCGGTCAAGGCGATGTTCGGCGACAAGCCGGTCAACGAAGCGGTCGCGGCCCAGATCCGTGCCGAATACAATCTGGACAAGCCGTTCATCGTCCAGTATCTGCTGTTCCTGAAGAACGCGCTGACCCTCGACTTCGGCAAGACCTTCTCCGGACAGCTTGTCATCGACGTGATCGGCCGCGCCTTCCCCGTGACCATCAAGCTCGCCCTGATGGCCTTCGTGTTCGAAGCGGTTTTCGGCGTGATCTTCGGTGTGATCTCCGGCCTGAAGAAGGGCAAGTGGTGCGATACCGTCATCCTGATCTTCTCCCTGCTGCTCATCTCCGTGCCGACCTTCGTCACCGGCTTCCTCTGCCAGTACTTCCTCGGTGTGAAGTGGCATCTGCTGCCGGTCACCGCCGGAGCGAATCCAGGATTCCTTGATCTGCTGATGCCGGCCATGGTGCTTGGCTCGGTATCGATGGCGTACATCATCCGTCTGAGCCGTACGGAGATTTCGTCCAACATCGCCCTCGACTATGTGCGCACCGCGCGCGCCAAGGGCATGGACAACAAATCCGTCATGCTGCGCCACGTGCTGCGCAACTCCATGATCCCCGTCGTCACCTATCTGGGCCAGGATCTTGGCGCACTGATGGGCGGCGCGATGATCTCCGAAACCATCTTCAACGTGCATGGCATCGGCTACCTGACCTATCAGAGCATCCTCAAGGGAGAAGGCAACCTGGTGGTGTCCATCGTGACGCTGCTCATGCTGATCTTCGTGGTTTGCAATCTGCTGGTCGACATGCTGTACGCCGCGCTTGATCCGCGAATCCGTTACGCGTGAGTCGAGGGAGGGAACAAGAAATGACCGAAATGAATGAGACCAATCCTTCCACCGTGCTTCCGGGACAGGAACGCTATGTGGCACCGCTCGATGAGACGCCCCTGAAGGCCGTCGACTCGATGGACGAATCCGCACCGGCTTCGAACATGTGGGCCGACGCATGGCGAACCCTGCGTAAGAACCCGCTGTTCATCATCTCCGGACTGCTGATCATCTTCATCGTGTTCGTGGCGCTGTTCCCGAGCGTGTTGACCAAGCAGAACCCGAACTACTGCACGCTCGACAATTCCCTTGAGCCGGCTTCCTCAGGCCATCCGTTCGGCTTCGACCTGCAAGGTTGCGACGTATACTCCCGTGTGGTCTACGGCACCCGCACCTCGCTGAGCGTCGGCGTGTTCGCCACACTGCTGGTGGTGCTGCTCGGAACGCTGATCGGCGCAATCGCCGGCTTCTTCGGAGGATGGGTCGACGCCGTGCTGAGCCGACTGACCGATATCTTCCTCGCGCTGCCGATTCTGCTTGGCGCCATCGTGGTGCTCCAGATGTTCAAAACGAGCAGCTCTATCTGGAAGATCATTCTGGTGATGACGCTGTTCGGCTGGACCTCCGTGGCACGAATCGCGCGAGGTGCTGTGATGGAAGCCAAGAACCTTGAATTCAACACGGCGTCCACCGCTCTGGGATCCACCCCGATCCGCAACCTGTTCCGCCACATCCTGCCGAATTCGCTGGCTCCGATCATCGTGGTCGGCACCACCTCGCTGGCCACCTACATCGTGCTCGAGGCCACGCTGAGCTTCCTGGGCGTCGGCCTGCCCACCACCACGGTCAGCTGGGGCGGAGACATCTCCAACGCGCAGTCCATCCTGCGTACTGACCCGATGGTGCTGTTCTATCCGTCCGCCGCGCTGGCCATCACCGTGCTGGCATTCATCATGATGGGCGACGCCGTCAAGGACGCGCTCGATCCGAAGAGCCGTACGGCCTGAGTGTAAGTGAAGGGATATTCGATGACTGAAATGAATACCGAGAACAACCTCGAGGCCATGCAGCGCGCCCACGGGCCGCTGTTGGAGGTCAAGAACCTCCAGGTCGACTTCACCACCGATGAAGGCAAGGCCGTGCATGCCGTGCGCAACTCGTCCTTCAGCGTGTATCCCGGCCAGTGGGTGGCCATCGTCGGCGAATCCGGTTCCGGCAAATCCACTTCCGCCATGGCCGTGCTTGGCCTGCTTCCGGGAACCGGCCATGTGGTCGGCGGCTCCATCAAGCTTGATGGCCAGGAGATCTCCGGCTTCAAGCAGAAGGATTTCGACAAGCTCCGTGGTAGCAAGATGGGTCTTGTCCCGCAGGATCCGATGAGCAACCTGAACCCGGTGTGGCGCATCGGCACCCAGGTCAAGGAAGCGTTGGTGGCCAACAACATGGACATCGACCACGAAAAGCGTTCCAAATTCGCCAAGGCCCTGGCCGGTGACGAAGTGGAGCTCAAGGGCAATGACGATGAGACCTTCCTTGGTTCCAAGGAACTGCCTGATCTGATCGCCGCGGCCAAGGAGGCTCTTGTCAAGATCGGCAAGAGCGGTGACGAGCTTGACAAGATCATGGCCCGGTTCGCCGAGGAATGGGTTCCGGGATCCGAAACCCGCTGGCGTGTGGCCGATGGCCTGATCAAAGCCGGGGTGAAGGACGATGACGCATGGTACATCGCCAAGAAGTATGTGGTCGGCTCCACCATGGGCGACCGCATCGCCGGTCTGCTGTCCGAGGCCGGTCTGCCTGACGCCGCCACCCGTGCCCGCCAGTTCCCGCACGAATTCTCCGGCGGCATGCGTCAGCGTGCGCTGATCGCCATCGGTCTGGCCTGCCGTCCGGAACTGCTCATCGCCGACGAGCCGACCTCCGCGCTCGACGTGACCGTGCAGAAGAAGATCCTCGACCATCTGCACATGCTGACCGATTCCCTGGGAACCGCGGTGCTGTTCATCACCCACGATCTCGGTCTGGCCGCGGAACGCGCCCAGCATATCGTGGTCATGTACAAGGGCCAGGTCGTGGAATCCGGTCCTTCACTGGAAGTGCTGCAGCATCCGCAGCATCCGTACACCAAGCGTTTGGTCGCCGCTGCGCCGTCCTTGGCATCGCAGCGCATCATCTCCGTCAAGGAACATGGCGGCGACGCCACCGCGGTCATGGAGCACGCGGTGAACGAGGATTCCCTGAAGAAGGGCGAAGCCATCATCACGGTGGATCACCTGACCAAGGAATTCAAGCTGCCGCGCAAGAAGGAGATGTTCAAGGCGGTCGACGATGTGAGCTTCTCCATCAAGAAGGGCACCACATTGGCCATCGTCGGCGAATCCGGTTCCGGCAAATCCACCGTGGCCAACATGGTGCTGAAACTGCTTGAGCCGACCGCCGGCACCGTCACCTACGACGGCAAAGACATCTCCGGATTCAAGGGCAAGGAGCTGCTTGACTTCCGACGTCATGTGCAGCCGGTGTTCCAGAACCCGTACGGATCGCTCGACCCCATGTACTCCATCTACCGGTCCATCGAGGAGCCGCTGCGCATCCACAAGATCGGCGATTCCAAGTGGCGAGCCAACCGTGTCAAGGAACTGCTCGACATGGTGGAACTGCCGGAATCGGTGATGAGCCGTTATCCGAACGAGCTTTCCGGCGGCCAAAGGCAGCGCATCGCCATCGCGCGCGCCATGGCCCTCGATCCGGATGTGATCGTCTGCGACGAGGCCGTCTCCGCATTGGACGTGCTGGTGCAGGACCAGGTGCTTCGCCTGCTCAACGACCTGCAGGCGGAAAAGGGACTGAGCTACCTGTTCATCACCCATGATCTGGCGGTGGTGCGTCAGATCGCCGATGAGGTCGTGGTGATGCAGCACGGCAAGCTGGTGGAGCATGCCACCACCGACGAGGTCTTCGACCATCCGAAGAAGCAGTACACCCGCGACCTGCTGGACGCCATCCCAGGCGGCAAGCTGCAGCTCGGACTCGACTGATCGCGTCAGCCATCTGGAAAACCTCCCTTCCCACAAGGGAGGTTTTCTTGTATTCCGGCTAGGCTAAGGCGCTATGACGATCACAATCACGACATCGAATGTGAATGGAATCCGCGCGGCGAAACGCAAAGGCATCGAGCAATGGGCCGCGAAGAACACGCCGGACGTGTGGTGCATGCAGGAAGTACGCGCCCCGCAAAACGAAATCGACCCCATCTTCGACGAATTCGGCTTCGAATACGCGACCGCCGGACGCATCGCCGACCAAAGCGGGCTTGATCGCATGAACGAGATCTGCCGTATCAAGGGACGCGCCGGCGTCGGTCTGCTCTCCGCGCTGCCCGTCATCGACAAACGCTACGGACTGCCGGGACTTGCCGAGGACGTCGATTCCGGCCGTTGGATCGAAGCGGATGTGAAGACCCCGCAAGGGTACACCGTCACTGTCGTATGCGTGTACGTGCACGCCGGCAACACCGACGATCCGGAGAAAATGAAGCAGAAATACCGTTTCCTCGACACCATGCTGGTACGTATGGGGCAACTGCGCGATGAAGCGGCGCACGGCGGCAAGCAGGCGGTATTGTGCGGCGATTTCAACATCGCGCACACGCCGCTCGACATCAAGAACGCGAAAGCCAACGAGAAGCACGCCGGCTTCCTGCCCGAGGAACGCGCCTACGTGGACAAATGGCTGGGGGAGTTGGAATTCGTGGATGTGATGCGTTCCCTGTGCGGAGACATCCAAGGACCGTACACCTGGTGGAGCCAGCGGGGCCGCGCCTTCGACAACAACGTCGGCTGGAGGATCGACTACCAGTTCGCCACACCCCCGAACTCGCCGAAACGGCCCGCGGATTCGTCATCGACAAAGCTCCGACCTACGACCTGCGATGGTCGGACCATGCGCCGCTGAGCATCACCTACGACGTGTGAGTTTTTGCGGCCGTCATCCGGCCAATGCCGGGCAACGGGAGGACACACTCCGATTCCCAGCCCGTATTAAGCATGGGTGCTAGGCTAGTCACGGTTGCAACCGTAATGAAATGAGGAACATCATGGGACTGTTTGGATTCGGCAAGAAGAAGCGTCAGAGCGAGGAAGCCGCTGAAGCCGCCGCCGAAGAGAACGACAAGGCCGATGAGGCCATCTCCGAAACCGCCGAGGCGCCCGCCGGTGGAATTCAGGAAACCATCCTTCCGGAACCGTCCGATGAGTACGACGGCCGTGGCGATGAGCACGGTCCGTGGGACGTCGACGACGAGAACGTGCCCGACTATGACGAATACCTCGACATGGGCGCCTACTATCTGCCGTTCCTCCAAGGCATCGAACTGCGCGTGAAGGCCAACCGCGCCACCCAGCAGGTGCTCGGCACCACCATCACCTACGGATCCTCCAGCGTGGAGATCGAAGCCTTCGCCGCGCCGAAGACCATGGGACTGTGGGATGACGTGCGCGCCGACCTGGTTGAGGCCAACAAAGACGCCAAGGAGACCGACGGCGTGTTCGGCACCGAACTGACACTGCCGGTCGTGGTCAAGGGCGGACGCAAGGTCGTCACCCGCATCGTCGGTGTGGACGGACCGCGGTGGATGCTGCGCGGCATCTTCTCCGGCAAAGCCGCCACCGATCCGGACCACGCCGAAACCAAGGCGCTGAACCAGCTTTTCTCCAACATCGTCGTGGAACGCGGCGAGGACCCGCTGGCCCCGCGTGACCTCATCCCGATGCATCCGCCGGCCGCCCCGGCCGAACGCAGGGCCGCCAAGGAAGCCGCCGAAGCCGAACAGGCAGGCAGGACGATGGACATTCCAGGCCAGCCGAAGGGACCGTTTGACTCCGACCAGCAGGTCGAGGTCAAGACCACGTTGTCGCGTGGACCGATGTTCTCCGAAGTGCGCTGAGCGAACGACGACCACGAAAACACAAACGCATGGCTGAAACCGAAACCAAGAAAAGAACCGGCCTCGGCGCGCTCGCCGACGCCGACGATGCCGACGATTTCTCCGTCATCGACGCGATCGGCGGTCCGCGCGGCGTCGTCGAATCGATGCTGCCGGGCGTGGTGTTCGTGGTGATGTTCGTCATCACCTCCGACCTGCATCTGACCATCGGCGTATCCGCAGCCCTCGCCGTACTGCAGGTGATCGTCCGCCTATGCCAACGCCAATCCGTCATGGGCGCCGTCTCCGGCCTTCTGGCAGTCGGCATCTGCCTGATCTGGGCATGGAACAGCCACGAGGCGCGCAACTACTACATGTTCGGATTCCTGACCAACGCCTTCTACATCGTGCTGCTCGCCATTTCGTTGATGGTACGTGTACCGGGACTTGGCTTGGTGATCGAATTCATCCGGACACTGCCAACCGAGCATCTGCGCGCATGGCTTGCCGATTGGCGTGGCGACAAGGCATTGAACCGCGCGTACACCATCATCACCGCGTTGTGGATCGGTGTGTTCTCACTGCGACTGGTGGTGCAGGTGCCGTTGTACCTGTCCAACCAGGTCGGCTGGCTCGGCACTGCACGTCTGCTCATGGGCATTCCGTTCTGGGCGTTGGCCATCTGGGTGTCGTACCTCATCGTGGCCACCCCCATGCATCGGCATAAGACGTTGGCCGAACCAAACGCCGACGCGATGGACGACAACAACGAAACGGAGGAACAGCACTGATGGAATCGACCATCCGCATCGAACGATACGCCGACCAAGGCCGTTGCGTCGGCCACATCGACGGACGCGTCGTGTTCGTGCGATTCGTGTTGCCGGGCGAGCTGGTACGCGTCGTGTTGGACGAGCCACATGATCGCGAGGACCGTTTTTGGACTGGCGAAGTGACGGAAGTGCTGGAAGCCAGCGAGGACCGCGTCGAACCCGTATGGCCGTTGGCGGGTCCGCTTGCCATGGGCGGCGGCGTCGGCGGTGCCGATTTGGTGCACGTCTCACTGCCCGGACAGCTTAAATGGAAATCCACGTCCATCGCCGAACAGATGAGACGTCTCGGCCATGTCGACGTTGACGTGCCGATCGAGCGCATGCCCGAGGATGAGGCGGAGCAGGGGCTGCACTGGCGTACCCGCATCGAGATGATCGCGGACGAGAACGGCCGACCGTCCATGCGCAGACGCGGCACCCACGTGCGCGTGCCGATCGACACCATGCCGTTGGCCAGTCGCGCGTTGCTTAACGTGGCCGAGAAGGAACACGTGTGGGATGGGGGATTCACTCCCGGATCGCAGATTCGTCTGTCTGTTCCCGAGCCTCGCGGCAATGCCGAAATCGCCGACAACTACGCCGTGCTCGTCGATGGCGAAGTGACGGCGGGCAATCGCGAGCTTACCGAAAAGGTGACGGTGTGCGGACGTGAATTCGAATACGGTGTGGACGCCGGCGGATTCTGGCAGATGCACCGTCACGCGCCGATCGCGTTGACCGGCCATGTGATGTCCTTGGTGCATGGCGAGCTTGACGGCGCCGCTTCCGCATGCCTGTGGGATTTGTATTCCGGTTCCGGCCTGTTCACGCTGCCGTTGGCCACGTTAAGCGCCGGCCGCACGCGCATGCTGAGCGTGGAAGGTGGCAAGACCGCTGTCAAACACGCGCAACGCAATCTGAGGGCCATCCATTTGGGCAATGTCGACGCCCGTGTGGGCGATGTGGCCAAGACGCTTGCCAACGTACGCAACGATTTGGCCAAACCCGATATCGTGGTGCTTGATCCGCCGCGTGCCGGCGCACGTGCGAAGGTATGCAGGCAGATCGCCGAATCCGGCGCGCGAAGCGTCGTATACATCGCCTGCGACCCGGCATCGCTGGCACGCGACACCGCCACATTGGCCTCGCTCGGATACGATCTTGCCGATATTCGCGCATTCGACATCTATCCGACCACCCACCATGTCGAAACGGTGGCGCTATTCAGGAAAGCCACACGATGACCGGTTTCGCGCGGCGTGCCGCAGCCGGTCTCCTTGCAGCCGTCTTCGGCATCTCCATGCTGGCCGGCTGCACGCCGAACAATGCCGCGGTGGGAGATACGCAGTCCGCAGGCGATGCGGTCGCCCACAGCATGAAGGACCGCAACAGTCTTGACGTGGCCATGATCGGCTCCCAAGACGAACAGACCGATCGCCTGGCGTTGGATGGCATGGCGGGCGGACTCAGGCCGGTGTATCTGCCGGTCGCCGGCACGGTCGACATGCAGGACACCGCCCGGCAAGCGGTCGAGGATATGGCGCAACGCATGGTCAGCATCATCGTCATTTCGGGAATCGACGTATCCGGCGTGAACCATGACGGCTGGTACGACACGCTGACAACCGCAAGACAGGCGGGCATTCCAGTGGCACTGCTCAACCCGATCGCCACGCCGACCGACAGCGCGCTGTTCGCGGCGACGCTCACAATCAACGACCGCATGACGGATGCGACGCCGCTCGCCGACGCGGTAGCCGGCATAGCCAGCAATGACCCGCACGACAGAACAATCCTCGTCACCACCATCAGCCACGGCGGCAAACAGTGAACCGCTCCACGCATTCGGGTGAGTTCGAATCGGTTCGGATGCGTGGCGCTGAACGCACCCTGAGAAAACCCTGAATTTTGCCGGAGCTTTACGGGAAAAGCCTGCGGGTGCGCATCGCCAAGCGGTAGGCTGGCAGCATGAGCGAAAGTCAAACCATGCCTGAAACCAGTGAAAAGGGGCTCACCGCAGCGGAAGTCGCCGCCCTTACGGAAAGCGGGCAGGTCAACGCCGTCAAATCGTCCACGTCACGTTCGTTCGCCGACATCGTGCGAGCCAACGTGTTCACCCTGTTCAACGGCATCATCTTCGCCGCCATGGTCATGGTATTGGTCACGGGATCATGGAGAGACGCCGTGTTCGGCCTCGTCATCCTCATCAACACCGGCATCGGCATCATCACCGAACTGAAAGCCAAACGAACGCTCGACAAGCTTTCCATCCTCGTAGCCTCCGACTATCTCGTACGACGCGACGGCAAGGACGTCGAAGTGCCGCACAACGAAATCGTGCTCGGCGACCTCATGTGGATCCGCTCCGGCGAACAGGTTCCCGCCGACGCGCAGATCGTGCGCACCTGGGGCCTGGAACTCGACGAATCCATGCTCACTGGCGAATCGCGCACCGTGCGCAAGAACGAAGGCGACGACATCTATTCCGGATCCACCGCGGTCTCCGGCATGGCCTTGGTCAAGGTCAACGCGGTCGGCGCGCACAGCTATGCCGCCACCTTGACCGCGCAGGCGAAGGTCTACAAAAAGACCGTGTCCGACCTCAACAAGGGCATCAACACCATCCTCAAATTCATGACCTTCCTCGTCGTGCCGCTGTGCGTGCTGCTCATCTGGTCGCAGGTGCACGCGGTCGGCGGTTGGGACGTAGCCGTCTCCACCGGCCAATGGCGTTCCTCCGTGGTGTCCGCCGTGGCTGGCGTGGTCGGCATGATCCCCGAAGGCCTCGTACTGCTCACCTCGCTCAACTTCGCGCTCGCCGCCATCCGTTTGGCACGCAAGAACACGCTCGTGCAGGAGCTCGAATCCGTGGAGACCCTCGCACGCGTGGACTGCCTGAACCTCGACAAAACCGGCACCGTCACCGACGGCGGCATCATGCTCAACGAAATACGCATGCTGGATGGCATCGGAGCCAATACCGTTGACGAACATGCCGTGAAACAGGCGTTGTACGACCTGTCGAACGAAGGACAGCCGAACGGCACCGGATTGGCGATTCTCAACGGACTGGGCAAGCAGGGATTCTCCGCCGGTCCCGTCGCGGCGCGCGTTCCGTTCTCGTCGGCACGCAAATGGAGCTCGATTGCCGATGACGGCGCGGTATGGACGATGGGCGCGCCGGAAGTCGTGCTGTCCCACTTGGATGGCGATTACGCCGACGTTCTTCGACGGGTCAACGATTCCGCACACGACGGCAACCGCGTGCTGCTGATCGCACGGCATGACGGCAAGGCGCCCGCCGATTACGAAAGCGATCCCGCCATCGACCCCGCATCGCGGCCCGTCGCGCTGGTATTATGCTCCGAGCACATTCGCGACGACGCCGAAGCCACACTCGCCTGGTTCCGCGAACAGGGCGTGCGCTGCCGCATCATCTCCGGCGACAATCCCGTCACCGTCGGTGCGATCGCAAGAAAAGTACGGCTCACCGGAGACGCGGAGCCACGCTTCATGGACGCGCGCGAACTGCCCACCGACATCACGGAACTGGCGAAAGTACTGGAGAACGTGGACGTGCTCGGCCGTGTCCTGCCCGACCAGAAGAAGGCGATCGTCCAGGCGCTGCACCTAGGCGATCATGTCGTGGCGATGACCGGCGACGGCGTGAACGACGCGCTCGCCATCAAGGAGGCCGACCTGGGCATCGCGATGGGCAACGCGGCACCCGCCACCAAGGCCGTGGCGCAGGTGGTGCTCGTCGATTCGAAATTCTCGCATCTGCCCGATGTGGTGGCACGTGGACGCCAGGTCATGGCCAACATGGAACGCGTGGCCAGCCTGTTCCTCGTCAAAACCGTATATTCCGCGCTGATCTCGCTCGGCGTGGTGCTGACGCAGATCCCATTCCCATACCTGCCCCGCCATATCACCTACATCGGCGCACTCACCATCGGCATGCCGGCGTTCATCCTCGCGCTTGCGCCGAACACGCGCCGCTACATTCCGGGCTTCCTCAGGCGCGTGGTGCACTTCGCATTGCCGGGAGGCATCGCCACGGCTCTGTCGATTCTCGCCGATTCGTGGCTGTTGCCGAAGTTCATGGGCTGGGACGCACAGCATTCCGCCGCGCAGCTGGGCATGCTTCGTGGCGTCAACGCGATTATCCTGCTGATGATGGGCATCTTCGTACTGGCGCGCGTGGCCCGTCCACTCAACTCGTGGAGAGGCGGTCTGGTATTGGCGTTCGCCGTGGCGGGCGTGGCCGGCATGTTCATTCCGCCCGTCGCGCGTTTCTTCGCGCTCGTGATACCGTCCGGCGAAATGCTCGCGGCGACGGGCATCGCGCTTGTGGTGTCCGCCATCATTTTCGTGCTGTGCCTGTGGTGCGTGCCGAAAATGGTCGCCATTTTCTCACGTTTCAAGAAGACACGCCAGTGCTGAAGTAACGTGGCTGTATCGTTGGCAACGGATAATCGGCTGCTGGAAAGTTTCAACCAGCCACAAAAGCTCGGAGGTAGCATGTCTGTGCGCGACGACCAGCTCGACACCCTGAAGGTGGGCGGCAAGGATTACGACTTTTACCGTATCGCGGATTTGCCGGGCATCGATCATCTCCCGTATTCGTTGAAGGTTCTTGTTGAGAACCTGGTGCGCAACATCGATGGCGCCAACATCACGGATGATCATGTCAAGGCCCTGTTGGATTGGGATCCGGCCGCACAGCCGAGCCACGAGATCCAGTTCACCCCGTCCCGCGTGGTCATGCAGGACTTCACCGGCGTGCCGTGCATCGTCGACCTCGCCACCATGCGTGACGCCGTCAAGGAGCTTGGCGGAGATCCGGAAGTCATCAACCCGCAGGTCCAGTCCGACATGGTCATCGACCATTCCGTGCAGATCGACAAGTACGGCGTGGCCGACGCGGTCGAACAGAACATGGACATCGAATACCAGCGCAACGGCGAACGCTACCAGTTCCTGCGTTGGGGCCAGCAGGCCTTCCGCAACTTCCGCGTGGTGCCGCCGGGAACCGGCATCATCCACCAGGTCAACATCGAATACCTCGCCAAAGTCGTCATGACCAAGGCGGGGGAGCGCGGTCGCGACCTCGCCTACCTCGACTCCTGCGTGGGCACCGATTCGCACACCACCACCGTCAACGGTCTGGGCGTGCTCGGCTGGGGCGTCGGCGGCATCGAAGCCGAAGCAGCCATGCTCGGGCCGACGTATTCGATGTCAAAGCCCCCGCCCCCGCCGTGCGCGCCCAGCCGATCTCCATGCTCGTGCCGCGCGTCGTCGGCTTCAAGCTCACCGGTTCCATTCCGGAAGGCGTCACCGCCACCGACGTGGTCCTCACCATCACCGACATGCTCCGCCAGCACGGTGTGGTCGGCAAATTCGTGGAATTCTACGGCGAAGGCATCGCTTCCGTGCCGCTGGCCAACCGCGCCACCATCGGCAACATGGGACCGGAATTCGGCTCCACCTGTGGCATCTTTCCGATCGACAACGTCACCCTCGACTACCTGCGTCTGACCGGCCGTTCCGAAGAGCAGATCGCTCTCGTCGAAGCCTACGCGAAAGCCAACAAGCTCTGGGGCGACGCCACCGATCCGGACTACGTAGAACCGCAGTACTCCGAATACCTGGAACTCGACCTCGGCACCGTCGTGCCTTCCATCGCGGGACCGAAGCGTCCTCAGGACCGCATCAGGCTGTCCGAATCGAAAGAGAAGTTCGAAGCCACGCTGCCGGCGTACGAAACCGACAAGACCGTGCAGGATCCGATCGCGGTGTCCACTGACTTCCGCGGCGACTTCGATATCAAGAACGGCGACGTGGCGATCGCGTCCATCACGTCGTGCACCAACACCTCCAACCCGTCCGTCATGATCGCCGCCGGCCTGATCGCCCGCAACGCGCATGCCAAGGGACTGAAGCCCAAGCCGTGGGTCAAGACGTCACTTGCTCCGGGCTCCCAGGTCGTGGCCGACTATCTGAAGGCCGCCGGTCTGCAGGATGATCTCGACGCGCTCGGCTACCAGCTGGTCGGCTTCGGCTGCGCCACCTGCATCGGCAACTCCGGCCCGCTGCTGCCGGAAATCTCCGAGGCCATCAACGCCAACGACCTGACCGTCACCTCCGTGCTGTCCGGCAACCGTAACTTCGAAGG
>OATK01001608.1_pt1 | contig 13534 bp, 10 predicted proteins | sample 1516611 | NCBI WGS metagenome assembly OATK01 (sample SAMEA2579947, study PRJEB22360) | human gut metagenome | biome: human gut; feature: human-associated habitat; material: faeces | place: Denmark | collected 2008/2010 | reverse complement strand
AAGGGACACATTATTATATTATATAGGGGAAATTTATAGGGGAGAGGGAAAAGGGTATTTGCCGAGAAAGGGGGAAGGAGAAGTGTTTGCGGGAGGAAATTGAGGAGAAAATAGGGAGTTTAACAAGGGGTAAACAGAAAATACGACGGGATTTTGATAAGGATTGAACGGGAATTGAATGGGGGTGAACGGAGAGTGAACGGGAATCAGACAGGAATCAAACAAAAATTGAACGGAAGACCGCGTTAACATTGTTAATGCGGTTGGGAAGACATTTATTTCAGGGGCGGAAAGAACAAAGCTTTGGCTTCGAAAAGACTTGTTATTTGGAAACAAAAGGCTTGATTTAACAGAAGGTTAAATCAAGTAATAGGAAGAGGAAAAACAAAAGGGGGAAAAGGATTGAGAATGAAGGAAATAGAGAAAAAAGGGGTATTTTCTGGGAAAAGGGATAAGTGCTAGTCCGAAAGGGATAGTTGTGATTAAAGCAAGTATGGGGGCAGGGAATTTAAAAAAGCAAGGTTGGGAATGGAAGCGGGAGGAGCTTACTATTAAAACCTACAGGACATTGCTTAAAAACTAATCTTAAAAGTGCTCCAGTAGCCACTAAATTGTAGATAATACCATTTATTTATTAATCACATCTATTATATCCAGATTTTCCGGTGATACAATATAATTCTTTCTTTCAGTTTCAATCAAAATCCAGTTCTTATTTTGAGAAGCATAGATATAAAGGTTCTTGTGTATTTTTGAAGCATAAATACCACAATACCCCCAAACACCTTCAACAGCAAACTTACGCCACAGACCATTTCTGTCCTTTGCAGTGACGCTTCTTGCTTTCAATATATCGCACTTGGGGATTCTTCTTTTAAATCCATGATTATAAAGCACAATATCCGTATCGGTTACAATAATTTTCCGAGGAATACAAAAATAGGTTACAACCATGACAACTAACAGCAGTAATATTATGCTAATTCCTAACCAATATCCTCCACTGGCAAACACTATAGCAGCTGCGATAATGAAAAGCATCGCAACAATTATGGTCTTAATGCATTGTGGTCGTATTAATCGGACTGTTTGTGCTATAATATTTTTCCATAAGTACAAAGATAAAAAAAAAAATCAAATATCGGTTCTTCAATCTAAAGTATTTTTTGAACCGGACCGAATTATAAACTCTCCCACTCAATTATTACTAATCCTGAAAGATGTGTTTCGCCTAGTTTTCATAATCCTCTATGTGTTAAGTGCTATAAACAATAGAACTTAAACGAACTTCAAAAAAGATGCTCCACAATAAACAAAATAAAAATTAAAACTACTCTCTCACATTGCAAACAATTTAGTTATATTTGCATTTTAAACGTATCTTATACTATAGATAAAAGAAACAAGTTCGATAAGCAGAATGCAATCTAATCATCTACTGAAAACACAAAAAAGTTTTTCAGACATATATTCTATATATTATGTGAGAATGCTTCGTTTCTCGCAAACCTATGTTATTGCGGAAGAGGATGCAGAAAACATAGTGCAAGATACCTTCCTTTATCTATGGGAACATCTGGAGTTATTGGAAGATATAGACCATCTGGATGCCTTTCTTTTTACTCTTATCAAAAACAGATGTCTGAACTTTCTGAAACATCAGTCGTATATCCAGGCCAAAACCTGTTCGCTCAAAGCAGACGAAGAACTGGAGTCTCAATTGAACCTATATGCTTTGGAACAATTTGACGAAGCTGTTTCCTCTATTTCGGAAGTAGAAAACCTGTTGAGCCGAACGATGCAAAAGCTGCCCGAACGTTGCAGAGAAATCTTTTTGCTCAGTCGCATAGAAGGATTAAAATATAAAGAAATAGCCGAACGCCTGGATATATCCGTAAACACCGTTGAAAATCAGATATCTATCGCACTTCGCAAACTCAGATCAGAACTCAAAGAATATCTTCCTTTACTGGTTTTTATCATTTAATACTTTTTTTTGTATTTCCTTTGGTGGTAAATGCATTCTCGATTGTCTTTACTATAAAACCACTCAAGGAACCATGAATGATGAATTAGAAAAATATTTCGCAGGCACCCTGTCTGCCACCGAAAAAACAGAATTTCTGAATAAACTCCGAGATAATCCGGAAGCTAAAAAAGAATTCGCACGCATGAAGGCAGTATGGGCTGTCTCCGGACTGATGGCACAGGAAGGAGACCCTCAAAAGACTGTAAGGGGTATAGCAGAGTTCGATAAACGTCTGAAACGCCGTTCTGTACATCGATTCCGTATAGGGTTCTTTAAATATGCGGCTATGATTGTTTTGCTTATTTCCACTACTTGGTTTATCGCTAACTGGTATACACAAAAAGAGCAAAAAAAACAATATACGGAGATCAATGTTCCCAAAGGGCAACGAGTGAACATGACCCTTCCGGATGGTACTTCCGTATGGTTAAGCCCACAGAGCAAAATCAAAATCCCCAATGAATTCAACCGGAAAAACCGTATGGTGGAATTGAACGGTGAAGGATATTTCGAAGTTACCAAGAATGCCAAGAAACCTTTTATCGTGAAGACACAGTTGTTCAATATACAGGTATTAGGTACCCGGTTCAACGTATTCGCCTATGCAGGAAAAGAGAGTAAGTTTGAAACCTGCCTCGTAGAAGGGCGCGTATTGGTTTATAACAAAAATAATAAAAACGAGAAAGTCTATCTGAACCCACACGAAAAAGTATCGTTAGTAAACAACCGCATGGTAGTGTCTACTTCCAACTTCGACAATGAAGAATACCTGAAGAGTGGTATTTTCAGCTTTCGCTCAAAGCCTTTCGGAGAAATCCTGAGCTATCTGACCCTATGGTACAATGTGCAATTCAATTTTACCGGAGACGTGAAACTGGACGAACGAATCTCAGGCAAAATCCGACAAAGCGAAGATGTGGATAATATCCTGATAGCCTTGCAGGGAGTATATCCTTTTAAATTCAAAAAAACAGATGATGAACATTATGAGATTTACTAAATACCCATGTCTAACCTTTTAAAACAGATCAGCGCTATGACTTAAAATATCCCCCATCCAAACAAAATAGATAGTGCGACAAAAAAGGGTGAGCGCTACCAACACTCACCCCCAAAAGAGTCAATACCATCTTTATCCATCTCGAAACAGACCTATAGTATTAATCTTTAAACGTACGACAAAGTTATGAAAAAAAACTTGTTGCAGAAATGGTATGTCCATCAACAACTTGAATTAACACATATTATACGAATTATGAAACTGTCCGTGTTCTTTATATTCGTTTTTCTCTTTCAGCTTCAGGCTGGTAACGTAAAATCGCAAGAGGTCCGTGTGACTCTTTCTAAGAGTAGCCTGACTTTCGGCGAATTGATGCGCGAAATCGAAAAACAGACTAATTATCTGTTCATGTATCGTGATGCAGAAATTGACCTTTCTCAGAAAATAGAGGTAAAAAACACCAGTGCTACGGTAAAGGAAATCCTGACAACGGCGCTCAGAAACAAAAAGTTGACGTATAAATTCTCTAATAACTACATTTCTCTTTACGTAGACAAAGAGAAAGCTCCTGAGACCATGGTTACCCAGCAGGAACGAAAAATTAAAATTAAGGGTGTAGTGATCGATCAGGTCGGTGAGCCGATTATCGGAGCCAATATCTCACTAAAAGGGCAGCCGGGAACAGGAGATATCACGGACATAGAAGGAAACTTCACATTGGAAGTGCCGGAAAAGGCTGTATTAGTAATTTCGTATATCGGATATCTGACTCAGGAAATACCTGTGAATGGAAAAGCATCTTTCAACATTCAGATGAAAGAAGATACTAAAACCTTGGATGAAGTGGTAGTTGTAGGCTACGGTTCTCAGAAAAAGCAAACTGTAACCGCTTCGGCTTCTACACTAAAAGTATCTTCACTCAAAAATGTGCCAACCGCCAACCTGGCTTCTTCACTCGGCGGACGCGTCAGCGGCGTATTGATTCAGCAGACTGGTGGCGAGGCCGGATATGACGATCCGACCATCATCATCCGCGGATCCAGTTCGCCTACTTCCTCTTCTCCCCTGATCGTAGTGGACGGCATCATCGGACGTAGCATGTCGCAACTCGACCCCAGCGAAATAGAAAGTATGACTGTACTGAAGGATGCTTCTGCAGTAGCTCCTTATGGTGCACGAGGAGCCAATGGCGTAATCCTGATCACCACTAAACGTGGTAAAAGCGGTAAAGCACAGGTAGACTATAACTTCAAAATAGGATTTGGTACCCCTACCCGTATGCCCGAAATAGCCAGTTCTTATGACCATGCCCGCTTTATGAACGATGCATGGCGCAACAAAGAAATGGACTTGGGCGAAGATCCGGGTATGTATGGCATTTATACTGAAGAAGAGTTGCAGAAGTTCAGAGATGGTTCCGACCCTTACGGTTATCCCAATACGGACTGGAACAAAGAAGTATTGCTTCCGCGTGCCTGGCAGCAAATGCACAGTCTGACAGCAAGCGGCGGTTCGGATAAGGTGAAATATTTTGCAGGATTCGGCTACGTGAAGCAGGATGCTCTCTATGGCGACACACGCACCAATAAATCAACATCCGGCTTCAACCGATACAATGCACGTGTTAATATAGACGCCAACATTGTAGACAAATATCTGAATTTATCGGCAGACATGGCTTATCGTCAGGAAGACCGGAACAGCATTGCAGGCAGTACTTCGGATGTATTCAACAATATGCACCGTAACCCGCAGACCGACCCGGGACGCTTTCCTGACGGCAACCTGGGTAAAGTGTCACTGGGTGTGAATCCTATCGGACTGGCTACCGAAGGTGGTTGGGTGAAAGACCGTAAAAGTGTATTGAACACACGCTTCATGCTGGACTTCAATGTTCCGGGACTCGAGGGCTTGAACCTGAAAGGTATTTTCTCCTACGACAAAATATTCAATAGCATCAAAAGATGGACTACTCCGGTAGACTTCTATGTATGGAACAAAATTACAGGAGAATATGACGGACATTCACCTAACCGTGAAGGTGCCGAACTAAAACAGACATACTCAACCAGTCAAGCCATGACATTCGAGTTCCAGGCAGCTTACAACAAGACCATTGCACAAGATCACCAATTGGGAGCATTATTCGTGTTCTCACGTTCAGAAGGGGCAGACGAGAATTTCTGGGCTTCACGCACAAAATATCGTATCTATTCTATCCAGCAATTGTTTGCCGGACCGGACAAAGACAAAGACAACAGCGGCAGTGCCTCCGAAACCGGTAAAGTAGGTTCGGTCTTCCGTTTGACTTACAATTACAAAGAGAAATATATGCTGGAGGCTAACGGTCGTCTCGATGGTTCGGAAAAATTCCCGAAAAGCAAGCGTTATGGTTTCTTCCCATCTGTATCGGCAGCTTGGCGCATATCGGCAGAACCTTTCATGGAACCTTTCTCCGGAGTACTCAGCAACCTGAAGTTAAGAACTTCATGGGGACGCGCCGGAACAGACAACATCGGTCAATTCCAGTATATGTCCGCTTATGGTACCGGCGGTGATGCCGTATTTGGCGGTCAGAATCCGGAAATAGCCCCGGGATACACTGAAACCCGTTTCCCGAACCCCAATATCACTTGGGAAACTTCTGAAATGTTCAATATCGGTATAGATGCTTCGTTCTTTAACGGAAAACTTAATCTGGAGGCAGACTGGTTCTATAAAAAGACAAACGACATCCTGCGCGAACGTACGGATATGCCGGCCATCCTGGGATATAAATTGCCGGCAGCCAATGTAGGTAAAGTAGACAACAGAGGTATCGACCTGAATATCACACATCGCAATCACCTGCGCGATTTCAACTATTCTATTGCAGGCAATCTGACTTGGGCTAGAAACAAAGTCATTGACCTGCTGGAGCCGGCCGGTGAGAAAAACAATCCGAGACAGCGCAGCACGGGACACTCTATGAGCCAATATTTCGGTTATGAAGCATTGGGATTATTCCAGTCGGACGAAGAAGCCAACAACTGGCCTCAACCGCAATTCGGCAAAGCAAAGGCGGGTGATATCAAATACAAAGACCAGAACGGCGATGGTATCATCGATGCGGAAGATGAAATAGCTATCGGACGCAGCAACTATCCGGAATTGGTATACGGACTCAATCTGAATGCCGAATGGAAAGGTTTTGACATAACCTTCTTCTTCCAGGGAGCAGCACTGGCAGACTTCTATTACAATGGTTACCTGGCCTTCCCATACATCGAAGGACGCGGAGGAGCCCTGCTCGAACATCACATCGGCAACACGTGGACACCCGAAAATCCGAAAGCTGAATTTCCACGCTTGTACTATGGAGGCAATGCCAATAACCAATTGTTCTCTTCTTTCTGGATGCGTAACGGTTCATACCTCCGTCTGAAAAATGTAGAAATAGGTTATGACTTCAAGAAGTTACTGTTATCCAAGGTATCGGAAATTCAGGGACTGCGCCTCTACTTCAGCGGCTCCAACCTGCTGACCTGGTCGCAGATCAAGTACTTCGACCCAGAATTGCGTTCCACCGACGGAAGCGCTTATCCTCAAATGAAAACCTTTGTGTTTGGTGCTAACATTACATTCTAAACTTAAAAATTGAAACGTGATTATGAAAAAGATAAATACAGCCCTGTTTTGCTTATTTGTATTGCTCTTCTGTTCGTGCGATGTACTGAACAAAGCTCCACTGGACGAAATAGCGGACGACTCCTTCTGGTCGGACGAAACACTGGTGAAATATTACGTAAACGATCTATATAGCGAAATCTCCGTAGACGGACTGCAACTACAAGAAAACCGCAGCGACAATTCCGTCTCGGCACAGCGTGATAAATACCGTGCAAGCTGGTTTAAGTTCAACTATGACATGGTCAGTGCTTCCGATCCGCAAGATGACGACGTATGGGAAGATTATTACGTAAAAGTACGTAAATGCAACCGTTTCTTCGAACGAATCGGTACATCGACCATCGAAGAAAGTGAGAAGTCAAGGCTAACAGGAGAAGTTCATTTCTTGCGCGCCATGTTCTATTTCGAAATGGTAAAGCGCTATGGCGGAGTGATCTTGTTGGATAAAGTGCTCACCATGGAAGATAACTGGGAAATCCCCCGTTCATCTGAGAAAGAATGCTATGACTTCATTCTGGAAGACCTCAAAAAAGCAACAGAAATGTTGCCTGCCTCGTATGGTTCGAGAGAAAAAGGCCGGGCTACCAAAGGTGCCGCTTATGCACTGAAATCAAGAGTAGAGTTGTATGACAAACGATATGAAGACGTTATCAAAAGTTGTGCCGAAGTATATAAATTGGGATATGAACTGGTAGATGGAACCACCCCGGAAAAATATCGCTCTATCTGGTGGACTACCAATAAAGATAACAAGGAAATTATTTTCGATGTACAATACAAAAGCCCGGACGTATACAACAACATGATGGTGTGTAACATGGTGACGTATATCAACGATAAATACGGTGATCGCGGATGGGGTGGACTCGGTCCTACTCAGGAACTGATTGACGCATTTGAAATGGCAGACGGTACTCCCGCTACACAATACTCTCAAGCCCCTGCCGATCAGGTATTCGATATAAACACTTGCGGTATTTACGAGGGACGGGAACCACGATTCTATGCAAACATCGTGTTCCACGGTTCGCAAATTTTCTTTAATGCAGATAAAGGTGCCGTGACAGTAGACCGCTATCTGATGGATACTCCTGACAAGGGAGACGGTTCGCTTACCGGATATAATGTCTGGAAATGGATTGATTATGACAACTATAACTATCCGTACGCAGGTGCCGGCAGCCCGGACTTCAGTACTAACTGGATCATACTCCGTTATGCAGAGATTTATCTGAATGATGCAGAAGCGCGCCTTGAAACAGGCGATGTGGAAGGCGCACGGAAAGCAGTCAATATGATTCGTCAACGAGTGGGATTACCGGACCTCACCGAATCGGATCCGGAAAAATTACGTGAATTGATCCGAAAAGAACGCCGTATCGAATTTGCCTTCGAAGAACAACGCTTCTACGACGTCCGTCGCTGGAAGATCGGCCCCGAGACACAGACCACCCTGCACGGAGTACGTTTTGTTTCTCCTACAGAATTTAAAGTTACCAAAACGGACATTCGTACCTGGAATGACCGGTTATACCTGACACCGGTACCTCATGACGAGATTGTCCGCTCCAGCGTTCTAAAACAAAATCCGGGATATTAACGATTGATTTCATCACACTTTTAAATATAGCATAATTATGAATAAGATAATTTCTATACTGATTTGCTGCTTCATTGCCGGCTGCCTCTTTGTTTCATGTGAACAACCCGACATACCGGACGTACCGAATTATGATAAAACGGAGATATTGACATTTAAAGTTTATAATCAGGATAAAGAAGAAGTCGGTACTCCTGTTATTCTTTCGGATGAAGGAGTCGTTACCATTACGGTAGATGAAGGTACCGATCTGTCCAATGTCTTTGCCACCTGCACCCTCTCTTCCGGAGCTACCTTGTCTCCCGCACTCGGAGGTTATCAGGACTGGAGTGGGCTGAACAAAGAATTTACTGTTACCTCGGCCAGTGGCAAACGTTCGAAACCATGGACCGTAATTTTCAAAACCAAGTAACCGCATAATGAAATATGTAATAATACTCATCCTCTGCATCTGCTCCTCTCTGCAGATGCAGGGTGCACTTTCCGCCTTAAAAGGCGGAAAGTCTAACCTCGCCCTCCACCTCGACGGGAAAGATAATAACGTACGGACAGGTATGGGAATATTGGAACCTTCGTGGACACTGGAATCCTGGATTAAAGGGGATGATTGCCAATGGGATAGTCTCGAAGTGATCATCGGAGGAGGAGAATATAGTGAACTGAAATGGGTGGATTATCTGCCTTTAGTTGTGAAAGAAGGCAAGATTCACTCTAGCCGTGCCAATCTCTCATCACCCCAAATACTGGATGACCAATGGCACCACGTGGCACTGACCTGTGACGGAAAGCAAACCATCCTCTATCTTGACGGTAAACAAGTAGACAAAGCTGACACGGCGACAGCTATTCTTCCCGGAGCCATCGGAGTGCATGACGTATATTATACTTTCGGGGGATTAATCGACGAAGTACGTGTCTGGCGCAGCGCACTTCCGGAGCAAACCATCCGTCGTTGGATGAACCGTCCGGTAGAAGCCACTCACCCGGCATTTAAATCTTTGTGGGGATATTATAACTTCGATGACCTGAAAGATGAAACATCTGTCAATTGGGTAGGTAAAGGACATCAGGCTTATCACATCCGTAACGGACGTAACAAATACAACGAAAAAGCTCCACTGGCACATGCAGTCCCCAACGACAACCCTGCTTTTAAAGAGTTTGACGGAAACCAACAGTTGTTCAATGCCGTGATTATCGAAAGTGAATGGGATGCTGATCAGGGAAGTAAAAACGACCAGGCGCTAAAACTGAGGATTGCCGTACAAGGTTCCAAAAACCCACTGAAACTAACGGAACTGAAACTTGACTTCACCGGAACTACCGACCTTGCAGACATTGAGCAAATCCATATCTATTCTACCGGTAGTGAAGCACGTTCCACACAGCGTAAAGAGCTGTTCGGCAACGGACATACTCCCGAACAGTCATTGACACTCCGTCCCACTCACGGAGAAGAGATTCTGCTGCAACCGGGCATCAACTATTTTCTTCTCACATTCGATGTCCGCTCCAAAGCAACTCCTGGACATACCTTATATGCCTCAGTACCTTTCTTCAAGTTGAACGGAAAAAAAATTATTCCCGAAACATCTGCCGAAGAAGTACGTAAACAAGTGACTTGCAACAACCAAACACAATCCAATATAGTAAAAGTACTCCAATGGAACATCTGGCACGGAGGTATCCATCTGGGTAACGAAGGCCAACAACGAGTACTCGATCTGATTCGAAGCAGTCGTGCAGACGTTATCATGATGCAAGAAGCTTATGGCATCCAACAAATGCTGGCAGATTCGCTAGGATACCACCTCAAGACACATTCTCTCAAAGATAACCTGGCCATGTATAGCCGTTTCCCATTGGAAGCAATCGCCTGGAGAGAACCTTTCAAATCGAATCCTGCCAAAATCACCTTACCGAATGGTAAGCGGATAATGTTTGTTGACTGCTGGTTGCGCTATGCTTACCGCCCGGAATATACTAGCGGCTATGCTGAAAAAGGTCTCGACCCCTCTGTATGGGTTGCAGAAGATTCCATATTGGCATTACCCGATATCCGAAACATCTATACCAAGGATATAGCCCCGAACCTTGAAACGGACATGCCAGTCATTGTCACCGGAGATTTTAACTCGTGCAGCCATCTTGACTGGACCGAACGGGCTAAACCATTACACCACGGATATGGTCCGGTAGCTTTCCCGGCCTCTCGTTATATGCTGGAGAATGGCTTCAAGGACAGCTTCCGCGAGAAGAATCCCGACGAAGTTGCTTATCAGGGAGGTACAGTTGCAGCCATTTACGGGCAAATGCAAATGTCCCGCATTGACTTCATTTATTATAAAGGAGGACTCAAAGTATTATCTTCCAAGATCGTACGTACTGCTCCTGAAATAGACTATGTATGGGCATCAGACCATGCAGCAGTACTGACCGTATTCGAAGTGGAATAAAAATAACAGGCACGGATGTAGCCGAAAAACAGATATTTATAATCTTGTGAAATCCGCATCATCCGTGCCTAATCTATCAGCATAAGAACACCATGCTACAAAATCACGCGTTTATAGGGTTCTTTCTGATAATCTTTTATCTTGATTTTCCACCAGTTCCAACTGCTTCCGTTAGTCGGCGAAATAATTCCCGCATCCGGATACTTGTTATAGAAATCAATCGTTTTTACCCTCTTGGGAAGTTTTGGAAACACAAGTGTCAGTAAAACAGAGCTCCCCTGACAACCTTCCACCCACAGCAATTTATTCATTTCAATGCCATGTGCTTCTTCCAGAACCGGATATTCATCACCAGTCTTGCAATCTACTATACACAATCCTTTATTGATGACTAACCAATTACGATCATAATGAATAGGTACACTCAAAACAACCAACGTCTTATCAGGCAAAGTTTCAATCTTCTGAATCTGCGTTCTTCCACCATTGTGACGAGAAGAAACAGACAGCTGATTCGCATTAAGAGTCACTTCTTCCAATTTATCAGAACGTAGAGGTCGTCCCTCTCTGTCATATTCGGCTTGACGGACAGCTGTCGGCTGAAAATTATCAACTTTCAGATTATCCAACGTCCATGCGCCTCCATTGGGCGGCGTCAATCCTTTCTCTTCCGGAAAACAATCCCGGATACTTACTGTCTTTACTTTCCGGTCAAGGGGAGGAAATACAAGAGTAAATTCCAACATTTGCCCTTCTTGCCCCACAACCCAATAAACCCGGTTTAACTCAATCCCACGGGTAACCGAACGAATACGGTAAACATCCTTCGAATCTTCGTCAACGATGGACAACCCCTTTTCAAATTGCAACCAATGCCTGTCAAAATGTATTGGAATAGCCAAAGTAACACGAGTATCTTCTTTAGACCGTTCAATGAACCGCACATATGCATTATTTTTACGTGGAGCACGAGACAATACAACCTGATCAGCCCGTAAATCGATATCCACAGTATGATTTATGTTTTGCTCCTGTGAAAAAGTTCCATCCGAGCTCTCTGCCGAAAGTGTATCCAGAACCTTCGGTACAAAAATTGAGACTTGCGCAAGCGGCTGTCCGGCCCCGGATTGAACGATGTGAGCATCCCTTGATTGTACATAGTGAACTATCTTTGGAGTATCCAGCAATAAAAAGTTTTTCTCATTACCGGCACTGTCTACTGTTACTTCGGGTAATACGACTTTCGGAGTTTCTGCCTTTATCGTCACAGATACCATCGGCAATACGGGTTCGACCAGCACCGGATTTTCCGTAAAAGAGAATAAAGCCAGTACACCTATACATAAAGGAAGCAACACTATCTTGCGTACCCCTGCCAAACGTTCTTTATATTGATGTTTCATCATGATAAATCGTTTCTTAATTAATGAATTATGAAAACCATTTGCAACCTTCGGGCTGTATCCCATCAACTCTTCGAATAAGATGCTTTGATATTCAAATAATTCAATCTCGCCGGAAAGCAAACAACGATCCACCTGAAATTCATGGAGGGCTCGCAGTTCACGTTTTACCAGCCAGACAAACGGATTAAACCAACATAAAATAGACAAACCTTCAATAAATAAAGTGTCCCGATAGTGATGATTACGAATATGCGCCTTTTCATGAAGCAGAACTACACGCAACACTTCGCCTTCTAATTTCCGGTTGATAAAAATCATCCGGTAGAACGAGAACGGCGAAACGACCTCATTGTTACGTACGATGCAAATCCCATCGGCATCCGTAGTACAAGTTCCCCAACGCTTTAAACGCCAGATCCGCACCATTTCGACCAATAAATGCACCAAAAGGATAAATACTCCCGAACCGTATACGATCCAGGCTATTTGCCAATAATTCCACGAAACATAAAAAGGTTCTTCGACTATTTCTTCTTCCGTCTGATGCGTGACAGCTTCATTCACATCCGTCAGCATTGCTGTTGCAAGCGTATCCGGTTGTATCCCATTATTATCTATTTGCATCAAAGAAACTTTATCCGTTTGCGCTTCCTGCGCCACCACTATTTGTTCCATTTTTACCGGTTTCACCACCTCTACCGGGTAAACCGGAATACGTAACACCAATACTGCCCCGGCCAACAACACCGAAAACAGCAAATAATTCCGGCATTGGTTGAAGGGTGCTTTACGATCGAACAACAAGTAATAACACAGCCATAACACAAATGAAGCTCCTATGAAACGAAGAATAGCCCATTCGCTATAATCAAAATCGATCATACCTTATTCTTTTTTGTTTTCCTTCAGCATTTCAATCAGTTCGTCGATTTCCTGCACCGACATTTTCTCTTTTTTGGTAAAGAACGAAACCATTGCTTTCACCGAACCGCTAAAAAAGTTATCCACAACCCGATTCATAAAACGATTGGTATAACTCTCTTTTGAAACCAACGGATAATATTGATAATTCTTTCCGAAACTACGATAAGCTACAAAACCTTTGTTTTGCAACACACGCAACACGGTAGAAACTGTATTATACGCCGGACGTGGTTCTTCCAGCTCCTGCAAGATTTCATTCACAAAAGCATTTTCTTTCTGCCAAAGCACCTGCATGATCTGGAGTTCTGCTTTTGTCAATTCTTTCTGTTCATTCATACCAAGTAATTTTAGATTATACTTCTATTCATCAAGTATTTGGGATACAACCTGAATGGAATGACACAAATATATAACTATAAATATAGATATAGAACTATATTTATAGTATTT
>OATK01001583.1_pt1 | contig 13760 bp, 13 predicted proteins | sample 1516611 | NCBI WGS metagenome assembly OATK01 (sample SAMEA2579947, study PRJEB22360) | human gut metagenome | biome: human gut; feature: human-associated habitat; material: faeces | place: Denmark | collected 2008/2010 | reverse complement strand
TAATTATATAGGTGGTGTGTACAGACTTTGTCCTGAATGCATGAGAAAGCTTGAAGAAAAGTTTCAGGAGGTTAAAGATTATATAGAGGATAATCCAAGGGCTGATATGAGAGAAATATCTGAGAAGTGCGATGTCAGTACAAGACAGATTGAACAGTGGATAAGAGAAGAAAGATTATCGTTCAGTGATGATTCACCTATTGGTATTGCATGCGAAGTATGCGGAGCTACCATAAAAACCGGAAGATATTGTGAGAGATGTAAGAACGATTTAGCTAACAGACTGGGAAGCATGTACGGAAGCAGATCTTCAACAGTTGATGCTGATAAGATAAGAGAGAGAAGAGAAAAGGCAAGGATGAGATTTCTTGATAAATAATAAGCTTTTTTCAAAACGGGTATAAAGTATTTGCGGAAACTGTCCGATATCTTACACATGAAGCAAGAGAGTATCTGCTTTAATTAATGGAAAGTGAGGCGGTTAATATGCGCATAGATGCTTATAATGCTGTTAATCAGATATATCAGACCAGCCAGATTTCTAAAGCTAAGACAGCAGCTAAGACATCATCGGTTAGTGACAAGTTTGAGATTTCTGACACAGCCAGGACATATCAGACAGCCAGGACAGCAGTAAGTAAGGCTTCTGATGTTCGAGAAGACAAGATTGCTGATATTAAGGCACGTATGGCAGCAGGAACTTACAACATCAGTTCAGAAGCTGTTGCAGATAAGATTCTGAACAACATTTCAACATTAACATTTTAGTGGGGTTTTATTAGATGGCAAGTTTGATAGATTCTTTGATTAATATAATGAATGATGAGAACAGACAGTATACTGAGCTTTTGGACTTGTCTAATAATAAGACTACTGCTATTGTTAAGGGAGATGTCGGACAGCTTCAGGAGATATTTGGTAAGGAGCAGAAGCTTATTGATATTCTTAACAGACTGGAGATGGAGAGACAGTCATGTGTTGCAGATATATGTAAGATTCTGCATCTGTCAGCAGCAGAGGTTAAGGTGAGTCAGATAGTAAGACTGTTAGAAAAGAAGCAGGCAGAGCATGATGCTTTAGAACAGTCGTATCTGAGTCTTAAGAAAACTGTAAACCAGCTTACGCAGGTTAATGATAATAACAGGCTGCTGCTTAAGGAATCAATGGATATGATTGATTTTGAGATTAATCTTGCGAAGAATGCAAGTATGGCTCCACAGACGGCTAACTATGGAAAGGGAGCGTATGAGGAGACAGGTGGCATGGGAAGCACAAGCTTTGATGCCAGGCAGTAATATTCTGATGGCATATCAGGATGCCACGGATATAAGACAATATGAATAATATCACGGATGATTTATTGTGAGATGGGGTTGTCCGTGTTGGATTGAAAGCCACATTTTTACTAAGGAAATGTGGCTTTTTTAGTCTCTGGGGTGTTTTGTTTTAAAAAAATGACGATATACATATAAGATTATGAATTAAGTAAGAAAGAGGTGACCTTATGGCTAATGGAATGGCAGGATTGTTTGTTGGAGCAAGCGGTTTGAAAACAGCTCAGACAGCACTTAACACAACAGCACACAATCTGTCTAATATTAACACAACCGGATATACAAGACAGCAGGTTACTTTCTCTGATACTACATATGTAAATGTCAGCAGCAAGGACAAAGTAAGTTATGCAAGCTATGGACTTGGTGTTGCAATATCTGAGGTAAGAAGAATAAGAGATCAGTATATAGACCTGGCATACAGGAATGAGAATTCAAGACTTGGATTCTATGAAAGCCAGTACAATGCTGTTCAGGAGATAGAAGACCAGTTTGGTGAGATGCAGGGTGTAACTTATGAGTCATATCTTACCAATCTGTATGATTCAATTAATGAACTTGCCAAGAATCCGACAAGTACAGTTGCAAGGTCATCACTTATCCAGAATGCGACTGCATTTATAGAGAAATCAGAAAATGTGTATAAGGGGCTCAGGGATTACCAGACAACTCTTAATACACAAGTTAGTAATATGGTTAATAAGATTAATGATCTTGCAGGCCAGATATATAAGCTTAATAAGAGCATTGCCAAGGTGGAAGCACCGGGTATTGAGAAAGCTAATGATTTAAGAGACCAGAGAGATGCGGCAATAGATGAACTCAGCAAATATATAGATATTACTTATTATGAATCAGAGAATAAGGAAACTATTATTAATGCAGCCGGAGTTCCTCTTGTAACATCAGGCGAACTTACAGCTATGAGTACAAGAGTTGTCGAGGGAACAACACTTGTTATTCCCACATGGCCATCGTATGAAAGAGATGTTTATGAAGATGGCAAGCTGGCGTCTAATGCTGATGATACAGATAAGGGACAGCTTAAGGGACTTATTATTGCAAGAGGCAATATGGTTGTAGATTATACAGTGGTTCCGGTTGCACCTGACAGCAATGATTATGACATGAGTACTGAGGAAGGCCGTACAGCATATCAGCAGGCCTATAATGAATATGCAAAGCAGCAGGAATACTACAATACATATGTAGAGCCTTCAGCAATTCTTAGCGCTATGGCGGGATTCGATAAGCTTGTTAATGGAATTGTTGAAAGAATCAACGGAATCTTGTGTCCGGAGAAAACTGAGACAAGGACTAATCCTTATCTTAATGCAGATGGAAGTGAGATTCAGGCAGATACATACATATATAATTCAGTTGATCAGCCGGTTCTTTATGACAGATACGGAAGAGAGGTTACCGGAACTGATAACGGTGATGGTACTTACAGCTATGCATCTGGTGAGAAATTATACGAGAGTGCAGGCGGAGCAGCGGTTCCGGTTGATTCATATGAGTATCTTATGCTTGACATGGACAAGACCGGATACGGTATGGATGACGATAAGACTGTTGGTACAGAACTGTTTTCAAGAATTGGAACAGACAGATATATTAAGACTACAGGTGATAATGGAAAGACAATCTATCTTAGAAACAATCTTAACGAGACAGATTATGAATCATTATATAAGCTTGGCAATCTGAAGATTAATCCTGAAGCAGCACAGAATGTAGGAAAGATTCCACTTTCTACTGTACAGGGTAAGGAAGATTTTGACAGAGCCAAGGAACTTGTGGATATATGGGATGAGAAATTCGCTTCCCTTAACCCGGACATGTATGCGAAGTCGGATTACATGTCATTCTACAATAATTATATTGGTGAATATGCCACTATGGGTAAGGCACTTTATAATTATGTAGGTAACCAGACAACGATGGTTGATGGTTATGATAACCAGAGACTACAGTCAGAGGGGGTATCCTCTGATGAAGAGTTAGAGAAGATGATAAAGTATCAGCAGGCATATAATGCAGCATCGAGATATGTTAATGTAGTAAGCGAAATGCTGGAACATCTCGTTACTTCACTTGGACGTATATAAATGCTGATTAATACAGGAGGATAATATGGCATCAACATTTTTTGGATTAACAATTGCATATACAGGATTGCAGGCGGCGCAGACCTCTATAAATGTTACATCACATAATCTTGCTAATATCAATAACCAGTCATATACGAAAGAAACAGCTTCGATTAAGGCTGGTGAGGCATTACGTTCATATGCTAAATATGGAACACTTGGTGCAGGAGTTATCGTTGATGCAATTAATCAGACGAGAGATTCTTACTATGATGAGAAGTACAGAAATAATTATACTAATTATGGACAGTACAATGTTAAGGATACATACATGTCACAGATACAGAATTATCTCAATGAGTTCACACTTAAGGGATATTCAACTGAGTATGAGAATTTCTTTGCAGCACTTAACCAGCTTGATCTTACGCCGGCTGATACATCCGCAAAGAACCAGCTTATCAATAATGCAAAGAGCATGACAGATTATTTTAATACTCTGGCTACTAATTTAAGGAATGTTCAGATAGACGCTAATAATGAGATTAAAGATACTGTTAACCAGATTAATTCTCTGGCACAGAGCATTTCTTCTCTTAATAAGCAGATTAACCAGATTCAGGCTAATTATGGCAATGCCAACGATCTTAAGGATCAGAGAAATGCTTTAATTGATGATCTTTCCAAGCTGGTTAATATATCAGTAAGTGAGACAGATATTGGCAATAACCTTACAGACCTTCAGATTACAATTAATGGTAATTCGCTTGTTAATGGCTATAATTACCATACTCTTCAGACTGTTTCAAGAGATGAGCCAAGAAATGTATCAGATGCGGCAGGTCTGTATGACATACAGTGGGAGACCGGACAGCCATTTAACATATACAGCACTTCATTAGGCGGAGAGTTAAAGGGGCTTATTGATATAAGAGACGGATGTAATGGTGAGATTGAAAAATATGCCACAACAACTGACGATGATGGCAATGAAACATATAAGACAGATGCAGAGGGTAATATCCTTACTGATACAGTAAGTAAGGTGGACAGCAATACTAATTATAAGGGAGTTCCTTATTATCAGGCACAGCTTAACCAGTTTATACAGACATTTGTATCATCAATCAATGAGATTCTTACAAAGGGTGTTACATCAGATGGCTCGGCAAGCGGAATTCCACTTTTTGTAATGTCAGATGGAAGCAAGGCTCTTACAGCGTCAAGTGTAACAGTTAATCAGGATCTTATTGATAACGCGGACCTTCTTGCTACCAAGTACAAGGAAAGCGATGGAGAAGCCAATACAAGCCTGATTGTAGACCTTATTAATTCTAAAGATGCTAAGATATATGACGGAGGTACGGGAACATATTTTCTCGAAAGTATTGTCAGTGATATGTCAATAGATGCAAGTAAGGCAATTAATTTTACAAAGAATTACAACAATCTTAAGACAACTATACAGAACCAGAGATTATCTGTAATGGGTGTTGATACAGATGAAGAAGCCATGGATCTTGTAAAGTTCCAGCAGGCATATAATTTAAGTTCGAAGATGATGACTGTCATGAATCAGTTATATGACAGACTTATTAATAATACAGGTGTATAAAACAGGAAAAGAATTCTTCTCCCCACCATAGGGGCGGTTTTTGACTCGCGATATAAGGAGGCACAATATGCGTATTACTAACCAGATGATGGTAAACAGCTCAATATCCAATATTCAGGGAAATAAGAGCCAGCTTAATGATTTAAGTACACAGCTCTCAACACAGAAAAAGATTAATAAGCCTTCTGATGACCCTATTATAGCCATCAGGGCATTGAGACTGCGTTCAAGTCTTGATGAGGTAACACAGTATCTTGGAAAGAATATTCCTGATGCATCATCATGGTTAAGTGTAACTCATGATGCATTAGATGAAAGCAACAAGATTATACAGGATCTGTATAATTACTGTGTGCAGGGTTCTACGGATTCATATTCAGAAGCTGAGCGTAATACTCTTGCTGAAAGTCTTAACAAGCTGGTGGAAGCTTATTATGAGCAGGGAAATGTTGATTATGCCGGAAGATATGTATTTACAGGACATGCTACAGATAAGCCTCTGACATACCAGTCAGATGAAACCGCTAAAGATGTTGATTATACAATTACACAGAACTTTACAAGGGAGAATTTATCTAATAAGACGGCATACACTAATGCATATACTAATGATGATATTATTAATCTTAATGTAAAGACAGATGCTAACGGCAATATAATCACACCTAATATAACGGATGTACACAGAATCCAGCTCGCATATGATGAGATTAACGGAAAAAAATTTTCGATGAGCATGGGAGATAATAATTCTGCCAATATCACTATTGCTGATGATGGTAGTGTTGCTATAGATGGAGGACTTACTGTTCCGGTAACTGATGCAGACGGTAATACAGCTGATACCGCTGTAAATGTTGTTACAACGACAGATCCTAATTATGTTCCGGGTGAGAATGAGATTGCAATTAACTCAACAACCGGAGAGCTTCTTCTTGGTGAGAATGTATACAAGTCAGTGTATGCTGATAATGCATTTTCAGTGACATACGAGAAGAGCAATTTTATAAAGGGTGACATTGACCCGACAATGTATTTTAACTGTGTTGATAATAATACAGGAATTGAGTACAACAAGCAGAGTGAGGATATTGAATATATCATTAATTTTTCACAGAAGATTAAGGTTAATACAGAAGCTGATGAAGCTTTCAATATATATCTTGGAAGAAATGTTGATGACCTTGTCAATGCGGTACAGAATGTCCTTGATATTAATGACCAGATATCAAAGATTGAGTCTATGCAGAAGGAAGGACAGTACAGCGATGAGGCTTCACAGAAGAAGTTAAGTGATATTATGGAAGGCCTTACAAAGCAGAGAGATTTTGCAAAATCTAAGATGAAAGATGCTTTTGAAGCGGGAATCGGTCAGATGCAGGGCTATCAGGAGCAGGTATCTAATGCGAAGGCTGATGTAGGAAACAGACAGATAAGACTGGATCTTACGAAGACACGACTTACAGAACAGAAGACTAATTTCACTGATCTTAAGTCTCAGAATGAAGACATTGATCTGGAAGAGATTGTTGTTACATATACATCAGCACAGCTTGTATATCAGGCAGCATTATCAGCAGCGAGCAAGGTTGTTCAGCAGACACTGCTTGATTTCCTTGGGTAGCCAGCATAAGCAGTATGCAAAGCTTATGAAGAAATAAGGATAGAATTAAGATTTGGAGGTTTGACATGAAAGTACAGACTAAATGGTTTGGTGAAATTGAGGTTAGTGAGGATAAAATCATTACATTTGACAAGGGAATCATTGGATTTGAGGACTGGAAGAAGTATACACTTGTGTATGATGCAGAGAAAGAGGAGAATATATCAATTATATGGCTTCAGGCGATTGATGAGCCAACACTTGCACTTCCTGTCATGAAGCCGGAATTCGTGTATGAGACATATGATCCTGTTGTTGAGGATGAGCTTCTTAAATCTCTCGGATATACAGGATGATAATATCAGAGTGTACTGTGCGCTTACGGTACCACAGGATATTACTAAGATGACAATTAATCTTAAAGCTCCTATTATTGTTGATTTTGATACGATGAAGGGAATACAGCTTATAGCAGATAATTCTGAATATCAGGTAAGATATCCTATATACGATATTCTAAAGAAGGAGGAGAACTAATATGCTCGCATTATCAAGAAAGAAAGACGAAGCAATCATTATTAACGATGATATTGAGATTACAATAATCGAAATCAAGGGCGATCAGGTAAAGCTTGGCATATCAGCTCCTAAGTCAGTACCTATATATCGTAAGGAAGTGTATGCACAGATACTTGATTCTAATAAGGAAGCAGCAAGTTCGGTTGATGTGAAGTCTCTTAACCAGTTATTTAAGAAATGATTTGTTTTATTTGTGTATATTTTTGCCCAAAGGGTTAAATTTTACTTAACATTTTCCGATATATGCAGTACAACATGAATGTAACTACAGGATAAAGTTTTGTTTTCACATGGAGGTGGAATTGTATCATGGGAATGGAAGTTAATGGAGTAGTGGCAGCGTCAAGCTATCAGAGCCAGAATTCACAGGCTGCCAAGCCGGTATCACATGTAAGCAGTGTTACAACAACTACAGATAAGAGCAATGAGGTTGTTGTTGATTCAGCAAAGTCAGCAGCATCTAATGTGGCAGTTTCTGTAGGACAGGCAGCAGACAGTGAGAAGAATGGCAGCAGCGCTAAAGACAATGACAAGGCTAAGAAGCAGGCTGAATCAATGGCTGATGTTAAGGATATAAGGAAAGTCCTTAACAACAATACAATTGCAGAATTTGGCTACAACGAACCAACTAACAGAATCACAATTAAGATTAAAGATAAAGATACAGATGAAGTTATTAAGGAGATACCTTCAGAGAAAGCTCTTGAGATGCTTGCCAAGGCATGGGAGCTTGCAGGTATCATAGTAGATGAGAGGAGATAAGCTATGGCAATAAGATTATCTGGTATGGTATCGGGTATGGATACAGAATCACTTGTTTCAGCGCTCGTATCATCATATAAGTTAAAGAAAGACAATCTTGTTAAAGCACAGACCAAGCTTTCATGGAAGCAGGAAAAGTGGAAGACCATGAATACAAGTATATATGGTTTTTATTCAGGAAAGCTTTCAAGTGCAAGATTTTCTACAAGTTATAATCTTAAGACATCAACAGTGTCTAATGATAAGTATGCCAAGGTAACAGCAAGTTCATCTGCTGTTAATGGTACACAGAGACTTAAGGTTAAGCAGCTGGCGTCAACAGGATATCTTACAGGTGGACAGATTAAAGCTGCTGATGGAAGCAAGGTTACAGGTGATACTAAGATATCAGACATAGTTGGAACAACAGATGGTTCTATAAGTTTTAAGACTGCTTCTGGAACCAAGAGTATTGATATAACATCAGATATGAATGTTAACCAGTTCGTATCTAAGTTAAAGGAAGCTGGCGTTAATGCAAGTTTTGATGAGAATAATGCAAGATTCTTTATAAGCTCTAAGGAGTCAGGCAAGGATAACGATTTCTCACTTGTGGCTAATGACTCTAACGGACTTAATGCATTACAGAAGCTTGGAATATATACAGTTAATGATACTGATTCAGCAGAATACAAGAGACTGGCAGCTTTAACAGAGGGCAGTGATGCATATAATACAGAACTTGAAGGTATGTATACTAAGATTACTGCCAAGGATACAGCGAAGAGTTATGCTGATAAGTATAATGCAGCCAAGGATAAGCTTGATGCACTGGCAGCAGATGATACTTGGAATCATTCATTTACATTAGATGAATATGTGGCAAAGCTTAAGACAGAGACACCAGATCTGCTTAATGCTTATGATAAGTATAAGAAGGAAAAGGTGGATTCAGAGGGCAATACAGTTAAAGATTCTAATGGCAATGTTGTATACGAATATGACACAGAGGCTATGGAAAAAGATGGTGTTAAGGATGAATATGAGGCTGCGGTAAAGAAAAAAGCGTCTAATGAATCACTGATTAAGGTGTATGATGATAATTCCAAGGTTATACAGGATACTAAGGATTATGTGACAATCGGCGATGATGGAAAAGCTGTGGCAGATGCTTCTAATGCCAATGTATTACAGGAAGTAAGCGATACTAATGCTGACAGACAGGCTAAAGCTAAGGCACTGCTTGACTCTAAGATTGCAATGGCATCAAATGTTGCTGGTAGTGCGTCATCTTCAGGTGCTGTCAGAATAACAGGACAGGATTCAGAGATTGAGCTTAATGGGGCAACATTTACTAACAACTCTAATAATTACTCAATCAATGGTCTTACAATCGAGGCAATGGAAGTTACTGGTAATGATGAAGTAACTATCACAACCAACACAGATGTAGATGGTATATATGATATGATTAAAGGCTTTCTTAAGGATTATAATGACCTTGTCAAATCTGTAGATGTTGCCTACAACGCAGCAAGTTCTAAGGGCTACGAGCCTCTTACAAGTGATGAGAAAGACGCAATGTCTGATGATGAGGTTAAGAAGTGGGAAGAAAAGATTAAGGATTCACTTCTTAGAAAAGATTCAACACTTGGAAGCGTTCTTGATACTATGAAGAATGATATGGCAAGATCATTCAAGGTGGGAGATAAGTCATATTCACTTTCTAGTTTTGGAATAGCTACACTTGGATATTTTAATTCTCCAGAGAATGAAACAGGTGTATATCATATAGATGGAGACAAAGATGATACCAAAACATCTGCTAATACAGATAAACTGAGAGAAATGATAGCAAGTGACCCGGATACGGTTATATCTTTCTTTTCACAGTTATCTACACAATTGTACACTGACCTTGGAAAGAAGATGGCAGCATCATCAACAAGCAGTGCTTATACTATATATAATGATAAGCAGATGAATACACAGTATTCAGAGTATAATACTAAGATATCAGAAGCAGAAGATAAAGTTACTACATGGGAAGATTATTATTATAGTAAGTTCTCAGCAATGGAATCAGCATTGGCTAAGATGAATGCGCAGTCATCATCATTATCTGGACTTTTTGGATAATAGTACATATTAACAACCGCATAGGCATGGAAGCTTATGGGAAATGAGGAAAACATGGCATTTAATCAGAATATAGCACAGGAATATAACAGAAATAAGATTCTTACAGCAAGTCCTGCAGAACTTACACTTATGCTTTATGAAGGGGCAATTAAGTTTTGCAATATAGCCATGATAGCTATAGAAAAGGGCGATTTACAGAAAGCTCATACTAATATTAAGAAGGCTGAAGATATAATTACAGAGTTTAAGGTAACACTTAATCATAAATATCCTGTTGCAGAAGATTTTGAGAAAATATATGATTACATATACTCCCTTTTAGTTAATGCTAATGTTAAGAAAGATCCAGAGATACTTAATCAGGCATTAGTTGAAATAAGAGGCATGAGAGATACATGGAAAGAAGTTATGAACCGTACAAGGGGAATGAACCAGTAGGAGATTAATATATGACTACTAATTATCTTCAGATGATGATAGACAGCCTTAAAAAGAAGAAAGGAATTCTTATCAGAATTATAGAGCTTAATGAAGAGCAGAATCAGATTCTTTCAGAAGAAACATTGAATGGTGATGCATTTGATGATAATATGAAAGCAAAAGGAAGCTGCATTGATGAGCTTGATTTGCTGGATGAGGGATTTCAGTCATTATATGACAGAATTAAGGAAGAGCTTGCTGGCAATAAAACCAAATACAGCAGTGAAATAGCTGCAATGAAACAGCTTATTAAGGGAGTTACTGAGTTAGGCGCTAAGATTGAAGTGCAGGAAGCCCATAATAAAGTAAAGGTAGAAGCAATGTTCAGAAGAGAAAGACAGGAACACAGAGAAGCAAAGAGAAGTGCTTCTATGGCGAAGTCATATTATCAGAATATGAGTAAGTTAAGCAATGAACCTCAGTTTATGGACACCAAGCAGTAACTTAAAAAAGTTATATTACGGGCTAAAGTTTCAGGACTTAAGTCCGATATATAAAGTACAGGGAAACAGATAGTTTCCTGTAAACCATAACAAGATGCTTCAAGGATGTTGCATCTAAATTAATTTCAAGGAGGAAAATATTATGGTAGTACAACACAATTTATCAGCAATGAACACAAACAGACAGATGGGTACAGTTTCTAGCGCACTCCAGAAGTCAACAGAGAAGTTATCATCAGGTTACAAGATTAACCGTGCTGGTGATGATGCAGCTGGTCTTTCAATCTCAGAGAAGATGAGAAGCCAGATCAGAGGTCTTAACAAGGCTTCTTCTAATGCAGAAGATGGTATTTCACTTATTCAGGTAGCTGAAGGTGCTCTTAACGAGACACATTCTATCTTACAGAGAATGAATGAGTTAGCAACACAGGCTGCTAACGATACTAACACAACATCTGATAGAGAAGCTATTCAGTCTGAGATTACACAGTTAACTTCAGAGCTTGATAGAATCTACTCTACAACACAGTTCAACACAATGAATCTGTTAGATGGTTCATTCTCAGGAAAGAGCCTTCAGGTTGGTTCACTTTCTGGTCAGATTATTGGTATCTCAATCGGTAAGATGAATGCTTCTAACCTCGGAGTTTCAGCTACTAAGATTTCAGTAAGCTCTAATGCAACAGCTGGTACTTCAATGTCTATCATTCAGGCTGCTATTACTAAGGTTTCTACAGAGAGATCTAAGTTAGGTGCTCTTCAGAACAGACTTGAGCATACAATCAACAACCTGGATACAACATCTGAGAATACTCAGGCTGCTGAGTCACGTATCCGTGATACAGATATGGCATCTGAGATGGTTGAGTACAGCAAGAACAACATCCTTTCACAGGCTGGACAGTCAATGCTTGCTCAGGCAAATCAGTCAACACAGGGAGTACTTTCACTTCTCGGTTAATAACAACTACTACTATAAGCAGAAGAGCCGGTGCTTGCACCGGCTCTTTTTGCAACCAGACAAGGATATTAATTACAGACAGGGGAACATACATATATGGAATTTGATAAAAGTTTTTTTGAAGATGAGATAAGAGATGGTTTCTATGTATCAGCAGAGATGAAGCATGCATGGGCAGCGCAGCTTGAGGTACTCAATGATGTTGATAAAGCATGCAAAGAGAATGGAATCCAGTATTTTGCAGAGTGGGGAACACTTCTCGGAGCAGTAAGACATCATGGATTCATACCATGGGATGATGATATGGATATATGTATGAAAAGACCTGATTTTAATAAATTTGTTAAAAATGTTAAGAATATTATGCCGGAAGGTTATCAGATATATAATATAGAAAGTGATAAGGATAATGATAATCTGCTGGCAAGAATTATTAGTGGGAGAACAATAGATTTCAGTGCGAAATACCTTGATAAATATCATGGCTTTCCATATGTTGCGGGGATAGACATATTTCCGCTGGATTTTATTGCACCGGACAGGGAAGAAGACGATTATTTATGTACTGTTATAGATATTGTCAATACAGTAGCCAAGTTTATGAGAATGAAAGATTCAGAGAATGAAGCTATTGAAGGAGAGGACTTAGAAAAGCTGAATAGTAATCTTTTAAGTATAGAACAGTTATGCGGAGTAAGAATTGACAGGGAAAAAGATATAATACAGCAATTAAATATACTTGTAGACCAGTTATGTAGCCTTTATACAGAAGACGAAACAGAGGAACTGACTATAAGGGCTATATGGCAGAAGAATAAAGCCTATAAATTCCGTAATTCGTATTATAAGAAAGCGGTCAGGATTCCTTTTGAAAATATTACAATTCCTGTACCATTTGGTTATGATGCAATTCTTAAACGAAAGTACGGGGATTACATGAAACTGGTTCATACATGGGATTCACATGATTATCCATTCTTTGATAAACAGAGAGATATTATCAGGGAAAAATCAGAGTCAGGTCTTAATGAATTTAAAGATACGCTTGAAGATGTTATAACATTTAAGGAACACGTTGCAATATTGCGCGGAAAGAGAAAAGTGTTAAAGGCGCTGGATAATAAAAAGAAAAAGAAAAATGTTGTGTTCATGCCATTTAAGCCAGAGCATTGGGATGCAATGGATGGGCTGTGGAGAGAGTATAAGGACAGGGAAGATGTAGATGTAAAGGTTGTTTCTGTTCCATATTATTATAAGAATTATGATGGAACTGTTGAACAATACAGTACAAGCGCAGAGTATCCGGACTATATTAATGTGCTGTCAGAGGATGAATATAATTATGAGAAAGATGATCCGGATGAAATAATTATTCAGAATCCATATGACGGATATAATGTTGCAGCAACTATACACCCACGTTATTATGTCAGGAATCTGCTTATGCATACAGATAAGCTTATATATATACCTTATTTTACGACAGATGAGATTGATGCACAGGATATGAGAGCAGATGTCAGCATGAATTCGTATGTGACAATGCCGGGAGTGGTATATGCTGATGAAGTTATATTGCAGTCAGAGAATATAAGGAAACTGTATATAAGAAAGCTCACAGGATTTTTTGGAGAAGAAAGCAGGCATCTGTGGGAGAACCAGCTTAACTCGAATGGTGCGCAGTATCTGGTAAATGATAATAATAATCCGTTAAGATATAACAGGATACCTGGAAAATGGAGAAATCAGGCAGTCAGAAGCGATGGAAG
>OATK01001548.1_pt1 | contig 14018 bp, 19 predicted proteins | sample 1516611 | NCBI WGS metagenome assembly OATK01 (sample SAMEA2579947, study PRJEB22360) | human gut metagenome | biome: human gut; feature: human-associated habitat; material: faeces | place: Denmark | collected 2008/2010 | reverse complement strand
TACCGTCGTTGGACGCTTGGCGTCACGTTGCTGTCGGCCGTGGCGATCGGCATTGTATACAACTTCTACCTGTTGTTCTTCTATTACCAGGCGTTTTCGTTCTTCAGTCCGCGTGGACTCATCGGCACGGCATGCGAGTTGCTGAGCGCGGTCGTATTCGCCGGGTTCGGTTCGTGGGTCCTCTACCGAGCCTTGGCCAAGTCGGGAGTCCTCACCCGCTTCGCCTCCGGACGATGACGCATGCTCGGGGGAATTTACTTTGATTGGTCGGCGTGCCGGAATGTGAACCAGGCGAGGAGCTGCTGCTCGCTGACGGGCTCGAAATCCCACGCATCAAGCCCCACATTCACGCTGAGCGGATCGGTGCCGTCGGGAATGCCTTGATGCGTATGACCATAGAGCAGCCAACCTTCGGTGGTCGGCGCCACATCGGCGAACTTGTTCCAGTTTTCCGGCCAGTTGCCGTGTTCTTCGGCCAATGCCGAGAGCCTGGGGAAGTGGCTCATGCCTATGGTCTGCCGTGCGGTTGCGGCCGTCGGCTTGCCGGAGCCGTCGAGAACGGGAAGCTCCATGTCGATCTCGCGGTAGTCATCGATGGTCTCGAACACGTCCTCGTATAGCGCGTCATTGGAGCGGAGACGGAAGTTGCGGTCGTGGTTGCCGATGATCAGGTGCAGATGGCGGCAGTTGATGCGGCGCAGGCAGTCGAGCGTGTGCTCGACGGTGCAACGGTAGGAGAGATCGCCGAGAATCCATAGCTCGTCATCACGCCCGACGGTCTCGTTGATGTTGCCGATGATGGTGTTCTCATGGCGTGTGATGTCGCAGATTGCTTTGAACGACGTCTGATTGTCGCGTACGTATTGTTTGATCCATGCGTGCGCGGCGGCGCGACCCTGCGCCTGCCAGACATCACGGTATTCGGTGCGGAGCCTGCCATTGTTCAGGAATCCGCGCAGTGCGGTGACCAGAGGGTGGCCGAAATGCGTGTCCGAAGTGAAATAGCGCATGTGATTCCTTACGGTATGCGGTTGCTGGATGTTTTTATCAATGATAGAGCGCAACATCACGCGAATGACTCTCCCCCAAAAACGCTTGTTGGCTTGTTTGTGGCACCGTTTGGCGATTATGGCGAGTATGAGCGTTGGAATTCCAACGCTCATACTTCGGGTTTTGGCGTTCGGCTGCCACATTGCAAATTCTGTGAATCTAGAGTTTTAGTAATCCAGATATGGAATATTAGCAAAACATGTCAATAAGATATAAAATGATAAAAAATAGTGATTGGAGTGGCAATGGTAGTTCAGCTTGCGACACGTGTTGATGATGATCAGGCGGAAGAGTTCCGTGAAACGACAAAGAAGCTCGGTCTTTCCACGGCTGATGCGCTGCGTATGTTCGTCTCGTCCTTTAATGAATATCAGGGGTTCCCATACCAGGTACGAGTTCGACAGGTTGCGGAACCGTTCGAGAATGAACGGGAGGCTTCTGATTTCGCTAATGATTTGTCGATGAGGATGATCGCTGATGAGGAGGGGTGAGATCTGGACTGTGCTGGCTGATGGTTACGCGAGAAAGCCTCGGCCGGTTGTCGTTGTGCAGAATGACGAAATCGAGGGTTTTGACTCTACCGTGGTATGCCTGATGACTTCTTTTACGTCGGATGATATGACTACCCGGGTTAAAGTTCCTCCTACTACGCAGAATGGTTTGATTAAAAAGTTGGGTGATGACGGAGAAGATTCTTGCAGTGCACACTTTGGCATTGGGCCAACGCATTGGAATTTTGGAAGATGATGTCATGCGCCAGGTGGAAAAGAAACTTGCACATGTTCTAGCTCTATGAAAGCGCTTGATGCGATTTCGCGGGTCGCTATGCCGCAGCAGATAGCGGAGATTGCTCGTCCTATCGCGCTGCGGCATCATGTCAATGAACTGTACCTGTTCGGTTCCATGGCTCGAGGGGAGGGGCATGCGGATTCGGATATCGATTTCATCTATCAGTTTGACGACACCGCCAATCCAATGATTGATGAGTGGGCTTTGCGTGATGATCTTGCATCGACTTTTGGTCGGGAGATCGACTTGGTGAAAAAACGATACATTACCACTGAACTGCAGGACAGACTGGCTGAAATGCAGCGTGTGATATTCGTCAATTCCATAACCTCCAATCCGATGTTCCGCATTATCTGAGGTGTGTTATGAAAACGACGGAAAAAGATGCCTTGCATATCGTCGCGATAGTCCGCGCTCTTCATGATGCGCAACGATTCCTTGGAGGGCTAAGCGCTGAGGAATTCGCTGAGAATGATGAGAAACAGAATGCCGTGGCTATGGTGATTGCCAGAGCAGGAGAGCACACCAGGAAACTCTCAAAAGAATTCCGTGAATCGGAATCCGGCGTTCCATGGCGTGGGGTGAGTGGCATGCGCGACTGGATCGCCCATGATTACGACGGACTTGATTTTGATCGCCTGTACTATGCCGTAACCCATAAAGTACCGGAGGTGTTGGCGGTTCTACAACCATATGTGGAACAACAGGCGCAGATACAGCTCACAAAGAGGAATCCTTTCGATGTGCCACGGATCTGAGGAGGGCTCTGCTTATAACACGTTAGCTTTGAGTAGATTATTCTCATCTGAAGCTAATCGCAAGTTGCCTGAGGATATTCTCAGGGATATGCTTCGCGTGGAAGCTTGGGCATACGGGTTGCTGACGGAGGGGCATACAAAACGTTAAAAAGTGAGCCGGGAGCATGTCTCCTAAACCGAACACACCCCCTCAGACCATAGCGCGGGTCTTGGTTTATTTCTTGCCCCACCCGAATTTAGGCAGTTTGATTTCCGGGAGCTGCTTCAATCCGTCGGCTATGCCTTTGCCGAGCTGCTGCACCCCATCGGCTAAGCCGGCACCCGCGCCCTGTGGATCTTTCGCGATAGCGTTGCCCGCGTTCTGCGCGATGTGTGCGGCCTGGTCTCCGGCGTCATGCATTCCCTTGGCAACGGCGGCGCCGGTGTCTTGCACGCCTTTCGCTATCGCGTTGCCGGTGTCTTGGACGGCGTGCGCGGCTTGGTTCCCGGCGTTCAGCAGGGCTTTGCCGGTATCGTCTACGGCCTTGCCTGCGGCTTGGATCCAGGTAGGTCCGCCCTCGACTTGCAGATGGATATGCCTGAGCTGCAATGTATTGGCGAATGCATTGAGATCGCCGGCGATGCTCTCGATGTTGGCGATGGCATGAGGTGAGCTGTATGGGTTCAGCAATACCTGCCCGCCCACGGTGTTCGCCTTTGCCTCCAGCTGCTCGCCCAATGCATTGAGCGACTGCTCGATTTCCTCGAGGCGCTTGTTCCTGGCGAGCACAATGCCCTTCTTGTGCGCTTCGAGCTGTTCCGGCTCTCCTTGGCATACGCGTGCGAGCTCGATGCAGGAGACCTGATCCTGCATTTTGACCGCGGATGCGAGCATGCCCAGCCATTGGTGGATTTCCTGTCGGATCTGCTGGGTCAGCGGGCGGATCTGCTTGGGATCCTGCTCACGTTCTACTTTTTCGGTGAGTCCCTTGATCTTGGCGATCGCATATGCCTGGATGGTAGCGATGTCTTGTGGGCAGCTTGACACCTTGGACCATGTGGTTTCGCTGATCGAACCGACCTGCTGGTAGATGAGCATGGTCTCGTCAATCATGTGGGAGATTCCGGCGAGTTTGCTGACGGTCTGGTCCTTCTGGTCGCGCAGCAGATCGTCGAGCTTCGCATCGATATCCTTCAGGTAATCGGTGATTTCGGAGACGGCCTGTTCCAGAGCCATCTGTACCATGACGCCGCTGATGCCGGTGAGCATGGCGGGGTTGAGCTGCCCTGGTTGGGTAAATTTCAGATGCTTGATGATGCGTCCGTTCGGTTGCCGCACAACACCGGCCTGGAGCGCTCCTTTCTTGCCGTTCTTGCCGTACTTGGCGACCAACTCGGCCGATTCCTTGGTGAGCTTCACCCAGCGCCCGCTTTCGACCATGGCATCGCTGGCCTTCTGTGCGCCCTTGCTCGCCATCGAGACGGTCTGCACAGCTTTGGCCTTGAACGCCTTGGAATCGAAGCCCTCGCTCTTAAGCCATAGGTCTATGACACCGGCGTCGCCGAGGAACGTGATGCCCTGCTCGTCCTGGATGATGCTGACGCTCTGAACATCGTCTGCGTTGCCGTCCTCGGCGTTTTCGTCATTGTCGCCTCCGCCGTCGGAGGGGATGAGTTCGTTGGAATCGTCGTCGATCATGGTTCGTCCCTTCAAATCCACTTGGCAGCAGTATACGACCGGTAGACGCGTCGGTGCGTTTTGGAGTGGCGGATATGGAAGGCGACAGGAAAATCAGTTTTCGATCTGGGCGTCGCCCGAGTCGAGGGATTGGAAGATCTCGTTGGACAGGGCCTCGGTCTGTGTCTGGTACAGGAGAAGATGCTTCGTGTAATATGAATGACGAAGTGTGCAGTTGAAGAAATGGCTACTGTGCGATTATGCGCGATGGTGAGCGAGCTCGCTTCCACTGATAAATGGCTGGGCTATCGGTTTTATCTGCCGGAAGCATGGCGAGCTCGCGAAGAAAACATGGCCCATGATGAATGCGGATTATCCGCATGTTATCCATCGGACAAATAAAGGAGCAGATACCATGAGTATCGCAAGCGATACGCCTTATCAGAGTGGAGAAGACATGGGAGAGAACGAGACTGAGAGCGTGATGGGGAAGAACGATCGCAAGGGCAATGTTCTTGTTATCGGAAATTCCGGTGTGGGTAAATCCACGTTAATCAATGCCGTTGTTGGCGAACAGGTGGCAGTTACCGGGCGTGGAACAGCAGGACAGACGAACAGACTGGAAATATACGGAGAAGATGATGCAAGCCCATTCCGCATTATTGATTCCGTTGGATTTGAACCGGCTTTCTTCAAACGTTACCAAGCCATTGCAGCAATGAAGAAATGGTCCAGAGAAAGTGTGGAGGATGGCAAGTCCGACCACCAGATCAATGTCATCTGGTTTTGTGTAGAAGGCACTTCTGGCAAACTGTTCCCGCAGGCGGTAAGGAATTTTCTGGATGCGACAAAGCATTGGCCGCATGTTCCGATCGTTGTGATTATTACGAAGTCGTATTCGAAGCGAGACCGTGAAGAGAATATCGCGTTGGTCCAAAAGGCCTTCGGTGAGGTGAAGACAAGCAGAATGCCGAAGGCCATCATTCCGGTTGTTGCCGATACCTTCTGGATAGACGATGACAAGTATGCTGCCCCTGACGGTATTGATGAGCTGATTGCCACGACAGTTGAGTTTATGCCGGAGGGCTTGCAGGCTGCCAAGGAAGATGCCGCTCAATTCAGATTGAACAGGAAGCGCGTTCTGTCGCAAAGCACGACAGCAGCCGCAACATTGAGCGCCGTGATTGTTGGTGCTGTGCCTGTGCCGATTCCAGATGCCACGATTCTTGGTCCCGTTGAGATTGCTGCGATTACGGCCATCAGCAAGATTTATGGAATCGACAAGGAACATGGTGCCGAACGGTTCAAAGAGACCATTGCGGAAGTAGGTACCGTCAGTTTGGCGGCCAAGGGCGTGCTGAGTCTCACTAAGGCGATTCCAGGCCTCAATCTTGCGACTTCCGTGGCGAATGCCGTGGTTGCCGGAAGCATCGTTGCAGCACTATGTGGGGCTACAATCTATGCTTGCGAGCAGGTTTATCTTGGCAATAAGAGCGCCGACGATGCCGACTGGCTGAAGCGGCTTGTGGAGAGCAAGCTTTCGGGAGATTTCGTGGCAAAGGTAACGGATGCCTTGAAACAGACGGCCAGTGATGGCTTGGATGCCAAGAGGATTGCCGATCTGATCTTCGGGCTCTTTTCGACGGGAAAGTGACGATTGTTTTTGCTGAGAATCAGTGCGGGTCTCACGCGGATAATAGCGTGAAACCCGCACTGTTTACTTCTAGAGGGTTCGTTTAATCGGCTAAATCGTTTGCGGAAACTGGTCCAGTCACACCCATAGGGCTATTTGCCATTAGAGCAATGTCATCCGCAAGATTGTTTATCTCGAAGTCCTATGTCAAGTGTCTGTCATCTGATAGTTCACATCTATCAGTTCCTGGCGCGGGGGAATCCCCTTTATTACAGTTTTGATTGCTTTTTCGAGATCATCTTCTTTTTTACCCTATCTGGGGTAGACTGAAATATTCTTGTGCCTGAGCGAAGGGAGGATTACATGGCGGGCTCATACGGTGCGGAGTCGACACGAGGGGAGTGGTACAGGCTTTCCTTCACTGTCGGCGGGCTTCTTGCTTCGCAGGGTCGCGCGCTTGCCGAAATGTATCTGGACCATGTGGGTTGCAGTAACGCTGGGTGTTCTTCCCAAACCGAGGTGGCGAATCCATTGTTGTGATTCGTTCGCAGGCCATCGAGGAAAACGTTCTCGCAATTCGCACGGATTCCGCGAACAGGCGCGTTGTGGCGGAGACCACCAAGCGGCTCAGTGCGCTCACCGTTAGGGAACTTGCATATTTGGCAGGCCCGGATTCCTCCATATCCGACCGTGAGGCGCTCATGTGGATTGCCATGTGCCGGTATTATGCAATCGTCGGGGAATTCGCTGGTGAAGTGCTCAAAAAGCATTATTTTACCGGCAATACGCATCTGGACTTTGAGGATTATGATCGGTTCATTGCGGACAAAGCCACATGGCATCCTGAACTGGAAGCCGTAAGCGGGGGAACGGCGAAGAAACTTCGGTCCAATCTGTTCAAGGCCATGGCTGAGGCCCATCTGTTCGATAAAAATTCCGACACGGTGGTCTCCTTCCTGCCCAGTCCCTCTTTGACGGATATTCTTATGAAGAGACCGGATTCCTTCGGGTTTTTCCCGATGCGTGAATCATCCTTGTGAGTACGAATGGGGGATAGCATGACCGATTTCATCGCAGGCGTTGAAGCTGCCGATGAGCACCGTGATATTGATGCTGATTTCGCTCATTTGCGCGAGATAATGGAGTCCCTATTACATTTGTGATTACCCGCCTAGGCAGGAGCTTATCGAAGAGTTCTACCAGTATGTGCTGTGCGACATTCATATGGGTGCCCGGTTCAAGGGTGTGCACTGGCAGGACGTATATGGGATTCTGTCGGATGCCATTTGCGAGTTGATTGTCAACGCGATAATGCATTGCAGCTACAACTATTCGAGCATTCAGATTGTGATTTATGACAATCGGCTGGAAATCACCTCGCCAGAGCGCTTGCCGATGGGTAGACCATTGAACGCATGAAGCGGGGATATTTGAAATATACGTAACGATGCCTTGGCCTCTGCTTTTGAGCACATCGGTATATTGAGCATGGGGGCAGTATCCTGCGTGTGATGCAGAAGGTATGTGATGCCGGATTGGCGGAATCAAAATTCCTTGGTGGCGATACGGATCTGTGCATCAATATCTATCGTAATGGCTCAGAGACAGTTTTCGACGACGGGATTGTGACGGGATTACGACGCGATTCGGGTCTTGGTGACGCAATTATGACGCGATCCGAATTCTGATGACGCTATTGCAGAGGAAAACCCAGCATCTGAAAGATTTTAGGAACTGATTTTCGATGAGCTCTGAAAGAGGGAATGGGTGACCACTGCGTATACCGTGGCTCTTAAGGAAACGCTCCCGGAAACCTCTGTCGCCCCCGGAACGAGCGGTTGGAAGTGGTGAAGCGTGTGCCGAAGTTCTTCGACAGCGAAGAACGCGCCAAGCGCCTCGCGAGACGTCTCAATGCGCTACTGATTTTCAGGCGAAGATGATTGCCGGGTTGCTGCAGCTGCTCGCGTAATCTTCGCAGGGTGGCGGATCCGGCATCGAAGAACAGGACTGTACATCCTTGGGTAAGTGAGCATGCCGTACATGAACAGAATATGTAATCAAGATGTTGGTACGCGAGAATGCATGAAAGTGCGCGAGAGTGCGCGAACGCATTCTGACGGATTACTAACCTAGATGCAGGTTCTATCTGTTGGAACCCCTGTCGCGCTCGCGAAGAAAACGTGGCTCATAGTGAATGCAGATTGGGCAGCGTGCAACTATTCAGGTGTTACTTACGAACGTATATACAGCGTCAATTGGCTTTATTACTATTGCCGTAGGCAAATTCAACCGGATATCTCTGAGCATTCTTCGCAAGCTTATCGAGGATTATCTCGTCAAGGTCAAATCCAAATTTGTCAGATAGCATGATGCAATATATGAGTACATCTGCTATTTCCTCATGAATATGTTCGATATTGCTGTCTTGTGGCTCGTCGTTCCATTGAAAACATTCCAGAAGTTCTGCGGCCTCAATGCTGATAGATTTGGCAAGATTGCCGGGAGTGTGGAATTGAGACCAGTCCCGCTCTGCTACGAATTTACGGATCGCGTTGATGCTTGAATCGGAAATCATAATACGTAAGTGTATGTCGAATCTTTTCTGAAGGCCTCTCTCGGGTGCATAATGAGCATATGACGAAGAGCGCGCTTCCAAAGCCAATCATTATAGATTTGCCGTATCAGAGCATTGATGACAAAGCAGAAATAGAGAAAGCCTTTGTCGAGCAATTGGGATACGAGACATTATCTGCTGTTGAGCGTGAGACTTTGCACTATATTTTCGATTATCCAACGGTGTATGTGGTTCATTCAAAGAAGAGGAATCAGCATACTTTACGTCCCGAATATACGGTGTATGTGGGAGAGACGAATAATATTCGTAGTAGAACAATGCAGCATCTGAGGGAAGATCCCAAAACGAGAGTTGATTGGAAGGAATTTCAAGAAAATTTGCAGAGCGACGCTCGTTCTGTGTGGCAGTATGTCATTGGCAATCCGCATTTCAACAAATCTCTGACTTTGGATGTGGAGAACCGGCTGATGCATTATCTTCTTGGCTCTGATGCAGTCAAGAATTTGAACAATCGTCGCACCAATGCGCAAGGCGACTACTATACACAGGATGAATTCAACCAGATTTTCTCGGACATCTGGATGGAACTGAACCGACAGGATCCGGAACTATTTCCGGCTGAGGAGATTATTCGCGATTCTGCACTTTTTAAAGCATCGCCTTTTCACCAATTGAGTGATGATCAGATAGCTGCGGAGGAATCGATTATGGACGCGCTTTCTGAAGCTCTTGCCGGCTCTGGTGATTCAGCCGATTCCGGTTTATCGAGACTGATTTTCGTGCAAGGCGTTGCGGGTACTGGAAAGACGGTTTTGCTAAGTCACCTGTTTTATCGCATAGCAACAGAAATGGATATCAATGGGCGCATCAATGACGAAGATGATGAAGATATTCTGGAAACCGATTCATCACTAAAAATCAGTAAGGAAGATCGCAGAAAAGCATATATCCTTGTCAACCATAACCAGCAAATGCACGTTTATAACCAAATTGCAAGCAAATTAGGTTTGCAGAAACATTTTGGCGAGGTGGCTCTTAAACCGAGTCAATTCATCAATCGATTTAGTGAGAAAACAACAAGTAATCGAGCTATTGCGGACAAGCCCCGAGGCAAAGCCGATGTAGTGCTTGTTGATGAAGCTCATCTGCTGTTGACGCAGGGTGACCAAGGATACTCGGGCAAGAACATGCTGCACGATTTATTGCGTCGTGCGAAAGTGGTTATTGCGGTATTCGACCCGAATCAGATTTTGCAAACTTCGCAGCGTTGGAGCGAAGAGGATCAGGACATGCTCTTTCCGCAGCAAGCAGAAAGCGACGTGCAAAAAACTGCTGCTGGCTATAGCGGGCAGTTGGAGCGATTTGTGCCATTGAATATGTGGGGTGATCACTATTTGCTAAGTCGCATATGCTTGCATAGGCAATTTCGCATTGCTGCGGATGATGCGACGATTCGATGGATTGATGATTTCGCTGATGGTAAGAGAATAGGTCGTATTCCTCAAGACATTGGGGAGAAGGATAGAAAAACAGGCGAATATGTCCGCGAGCCATTTGAAATCAGAGTATTCGATTCGCCGGTTGAACTGTTTAAAGCCATAAAGGAGAGGGCATATCTAAAGGCTTCAGGCGTTGACGGATGCGGGCTTTCTCGTGTGGTTGCTACGTATGATTGGGAGTATAAGGGCGGCAAAATCAACGATTCCAGTCCCGATGGTCTTTGGAATGTTGAGATGCATCGCGATGCACAGGGAGTATGGCGCATGGGAGCGGCTCCGGGAATGCAGAGAGGATACGATGCGTTTAATCCTGATGGAAGAGCTGATTATTTCTGTCATCCATGGAATTACGAAATCAAGGTAGGGGATAAGGGTCTTTCCCTAGATGCTGTCTGGGCGGAAAGTCCGCATACGCTTAATGAAGTAGGATCAACGTTCTCTATTCAGGGGTTTGATCTTAATTATGTAGGTGTCATCATTGGACCGTCGGTTACCTATCGCGAAGGGAAAATCGTTTTTAACGAAAAGGCAAGTTGTAATAAACGTGCAGTGAGTAAGAGGAACGGCTCAATCAGCTACGCGCAATCCAATCTGCGTAATGAACTGAATGTTCTGCTCAAACGCGGTGTGCATGGATTGTATTTATTCGCCGTTGATCCTGAACTGCAGGACGCTCTCAAAGAAGCTGCCAGTAAGTAATTGCTTGACTGTACTTGATGTTCATCTATGTTCATCTTTGAGTTTATCCAGCCGATGCGTATGCAATGTTGAGCGATACATAACCGTCCGAAAAGAGGCCGCCATGAAATACGGGATGAGAAAACCCAGCTGGAAGAAGAGCCTGTCCGCGCGCACGAAAGGCCGTGCTACCCGCGCGGTCAAGAAAGCGTTGATCCCCGGCTACGGCAAGAAGGGCATGGGATGGCTGCATACCAAGCGCAAGCTGTACAACACGGTCTACAAGAAGATCACGTTCAGCCTGTTCGACCTGTTCAAGTAACCAGGGCTAGGGGGGGGGAAATCACATGTGTTCCAATCCAGACACGTATGAGTTCCGACTTTCATTAGACCTTCCTCAACAGAGCGCCGTTCCTACTGATACGTTTTCTGCCTTGCGGGAAGTCCATGAATATTCAGCGGAGAACGGCCCGCGTTTCCATACGGCTGCTGAGATGTTTGATTCTCGGGGGATATGACAGGCCCCGCCATGAGAACATTACGTATGGCGGGATCTTCTACGTTCGTAAGCGAGTGCAGCACTCAGGCGAGCATGGCTTCGATGTTGTTGCCTTCCGGATCATGCACGAAAGCGGCATAATAGGTCGGGCCGTAGTTCGGGCGCGGGCCGGGTTCGCCGTTGTCGGTGCCGCCGTTGGCAAGGCCGGCCTCATAGAACGCCTTCACGGCATCATTGTCGGCAGCCTGGAACGCCACATGGATCGGAGCGACGGCATCGCCCTCGGCAGCGGTGCTCACCCACACGGCGGAACCATCCTCGGCCACGAACGCCTGAACGCCCGGGAACGCCGGTCCCTTGCCGTAGCCCAGCGGAGTCAGAGCGGCCTCATAGAACGCCTCTTCCTTCTCGAAATCCTTCACCTTGACGGTCACGTGGTTGATCATGCCATGTCCTTTCGTAGCCTATTGCCATGGCCTTTGCAGGCCTTCACGCCCATATCGTAGAACGCAACAATGCTCGGCAGAAGAACGCACAATAATGTGCCCTAGTTACCGCTAGGGAACTCTTGGGCGATTCCGCCGCTGACCCAGCCAACGCGCTGCCAAATATTTCGTGCACGGCGTGTCGAATTCGTCACTTCAATGACCGCTATGCCACATACCGCGTCTATGCTTCGGGAAAGGGTGATCAACGTTTTGGAATCCATGCCGGCAAGCGTTGCGGTCATTCCTGCAATGTGAATTGGAAGGGACCGTCGGCGATGGAACCGATGCGCATGCGGGCGCCGAACCGTCCTTCACGCACAGGAACATTACCTGAGCGCAACGCTTCATTGAAACGAATCCATATCAGATTCGCATGCTCATCATAGGCATCATGAGATACCAGCTGCGGCCTGCCGACCGCGGAACGCCGCAACGTGGTGAGCGGCTGTGGAATCGACAGAATCTCGCCGTGCATCTCCTGAACAGACAGCGACAGTCTGCCCTGCGGACCATCGAAACAGCGTAACGTGAGCACACGATGCGCCATCCGTGCAAGCGTTCCCTCATCATCATCAGGTTCCACTTCAATGGTCAGCACCAATCCGGGCCCGATCTGTGCCATGTCGAATGTCGGATCCGGTGTGCCTAACTCGTTCAATACGATGGCGCTCGCTTCGGTCACGCGTTGCAGGGAAACTTTCATAACGACCAAGTGTACGGCAGCGGATCGGACGACCGTCGCATGGAAAAAACGGCTGGACACCGGTAGATTGGGGTGTTATCTACCGGTGTCCAGCCGTTTTTTCACGAGTCGGATGGCGTCAGCTCTTTGCGTCGAACTTCTGCGCTTCCGGCACGGAGCCCAGCGATTCCTCGTTGTTGTTCCATTCGGTGGACCAGCCGTCCACGAACGCGCTTTGCACCTTGTCCCACTTGCCGGTGCCCTGTGTGTATTCGACCAGCGCGGAGGCGATGTCGTCCTGCCACTGCTGATCCGGAATGGTGAAGCTACGCACTTCGGTCTTGCCGTCATTGCTGTAGGCTCGGGCAGCCTCGGTCAGAGGATTGTCCGGCTGGTAGTCATCGGTGAACGTGGTGAATGGCACGGAGAATCCCATGTCCTTGGACAGGATCTTCTTGGCTTCGTTGTCGGTGATCATCCACTTGATGAAGTCGAGCGTGGCCTTCTTGTCCTTTTCGGAGGCGTTCTTGTTCACCGCCCAGCTCGCGTCATACACTCCTACGGGGCCGCAATCCTCCTCGCCCTTGATGCCCATGTAGTAGGGGAGCATGCCCAGGTCCTCATCGGCCACGTCATTGCCCTTGATCTGCGAATACGCCCACACGCCGTTCGGGTAGAACGCCACCTGGCCGAGCGCGAATTCGGAGGTCACGTCATCGTAGGTCTTGGAGCTCACCATGCTTGCCTCGGTTGGGCTGGTCTTGAGCTGCAGGTCGAACATGTCCTTGTAGTTCTTGAGATACGTGCCCTTGATGGTCTTCGAGAACGTGGTGTTCGCGTCCCGATACTCGTAGTAGAGCGGCAGACGCGTCATATGCGCAGCGAATCGGTACGTGTCGGAGGTATCCAAGCCCGGGGTGGCGAACGCGCCGTCGACGCCGAGGTCGTCCTTGTGCTGCTCGATGGATTCTGCCACCTGCTTCAAGGTCTTGTAGTCCTTGATGTCATCGGCGGACTTGATCACCGCATAACTTTTGGCGCAATAATCCTTGATGATCTTCTTGTTGTAGATGATGCCGTACCATTCGGCGGCGTACGGCAGGGTGTACGAATTGCCGTCGATGGTGTACGAGTAAGCCTTGCCGGTATCGTTGAGCAGTTTGAACACGTCGGTGTCCTGCAGCGGTTCGACGTACTTCTGATACTTGGCGAACTGGTCGAAGCCGGCGACGTTGAACATGGTTGGTGCGTTGTCCTTGGCCAGCTCAGACTTCATGGTGGCATCGTATGTGCCGGCGGCTCCGGTCTGGATGTCCACCTGCACGCCGGTCTTCTTGGTGTACATGCTGGCCAGTTCCTTGTACTGGTCCACGACCTCGGCCTTGTTGTTCATGAAATACACGTGGCCCTTGCTGGAATCGGCGCTGCTGCCGCCGCAGGCCGCCAGCGATGTTCCCATGGCGAGCGTCGCCGCGATGGCGACGATTCGTGTGATGTTGCGGTTCATGATGTGCTCCTTTGCTTGGTTGTTGAATGCGAATTGCGGTTGATGGGGTCCGGTCAGCCGAGCGCGATCCACGCGGTGGTGTCCTGCGGCAGACGGCCGTCGTCGGTGAGGGGTCCGGAGACGAGCAGGATATCGCCTGCCGGCAGTTCGGCCGGTTCCGCACCGAAGTTGGTGACGCTGGCCCAGCCGTTGGCCCTACGGAA
>OATK01001542.1_pt1 | contig 14070 bp, 15 predicted proteins | sample 1516611 | NCBI WGS metagenome assembly OATK01 (sample SAMEA2579947, study PRJEB22360) | human gut metagenome | biome: human gut; feature: human-associated habitat; material: faeces | place: Denmark | collected 2008/2010 | reverse complement strand
TCCCCCGCTTCTAAAGCGGTGGGATGAATTGTTAAAAGAAACATAACGGCAGTGGTAGGCGGAGAGAAATCGGTATCCTCCACTGACATGAGGAAAGTCACAGTCGAACTATTCTCGACATGTCAGACTCCGTGAAAATACCGACTGTAAGTTGAAACGAAAAGATTTATAAAAAAGAGCGGAAATTGTGGTAAAATTGCGGCTCGTATGGTATACTATCGTTAAGTTAAGTTTCTAATCTAAAGCAAAGGTTGGTGGACAGTATGAATAAGATTGATGAAGTATTAGAGCTTTTAAAACAGAGAGAACGTGAGAGCGAAAAACCGAAAAACGTGATTTTATGGGTCCTTGCCATTGTCGGAGCGGTAGCGGCAGTTGCAGGAATCGCATACGCAGTATACCGGTTTGTAACTCCGGATTATCTGGAAGACTTCGAAGATGATTTCGATGACGATTTCGACGATTACTTCGAGGATGAAGACGAAGATAAGTAGGATGGAAAAAAGAAACTCCGGTGCCGGAACGTGGTACCGGAGTTTTTCTGTCCGGAAATCAGTTTGACATAGAAGGAGAAGAGAATGAAAAAAGGAGAAATTTACGAGGGAGTCGTGGAAAGAATCGATTTCCCGAATAAAGGATGTGTACATGTGGAGGGCGAGACGGTTACCGTGAAAAATGCAATTCCGGGACAGAAGATCCGCTTTCAGATCAACAAAAAAAGAAAGAACCGCATGGAGGGCCGCCTGCTCGAAGTAACAGAAAAATCCCCGATGGAAAAGCGCGATCCGGTCTGCAGTATTTTCCCGTCCTGCGGCGGATGCATGTACCAGACGATGAGTTATGAGGATCAGCTTGCAATGAAGGCCGGTCAGGTGAAAAAACTGCTCGACGATGCCCTCGTGGAGGCCGGCCAGGTCAATGAGGCGGGGGAGGCCGATTATCCGTTCCTTGGAATCAAGAGAAGTCCGAAGGAGTTTGCATACCGGAATAAAATGGAGTTTTCCTTCGGCGATGAATACAAGGACGGCCCGTTGTCTCTCGGACTTCATAAAAAGGGAAGCACCTACGATGTCCTGACCGCGTGCGACTGCAAAATCGTACATGAGGATTTCACAAAGATTCTGACCTGCGTGCTGGCGTACTTTAAAGAGCGGAACGCAAGTTACTACCACAAGATAAGCCACGAGGGTTACCTGCGCCACCTGCTGGTGCGAAGAGCCGAGAATACCGGAGAAATCCTGGTAAATCTCGTCACCACAAGCCAGGAAGAGTGGGATCTGATGCCGCTCGTGCAGGAAGTGCTTGGTCTGCCGCTGGAAGGAAAGGTTGTCGGATTCCTCCATATCATAAATGATTCCCTGGCAGATATTGTAAAGAGCGATGAGACAAAAGTGCTCTACGGACAGGACTACTTCTATGAAGAACTCCTCGGACTGAAATTCAAGATCACCCCGTTCTCCTTCTTCCAGACCAATTCCCTTGGCGCGGAAGTTCTCTACAGCACCGCCCGCGAGTTCGTCGGCGAGACGAAAGACCGCACGATCTTCGACCTCTACAGCGGAACCGGAACCATCGCCCAGATCCTTGCACCGGTCGCAAAAGAAGTGATCGGCGTGGAAATCGTGGAAGAAGCTGTTACAGCTGCAAAAGAGAACGCAGAGGCAAACGGCCTTACCAACTGCAGTTTCCTCGCCGGAGACGTGCTGAAGGTGATCGATGAAATCGAAGAAAAACCGGACTTCATCGTTCTTGATCCACCGCGCGAAGGAATCCATCCGAAGGCTCTGCCGAAGATAGTTGATTTATATAGGTGTGAAAAAATGCTTTACATCTCCTGCAAGCCGACTTCTCTTGCGCGGGATCTGGTAGAGTTTGCAAAATATGGATACCGTGTAGAAAAAGTCTGCTGTGTTGATATGTTTCCGGGAACGGTGCATGTGGAGACGGTTGTTTTGCTTTCCAAGGGTGAGGTCGACTCGAAAAAGATTCGGGTTGAGTTCTCTTTGGAGGATATGGACATGTCCGAATTTCAAGATGGGGCAACCTACACGCAGATTAAGGACTATGTATTGGAGCATACTGGACTGAAAGTTTCCAACCTTTATATTTCACAGATCAAACGGAAATGCGGGATTGAGGTCGGCAAGAACTATAATCTGCCAAAATCCGAGGATTCCAGACAGCCACAGTGTCCGCCGGAAAAAGAGAAAGCAATCCGAGAAGCATTGAAATATTTTGGGATGATCTAACATCCCGGATTACGGAGGTTTCTTATGGATAGATTGATTTCTTGTGAGTTTAACATGGATAATACCTGTGTGGAACTGAAATTCTTTGATGGTAGTATGATTGCGATTGATACGATTGCGGTTGAGAACGAGGTTGCCGACAATATGTATCAGAGGTCGGAACTGGATTATCTGATTTACAATGACCCGATTGGATATGCTGATTTGATATTGAACGGAGATTCCAAAACCTATTTGAAAAACTGTTACAGAGTATAAATCTGTGGATACAATGAATATTTATTCAATTCTTAACTGTTTGGGCGATTGGAGCGATTTGCCTGGCTCACTAAACATCTAAGCCCATAGTTATTGGCTAAGGCAGATATTCAACTTCAATTTTAGAGAACATAAATAAAGGCTATCCAATCTTTTTGACTGGGTAGCCTTTGAAAGTTTTGCTCTTTCTACTTTTTAAGAATCAATTTATGAATGACCATGCCGATTATCAAACCAAAGGATGATACTGCCAAATACCAAAGCGAATGTATCAATGCTGTCTCGTTATAGTATATAAACACAGATGGCACAAATGTAATTGCTATGATTATTGGATACAAGTACTTTACTTTCAGATTTGAAATGCTGCCAATTAGAATTGAAAGCAATAATGTTGCTAAAATAAGCAAAACTATCATTCCCATAACGTCTGTTGGTCCTGCAAATAATGGAAATACATAAAACATAAATAATTGAATTAAGAGTATTAGTATCTCCTTCAAGTATTTCTTCATAATCAAAACACCTCCGTTCATATAAACTCTTTTTTATTTCGTTTTGCAAAGATTATCTTGATTTGCAGTTTGTCATTGTTGTAGATTGCTCCAATACTTCCGCCCATACGCTCAATCAGCAGCTTGGCGATGGACAATCCCAAACCGGTTGAATTGCGACTTGCTTCTACTGTATAGAAACGGTCAAACAATCTGCCGACCGTCACATAATTCAGATTGTGCGCCGTGTTGCTGAATGTAACACAGCCGTTCTTATCCATGACTACGGACAGATCGCCGTCAGAGTATTTCAGCGCATTGCTGATAATGTTGGAAAAGATACGGTTGACCGCACCTGCATCCAGTTCACGGAAAACCGGTTCCTCCGGCAATTCGATTTCCGGTTGGATGCCTTTTTCCTGCATGACCGCATAGAAAGACAGCAGACTTTCCTCCAATGCCCGGACAACATCCATACGTTCTGGTTTCAGTTCCTGAAAAGAAGTAACCACACTATATCTGAATAGTTCTTCGATTAGATTTTTTAAAACATCTGTTCTGTTTTGGATTTGAGAAAGATAGCAGTGTACCGTTTCGTTTTTTTCCTCTCGTTCCAATAGGTTAAGATAACCGTTTATCGCCGTAAGCGGAGTTCTCAGGTCATGGGAAATATTGGTGATAGCTTCTTTCAGTTCCAGATCGCCCTGTTGGTAACGATGGCGTTCCTTGCGGAGCAATCGAAGCTGGATATTAATCTCCAAAGCCAGTTTTCTCAGATGAGGGTCGCTGGAAGAAATATCAATCAGAGTGTTTGTGTCGGAGGAAAGACGTTCCTGGAATTCTGTATGAATTTCATCAATACTTTTTTCTATAAAAATAATCTTTGTGATTAGAAAAAATACAACAATTAGCAAAATACAACACAAAATCCAAGGGAACATCTTTCTACCTCCTTACTTTAGGTTCTTTTTCTTAAAGGAACGACTTCCTATAAGAGATGTTGAAAAAATTACAAACGTAGAGCACAACGGAAGAATAATCAGGTGTTCCACCCCTTCTTCGCAAAGAATTACACCTTGTCCTCCAGGTGTCAGACAGATAAGAAATTCCAGCAGGATACGAAATGTTCCACCGATGTATCTGATATTTTGGGGATGCCATCGCACAGTTGGGTCTGTCTCAAACCACATCCATCCACCCAATAACTCTGGTTCTGCAAAACGATCATAAAGGAGCATCCCGATTATGACCATTGCAGCTACAGCTCCCAGACAAAGAAGTGTCGCTGAGTTTTTGTTCTCCGCCAGACTTGCCAACAGACAACATACGCTGGAGAGTGCAACGACCATCAAAAGGCTTGAAAAAATATAAAATGCCATCTCTCCCAAAGAGAGGTTCAGGCTTGCCGTACCTAGTAGCGGAATACCCAGCATCCCATTAACTATCAACCAGATTAGTGCAGTACTCAGTCCAGCACATATGGTCAGGAGAAGATTGGAAAAATAAACTTCTTCACGAGTGTGTCCGCAGATTAGTTTATTGCGCAGAGTTCCATATTCATAGTCTGTTCCCCACAAATATGCGGCAAATACGGCGATAAATGGTCCCATCAGGGGTGAATATCCAAAAAAACGGGCGATCAGCTTATAGATGTATGCATTAGTCAAATTCGTCTGGAAGTAACCGTTGAGGATGATGAATGCGGAAAGCAATACAGCAATCACTAATTCTATTCGAATCATTTTTTTATTCTCTGTACGGTAAACGGCTGCTCGAAAAAGTTTACGCATTATTATCACCTCCAACCAGAGAGATGTAATAACTCTCCAAACTTTCATCTTTTTCCTGCATAGACAGCACTTCGCAGTTTTCCTTTGCCAGTACAACGGTCAGCTGTGTCACATTGATCTTTGCGAACACATCGGCTGTTGTTGCGGAGATAATTTTATATTCCAGATTCATGGAATCCAGCACACGAGCCAGAGTAGAAGTATCGGTCACTTCCATGCGGACACACTTGCGGCAGGCTGCATCCAGTTCCTCGGCACTCAGTTCCTTTACCATGCGTCCGTTGTCGATGATACCGTAATGGGTCGCCAGACGGGAAAGCTCGTCCAGAATGTGACTGGAAATCAGAACAGTGATCTGTCTTTCACGGTTCAGCTTCAGAATCAACTCACGCATTTCCACAATACCCTGAGGGTCGAGACCATTTACAGGCTCATCAAGAACAAGAAAGTCGGGATCACCGGCTAATGCGATAGCGATGCCCAGACGCTGCTTCATGCCGAGGGAGAAGTTCTTCGCTTTTTTCTTTCCGGTGTTCTCCAAGCCCACCAGCTTCAGCAGTTCGGGAATACCCTCATAGGACGGCAAACCAAGAATGAGATACTGCTGTTTCAGATTTTCCTCCGCAGTCATATCCGTGTAGATCGACGGTGTTTCCACCACAGCACCCATGCGGCGGCGGGATTTGATAATATCCTTGCTGTCGTTGCGGATGCCGTACAGAGAAAAGTTACCGGAAGTCGGCTCCTGCAATCCGCAAATCAGTCGGATCAAGGTTGTCTTACCAGCACCGTTCTTTCCCACAAAGCCATAGATAGAGCCTTTGGGAACATTCATGGTAAGACCGTTCAGAGCCTGAAAGTTTTTATACTTTTTCGTCAGGCTGTTTGTTTGCAAAACATAGTTCATAGTGTGTTACCTCCTTTGATGACCTAAGCTTACAAAACAAAAGTCAAGAAAGTGGTCAAGAAAAACGTCAAGATTTCGTCAAGATTTTTGTTCTGCCAGCTTGAAGCCGATGCCCCATACTGTTTCGATATAATCCACACCGCTGATATCCTGCATCTTTTTCCGTAGATTGCTGATATGCTGCTTCAAAGAACGCTCGGTGCAGTCGGGGGTGTCCAGACTAATTCTGTCCAGCAGGACGCTCTTTGCAATGACTTGTTTCGGATTCTCCATCAGCAGTTTCAATATGGCATATTCCGTTCGGGTCAGCTTTACTGCCTGCCCCTGTACCATCAGAGAAAGAGACAACATGTCCAAAACCAAATCGCCAATGGATAGGGATTTGATTTCCTCATGCTGTTCTGCCTTACGAAGCTGAACGGTAATGCGGGCAAGCAGCTCTTTCGTGTCAAAAGGCTTGGTCATATAATCCACCGCACCGCTCAGCAGAAGATTTACTTTGTCCTGCACATCTACCTTTGCGCTGAGAACGATAACGGGAATGTTCTCAATGTGTGGCAGAACTTCCTCGCCGCTAAGCCCCGGCAGCATCAGATCCAGCAGCACCAAGTCGGGCTTATTTTGTGAAAGAAGATATAACGCTTCTGTACCGGAGTATGCACGGAGAACGGCATAACCCTCCTGTGTCAAAACTTCCGTCAGCATATCTCCAATATGAATATCATCATCTATGATTGCGATTGTTTTCATTTTCGTTCCTCGTCAATTTCCTTTTATAATTCAAATGCCATCGTCATTTCCTTGGGCAGTTTCTCATTCTCGCAGTTCAGAAGATAGGCTATCGCTTTATTTGCAAAGCGGTTTGTTTTCATAGTATCCCAATCAGCAAGCCGAATGATTTCTGCTGTTCCATTCTCAAAATCCAATGAAATTTCGCCCAATTCGCCGTCGCAGTCTGCCTGGTATTCGTAGATTGCGGCGGCGATTTTCTTTTTGCACTTGGTTTTGGATTTCTGTTTCAGCCGGACAGCGTGGAGCGCACCTTCAGCAACCAGAATTTCCGTCAGCTTGTCCACTGCTCTGCGGTAGGCACGCTCCGCACCACTGGCAGTGCTGCCCTCAAACATAACTGCCAGTTCTTCAAAGGTGGGGCGGTTCTTCCATGAGCCAACACGCCCACAGGTCATGCAGATTGCTAACCGTTTTTCGAGCAAGGTCTGCTCCCGGTAATTCAGCTTCTCAAATGCCCGTTGCACCTTTTCTGCCTGTATGCCGTTCCAGAGGATGTCGGCATAGTTCCAGCTATCGTCGAGGGCAACATCTTCGCCTGTTTCCTCGCCATCCTCGTCCGTCACATAAAAGGGCTGCTGATTGCGGATGCCACGGACAATTTTCAGATATTCTTCCGCAAGGGCAAGATCGCAGTTGTATTTCTTGGCAAATTCGCTGACCACATCCTTGGTATTATGATACAGCCACGCCATTGACTGCACCATTTTGTAATTGGTCAGAGAGGACACCGACCATTTTTCTTCGCCCATACGGAAACGGAGCAGAGCATCCCGTATGAACGGAAAAATGTATGTAGCATACTCCGCACCCTTGGCAGGATCATAGTCCATCAGTTTTTGGAGCATTTGCTCTCGGCAGGAAAGCTTTATATCTATAAAACGGTCTGTGTCGTACAGATCGCTGCCATCCACACCGACAAAGGATTTGATGCGCCTGTTGAGCTGCGGCTCGTAGTGGTGCAGGAAGAACGAAAAATATAGCAAATTCTTTTCCCGCAGAGCAGACAGGATATATTCATTCAGACTGTCCACCGCTGGCGGCTCCGGTTCCAGTTGGAAGATGCGCTCTGCCACATAGGGGATGATGCCGTCACCGTGCGGATTGGCTTGGTGTTTCGGTATGTATCCGGTCATATTCCATGAATAATCATTCAGCATAGCGCACCTTCCTTCAAATGAATCTGTATGCCAAATATTAACTAATCTTAAATGCGATGAAATACACCGGGAAATCGAACCCGTCTCGTGTAAGGATCAGGGTTGCAATCCGTGCAGCCGCATTTGGATAAGGTAGCACATTGAACGGTTTCTTTATCTGAAGCGGAAAGTCGTACTGCCGCACATGATCGGAATATTTCTTCCAGAAGGATTCAAAATCCGCAGAGTTTACATATGCAACAACGAAAGTCGCTGTCCCGAGTGCATTATAATTGACAATGGCTTTGTCAATATGAGCATCAATGTACGCTGTTGATACACTGTCCAGCTTCAAACCTTCAAATATAGCAATTTCCCGCCCAGCTTTGGTCAAGAGTATATCAACCTCTGCTGCATCCTTTCCGCTTGCTGATATGCCATGCCTTGTCTGGTCTTTTACTTCGTTATATCCCTTAAAAGAAAGCATATCTCTAAAGTAGTCGTTTATGCTGTTCTCAGAACTTGATGCGGTAAACGAAGCGTTCAAGCAAATGCGTTCTCCCACCTGTATCAAATCATCGAGTACACTCTGAGCTGCTGCCATATCAGCATTTAATCGTTCCTCGTTTGATGGCGGAATCATTGTGGATTCGGCTGTACTGTCAGAAGCAAAATAGTAGACCTTTCGAACGAGAAGTCCCGATTCACTTGCCTTGAGCGCCTTTCCTATCGCATCTTGCAGTACGGAATCGAAAGACTGTAGTAATGCTATGTCAGATTCTGCCCCTTCAAATGTGAAATCCAGAGCGTTTTTATTCCAGTTATCACCTTTCATCCCTGCATAATAAGCCAGACCAAGATCTTCATACTCATATTCGCACCGTTGAAAGGCTTGGGCTACATGAGCTTTTCCGAATTGCTGAAGAAATTGAACAACACGTTTATTAAAATTTGCAGGTACACTGTATGTAAAATCAAATTCTCCCATCTCACATTCCCCCGATATAAGTCTGTTTTATGGTCTTGGCTTCTTTCTTCAAAGCAGCCTGTTCCATCTCTTTTTCATAATCACCCTTGGCATAGGCTACATTGCTGAGTGCCCGGAGCATCTTATCTTTTGCCAGTTTCTTCATAACCTCCGCAAGATCAGCGTCCAGAGTACCACGCTTCACATAGCGGTTTATGGTATTCAGCCGCTTCTCATAAATCTGTTTCAGCGGATGATCGTCCGCAAGCTCCCGTTGTTCTCTGCCTTTCAGATTGCCGATCTGCCGACAGGTGCGGTGCAGCTTATCCCCCGGCGCATAACCGCCGCAGTATTTGGTGTGCCTTGCGTTGGTTGTCAGAAACCATTTGCCGCAGATACGGCATTTCTTGGGAGCATGACCGACACACAAGCCCTCAAAGAGATCAGACCGGAACATTCCTACAAAAGAAACATAGTGCATCCGCTTGACGAGCTTCGCCACATCCTCGCCGGGACGGATAACAGACACATACTGAACGGAGTTGTTCGTAACAGACATCCAGGCATTGCCCTCCATGATAGAGAACTCCGGTGGGAAATAACTGCCAAACATCTTTGCAAAGCCCTCTGCGGTGCGGTCAGCTTCGTTGCCGTCTGATTTTTCTGCAAAATCAAGCATTGCCTTTTGGTATTCCCCAAGGGAGTATGCCAGATGCCCGAATACAGCGGTATAGCGTTGGAGCATCATCGCATCGGCATATCTCGGAACTTCTTCAAGCTGCAAGGAGTTGGTTGTGGCTTTTATGGCAAACTCCATATATTTCAGAGCATTGTCCGCAGTAAAGACTTTTTCAATCTGTTCTCTGTGTTTTGGAATATCCATGTAGGAGAACGGCGGTGTTTTACTGAGAATATCAAGCATCGCCAGAGCAGCTTCCCTTGCCATAGGAAAGAGTGCAGAAGCGTCCTGTCCGGCGTTCAACATTCCAAGCAGCAGATTGATTTTTTCACATTGCTCATTCATCTTTGCAATGGCATCCGCAGGAACATTCAGCGCATCACAGGCAAGAGTGCCGACAGGGAATGTTTTGCCCTCATATATGACCGTATCCTGCCAAAAATCCAATGTCATCAATTCTTGATTCATGCTTGCCCTCCTGTCCTGTTTTTTCATTTCTCTCATTATATCATGCAAATGTGAAGAAATCTATATCCTCCGAAAAGTTGTCCTGTTTTTTGAAATGGGCTTGTCCTGCTATTAGCCTGTTTTTTGAAAAATCCGTCATAACCATAGTAGAAAGAGCGAAGCACCTGCCAACCACGGCGGGTGTTTCGTGCTTTCTGAATACTATGAACGGAGGTTTTTCTATGACAATCTATGAAACCATCAAGGCGGCAATCAGCGTAAAGCAAGCCGCCGAACACTACGGGCTGAAAGTCAATCGCAACGGCATGGCTTGCTGCCCGTTCCACAACGACAGGTATCCGAGCTTGAAGCTGAACGAGGAATATTTCTTCTGCTTTGGCTGCGGAGCCAAGGGGGATGTGATCGACCTCGTGGCGAGATTGTTCGATCTGAGCAACTATGAAGCGGCACAAAGGCTGGCTGCGGGCTTTGGGCTTGACCCGAAACCGCCTACTGCCGTTGTTCTGCCCAAGCCGAAACACCCCTATATCCGTCAGTTCCGAGAGGATGAAATGCTGTGCTTCTGGGTGCTGACGGACTATCTGCATCTGCTGGAAGATTGGAAAGTGCGGTATGCACCGAAAACACCGGACGATGCACTGGATGATCGTTTTGTGGAAGCCTGCCAGATGCTCTGCAATATCGAGTATATGGCAGACATTTTGACTGTGGGCGATCTGGAAGAGCGAGTTGCTGTGGTGGACGAGCTGATGAAAAGCGGCAAGATCGCTTTTCTGAAGGAGTACGCCGCACGAAAGAAAAAGGAGGTGGCGCACCGTGGCGAAACACCGGAAAATGCCTGATAGGAATTTGACCATGTGGTTTGATGGACAGAACATCAACGAAGCTCTGTTTTGTGAGGAATTTCTGCAGGAGCGCAGGTTCATCTTTGCAAACGGAGCTTTTTTCACGCCCGATGGTCGGGTGACGGACGATCTTCCTCTGCGTGGGGAGATTTACGACAAGCTGAAATTCTGTGCCGTGAACAACATTCCCCGGAAGATCACCAACATTCTTGAAGTGCTGAAACTGGAAGCACAAGTGCCTGACTTCCCACCGGAGCAGGATCGAATCCATGTGTCCAACGGTACGCTGCTGCTGAACGGCACATTTACCGAGGGCAGATCGGCTATCGTGCGAAGCCGTCTGCCGGTTGCCTATAATCCCGATGCTCCTGCGCCTGTGATCTGGCTGAGCTTTCTGGATGGTCTGCTATACCCGGAGGATATTCCTACCTTGCAGGAGTTCATCGGCTACTGCCTGATCCCCTCCAACAAAGGACAGCGCATGATGGTGATTAAGGGCAACGGTGGCGAGGGTAAATCCCAAATCGGTGCGGTGCTTTCGGTTATCTTTGGCACGAATATGAAAGACGGCAGCATCGGTAAGATTTCCGAAAACCGCTTCGCCCGTGCCGATCTGGAACACATCCTGCTGTGCGTGGATGATGATATGCGGATGGAAGCCCTGCGCCAGACCAACTATGTAAAATCCATCGTGACGGCACAGGGCAAGATGGATTTGGAACGTAAAGGCAAGCAGAGCTATCAGGGCTGGATGTTCGCCCGGTTGCTTGCATTCAGCAACGGCGATCTGCAAGCCCTGTATGACCGCAGCGACGGATTTTACCGCAGACAGCTTGTGCTGACCACCAAGGAAAAGCCTGCGGACAGAGCTGACGATCCCGACCTTGCAGAGAAGATGAAGGCCGAAGCCGAGGGCATCTTCCTCTGGGCATTTGAAGGATTGCAGCGGCTTGTTGCCAACAACTTTAAGTTTACGGAGAGTGACCGTATCCGTGAAAACCGGGAAGCGGTCAAGCGTGACAACAACAATATCTTTGATTTCATGGAATCGGAGGGATATATCCGGCGCAAAGCGAATGCGTCCATCAGCTCCAAGGATTTCTATGAAATCTACCGGATGTGGTGCGAGGAAAATTCCCTTGCTCCGCTGAAAGCCCGTAGCTTCAGCGACGCCATGATTGCCAATGCCGGGAGATTCAATCTGGAGCATTGCAACAACATCACCAACTCTGCCGGACGGCGGGTGTGGGGATTCATGGGAGTGGAAGCCATTGCACGACCTCATATAAATGGGTTTTACGGAGATTCGCCGTGTACGTACGTACCGGATAACATTCCGGAGGAATGGCGAAAGGTCGAATAACCCCCATTGCTGGTACGTATGTACACAGCAAAAGAGCGTGAAACGCTCGTTATAGAAACAGCACACATCCTCTCGTTCGGGCTGTTTCTATGTCCACAGGCTTTTGAAAAAAGTGTCTGTGGACACCGGCTGCAAGAGGAAGTTGACACAGAACAGCTTCATGCAGACGGGCTGACCATGAGAAAAGGCGCAGACATTTTCGCCTTGGTCAGCAGAGGTCACCGCAGTGACCGCATTCCCCCTCGGGAGAGCCCTCGGAGAGCCCACGGCACTTTGCAGCCAGTATGGATGAAAGTGTAATAGTGGGTTATTACACTTTGAAAAAGTGCCTCTCCGTAGCCCCCGCTGTCTGCAAATCCCAAAGAAAGGACAAAAATTCTATGGCAAGAAATGATGGAATAGACCGTACCGTAGCCAGAAATCAGGACTTGGAAACACCGGCTGATGTGGCGAAGGTACAGGAACACAATGAGCGTGAAAAGGACAGCTACAGCAATCAGGACATCGTACCAGAGCGTACTTCTCTGAACGTTCATTTCAAAGCACCCACGGACGATTATGTAAAAATGTTTGAGCAGATGGAACAGGACGGAGTGATCTCCACCAGAGGTCTGAAACCGGATGCCATCAAATACGGCGAGTTGGTGTTTGATGTGAACTCCGCTTATTTCTACAACCACGGCGGTTATGAATTTGCAAAACAGTTTTATGCCGATGCCTATAAAGCCGCAGTGGAGATCGTGGGCGGTGAGCAGTATATCCTCTCCGCTGTGATGCACGCCGATGAACGCAACCGGGCGATGTCCGAAGCGCTGGGCGAGGATGTGTACCACTACCACCTCCATGTGGTTTATATTCCGGTGGTGGAAAAGCAAATCCTTTGGTCGAAGCGGTGCAAGGATGAAGCACTCCGGGGAACTGTAAAAGAGGTCATCACACAGGTCAGCCGCAGTAAGAAATGGGAGTCCAAACCCGTTCTTGATGACGACGGCAATCCGATGTTGAACGCAAAAGGGAAAAAGATTTTGAAGTCATCCTACAGTGTGTTGCAGGATGACTTTTTCAATTTCATGCGAGCTGCCGGATATACCGATGTGGAGCGTGGAGAACGTGGAAGCACCGAGGAACATCTGACAGAGACACAGTTCAAGGTACAGGCAGAACAGCAGCGTCTGGAAGCAGTCACCGCACAGGTTGCCGATGTAGAACAGTCTTTGGAGAAGACCAAGGCTGCCGCTGAAAAGCAAAAAAAGAAACTGGAAGCTCTGCAAAAGGAAACAAAGGCAGCAAGGGCAACTGCCCTGACAGTGCAAGATATTGAAGCTATGGGCAAGAAAGCCACTTTCGGCAACAATATCACCCTGACACCGGATGAATGCCGCACCCTAAAGGATTATGCAGTCAGCAGTTTCGCAGAGAAAGCGGAAAAGCTGAAATACAAGCAAAAATACGAACAGGCAGAAAAGAGTGCATCCGTTTGGAAGCGCCGCTTTGAAGCCTTGAACGAAAAATATTTGGAACTCAAAAAGAAAGCCCAGCCTTACCTGGATGCACTGGAAATCGCATCCGAAAAGGTTCGGGCTTTTCTTGATGCCGTCCTCGCCAGAGGAAAGGAAACAAGGGAACTTAAAATACCTGCCCGCAAGCGTGGACAGGACATGGAAGTTTGATGGAGGAATTGCCTATTGAAGAAATACTATGAGGAAGCAAAATATAATGCGGCATTTGACCGCTGTGTGGATGTTATGACCCAGTTGCTCCAGAAATACGGGCATCAGGTTTTGGATAAATTAGAGCAGGATGCTCCACAAACGGCGGACTGCTCCAAGGATGATAAGCAAGCGCAGCCTTTAACGGATAAGGCTGCGTAAAATTTATAATTTACACGTTGCGTATTCGCTGTGGCTATGCTATAATGATTACGCAACGTGTATTTTTGTTTTATGGAGAAAAGACAGATGGATTGTAAAAACAGAATTATAAAGTTGCGGGAAAGCACAGGATTGAACCGGAAAGACTTTTGCAAGCTCGTCAATATCCCATACCGGACAATGACCGAGTGGGAACTGGACAACCGCCATGCACCGGATTATGTGCTTAGACTTTTGGAGTATTATATCCG
>OATK01001526.1_pt1 | contig 14194 bp, 9 predicted proteins | sample 1516611 | NCBI WGS metagenome assembly OATK01 (sample SAMEA2579947, study PRJEB22360) | human gut metagenome | biome: human gut; feature: human-associated habitat; material: faeces | place: Denmark | collected 2008/2010 | reverse complement strand
ACTATATCTGCTGATAAAGACATAGATGGAGCGACAATTAATGTTTATTATGATAATTCTATAATTCGTCCGGTTGATAAAGCTAATAGTGGAGTTGTGATGTTTTCAGCTCTTGAGATGACGAGTGGATCTACAGTATCAATTTCGCAGAATTTTGAAGTTATTGCAGCAGGAACAACGACGCTTAGTGTTGCAGGTGATGCAAAGATATCTGTTAATGGTGAACGTGCAACAGTCAGCAGTTCCTCATCAGGAAAGGTAACCGGTCGTGCTCCAGCCAGCTATTCCTCAGACAACACATTAAAGTCCCTGCAGATAAGTCCGGGAACGCTTTCACCAGCATTTTCACCAGACAGGACAACATACAATGCAACTGTTGATGCTGATGTTACAGAGCTAGTTGTAAGTGCTGCCGCTAATGACAGTGCTGCCAAGATAAGCATAAGCGGAAGAAGAATGGACCCGGGAAGTAATACAACAACAATTACTGTTACTGCGGAAGATGGTTCAGTTAAGAAATATATAATATATACAACAAGACTTGAGGATGGTCAGGAAGCAACAACAGAGGCTGAGTCAAAGACAGAAGCTGTTACAGAAGATGCATCACAGGCGGTTAATAATGATGGAACTGTGACGATAGATGGCAGGAAGTATTCTGTTGTAAAGGAATATTCAGGAATCACAATTCCGGATGGATATCAGGAGATTGACTATGATTATAATGGTCAGAAGATAAATGCGGTTAAAGGCATAAAGACAGGTCTTATCCTTATGTATCTTGAAAGTGAAGATGGAAAAGGCGGGTTCTACATCTATGATGAGACTGCGAAAACATTTTCACCATACAATACTGTTGCAGAACCAGAGATAACATATGTTGTTCTGCCTATAACGAACTCGTTGGAGAAGCCGGCAGGTTATGCACTTACAAGGTTTACCATGAATGGTAAAGAAGTGCAGGTACTTATGGACGCTGACAGACAGTACTGCATGTTCTACGGAGTAAGTTCTCTTGGAGAGAAGGGCTGGTTCAGATATAGGGTAAGTGATGGAACTATACAGGCATATTCTGTTGTTAAATCTGATATTGCTAATGCTGATGTTAAGGCTGATAATGGAAAAACATCAGGAAACAACAGATTCTGGCTGACGATAGTATTAATACTTGGACTGATAATAGTTGCATTTATAGTGATTACTATTGTTCTTTGTACTAAGCTTGCGAAAGTTAAGAAAGTGTTTAACATGGCATCAAAAGATGGTGTTGACCTTGATGAATATACAGAGAAGGTAATTGATGGATATGCCGAGGATGAAGATGACAGTTATGAAGAACTTGATACATCATCTGATAAGATATCTTATGGAGACGATAAGTCAGGTAAGAGTGATGTTGAAGAGTTGAAGCTCTTTGATGTTGAGGATGATAAATAATAAAAAAGCCTTAGTGAAATCATTGACGGTTTCACTAAGGTTTTTTTATTCTTCTGGAAGCGACCAGTTATCAGCCTGATTGTAATAATCGTCAGACATTTCCTTGTACTGTGCACACAGGTATGCGTCATCTGAAGTCTTAGCAAGTTCTTCATAGCATCTGCCAAGCAAAGATAAAGGCTTGTTTCCGCTGCTTGCCACATCAAGTATGCTTTCTGTCTCAAATGCAGCATTATACAGCCACAGCACAGCTTCCTCATAGTCTGTCTGGTTCATGTAAAATGTTCCTAGAATCAGACACATTTCAGCAGAAGGATTGTCGGCAACTGCTTTTAAAGTGGTCTTAAAGAATGCGTCAATGTCACCGTCTGCCATATATATCTTAGCAAGAATACAGTTGATTTCTTTCATTAAATCATTGCTTCTGCCTTCTTTTGATAGAATATTTTTAAATATATTCCTGAAAGCAATAAAGTCGGAATCTTCACCGGATATAAGAAGTTCTTTACACAGCATGGTAACTACATAATCTTCAATGTGGACTCCTTTTTCAAATGCTTTGAAATATGTTGAAAAGTCTCTTTTACTATGGTCGCCCGCCTGCATGTGAAGAATTTCAATGTCACTGTCATATACGATTGGCGTGAGCCGTACTGTTTCATGTATTGGTGAAATCCATGTGAATGGACGGAGTCTTTTGAAAAGCTTCGGGCGGAGTTCTTTGTGTGCATTGTATACAGAATTATATTCTGATGCATTGACATAATACATCTGGACAATGTCTATCTCTGGAAGAAGCATATGTTTCAATTCTCTTAATGCGTAGTTGTTGGTATCATCAAGCACTTCGTCTGCGTCAGCACTGAATATGTAGTCACATCCAGCTTTGGAAAATGCGAAATTTCTTGCGGCTGAAAAATCATTTATCCATTCAAAATCATATATTTTATCGGTGTAGTGAGCGGCAATTTCTTTAGTATTGTCAGTTGAGCCCGTGTCTACAATAATCAATTCATCATAAGTTCCTGCGTATGAATCAAGACACCTTGCAAGAATGTCCTGCTCATTTTTTACAATCATGCACATGCTTATTGATATCATGTTTTTCTCCTGTTCTTAATTGGATTTATATAGGTTATATCGGTAAATGCCTTGATTTTTTTAGGTATTCGTAAGATACTTGTTATCAATGATAACATATATCTGATACGAGGTACACAATGTCAAAAAAGAAATCTGCAGCAGAACCAGTTGAATATATAGACAGTCAGGCTTTTGACGCGGCGAAAGAGAAGATAATCGGCAAGAGCCATAATGACAAGGGGATAGGTACTTTGTCGGAAAAGACACTGCATGCAGTATTAAAAATGTATTATGAACCCGATGAGGATAATCATGAGGTTGCAATAGATGGTTATTTTGCAGATATATATAACGAGCATGGGATAATTGAGATTCAGACGAGGCAGCTTAACAAGTTAAGGGATAAGTTGTCAGTGTTCCTGAATGAATATCAGGTGAGGGTTGTATATCCAATGCCATATGAGAAGTATTTAAGCTGGATTGAGCCGGAAACAGGGGACATTACTTCTAGAAGAAAGTCTCCGAAGCGATGTTCTGTGTATGATGCGATGTTTGAACTGTATAAGATTAAAGCATTTTTAAAGAATCAGAATCTTAAGGTTACATTGCTGCTGATTGATATGGAAGAATATAAGCTTCTTAATGGCTGGAGTTACGATAAGAAGCGCGGAAGTGTGCGTTATGACCGCATTCCTGTTGGAATAAGAAAGATAGTTGAACTGGACTGTCCACAGGATTATATGCAGTTTGTACCAGAGGGACTTGAGAGGAACTTTACTTCAGCGGATTTTGCAAATGCAGCGCATATTGACAGGCAGACTGCTGCCAGTGTACTTGCAATGCTTAATTACATGGAACAGGTTAAAAGAGTCGGAAAGACAGGCAATGCCTATATATATGATATTGAAGAACATTATTGAATGGAGATAGTATGTACTCTGTAAATGGAAACTGCTTTCGAATATCTGTAAGAAATCTTGTGGAATTCATGTGTGCAGAAGGTGATATTGACAACAGGAATACAGGCAGCAATGATGTGAAAATCATGCAGGAGGGGGCAAGGATTCACAGGAAAATCCAGCACAGCATGGGAACTATGTATCATGCAGAAGTGCCTTTAAAGATTGAGATACCGCTTGTATCTGACTTAGGGATTGAGTATGTATTACAGGTTGAAGGCAGGGCTGACGGTATTATTGCAGATATTAATTATGACGAGGATGGCAATAAAGAGCCGGAGAGCGATGCAATAATTGATGAGATAAAGACTATGCAGACAGATGTTTCTCTGCTGAAAGAACCGGTCTATGTGCATAAAGCCCAGGCACTGGTATATGGCTATATATATGCAAGCCAGAAGAAGCTGTCAAAGATTGGAATCCAGATGACTTACGTTACTCCTGAGCCTGAGACAATCAACAAGTTTCTGGAAGAATATACATTTGAAAGAATTGAAGAGTGGTTTAATAAGCTGATTACAGGCTTTAAGAGATGGACTGATTATACATTTGATGAGAGGCATAAAAGGACGGAATCAATCAGAGAACTTAAGTTTCCTTATGAATACAGGGAGGGGCAGAAGAATCTGTGCGTGAGTGTATACAGGGCTATTGAAGATAATACCAATCTATATATTCAGGCACCTACAGGTGTCGGAAAGACGTTGTCTACTGTGTTCCCGGCTGTGCAGGCGTTAGGACAGCAGATGTCAGACAAGATATTTTACCTGACGTCAAAGACAATAACGAGAACTGTTGCGGAGGATACTTATGCTATATTAAGAGATAACGGGCTTCATATGAGAACTGTTACTCTTACAGCGAAGGACAAAATATGTCCACTTGATGAGCGCAACTGCAACCCCGTGGCATGTCCTTATGCCAAGGGGCATTTTGACAGGATTAATGATGCTGTGTACGACATAATAACGAGCCAGATGGTTATCGGAAGAGATAATGTCATGGAATATGCCAACAGACATAATGTCTGCCCGTTTGAGATGTCGCTTGATGTTTCGTACTGGTGTGATGGAATTATATGTGATTATAATTATGTATTTGACCCGGATGCGTCGCTTAAGAGGTATTTTGGCAATGGTGCGAAGGGTGATTATGTGTTTCTTGTGGATGAAGCACATAACCTTGTGGACAGAGCAAGAGAAATGTACAGTGCAGTGTTGAAAAAAGAAGATTTTCTTGCAGCTAAGAAGCTTGTCAAAGAGATGGACAAACGGCTTGCAGGTGCACTTGACAGATGTAACAAGCAGTTGCTCGAATATAAAAGACAGTGCGATACATTCATGGTTGTGAGTGGCCTTGGCACATTTCCAGCCAGCCTTGAACGTGTCATGGGACTTATGCAGAAGTTTATGGAAAGGCATAAGGGTGAGCCTGTGACTAACGAGCTGCTCGAGTTTTTCTTTGCAGTGAGACATTTTCTTAATATGTATGACTGTGCTGATGAAAAATATGTCTATTATAATGAACATGATAATGATGGAAACTTTCTTGTACATCTGTACTGCGTTGACCCGTCTGGCAACATAAGTGAGAGACTTTCACAGGGCAGAAGCACGGTGTTCTTCTCGGCAACGCTGCTTCCGGTCAATTATTTTAAGGAAATGCTTTCAGGTGATGTATCAGAAAGAGCGGTGTATGCACACTCTTCTTTTGAACCTGATAATAAGAGAATTGTCGTGGCTACTGATGTGACAAGCCGTTATACAAGAAGAAACGCAAGGGAATATGCCAAGGTACATGATTATATTATGCATATGATTTCTGGCAGAAGCGGCAGATATATGGTGTTCTTTCCGTCATATTCTTACATGGAGAGTGTTCTTGAGTGCTTCAGGTGGGAAAATGGTGTTAATGTGACCGAATGTGGTGGAGAAGATACATTTTTACCAGAAAGCTGTGTGAATATGCTTGTGCAGGGAAGGTTTATGAAGGAGGCTGACAAGGAAAATTTCTTATCAGCATTTTACGAGGAACTTCCAGAAGGGGCTTCGCTTGCAGGCTTCTGTGTGCTTGGAGGAATTTTTTCCGAAGGAATTGACTTAAAGGATGAGAGCCTTATCGGAGCTGTCATTGTCGGAACTGGGATTCCGATGGTGTGCAGGGAGCGTAACATTTTAAGGGATTATTTTGATGAGTTTGGCAAAAATGGATATTCTTATGCTTATGTTATTCCGGGAATGAATAAGGTGCTTCAGGCAGCAGGAAGGGTTATAAGGACGGATACGGATAAGGGTGTTATTGCACTTCTGGACGACAGATTCATGACTGGTGAATATGAGCGTATGTATCCTAGGGAGTGGAACAGGATATTTCCAGTCAGTCTGGGTAATGCTTATAAATGTATTAAGGATTTCTGGACGGAACAGGATATATAGGGCATTGATAAAAAATGTACAATGTTAGAACTTGTAGTCGGACTGTATGTGTGATAGAATTTAGACAGATATTATTAAGGTCCGGATATATGATGATTTGGTTTGATTATGGGAGATGGGCTTATGCAGAACGTGGAAGAGATTAATAAGAATATAGAAAGCAAAACTGTAGACAAGCAGGTCTGGCAGTCTCTGGGATTTGATGAATTACAGGCTATTGAGATTATCAGAGGAATTGAGAATGGAATTGATGTGAGTGTGTATTGCAAAGAGGACTTCAATGCTGCCCAGATGAAAGCATTAAGACTTGGTCTGGAAGAAAAACTTGATGTAAGCAGATTTGCAGATGCACAGTATGATTATATGCAGATGGAAGAACTGAAGCAGGCTGTGCGTAGCGGAATGAATATGGATGATATATGTAATCCTAAGTTCAGCCATTCTGTTATGAGAGAGATAAGGCTTGCATCAGAGCTTAATTATGATCTGACCAGGTATGCAAAGCTTGGTTATTCAGGAGAGGTATTAAGACAGATAAGACTTGCAAGAAAAGAAGAGATTGACCTTACATTTTTTGTTGAGGATAATTATGATGAATATCAGCTCAATGAGATAAGGCTGGGAATACACAGTTGTGTCGATATAACTAAGTATCTGCTTCATGAATACAATGGGAAACAGATGGAACAGATTAGACTTGGACTTGAGGAAGGGATTGATGTTACTCCATATAACATGGTTGGATTTTCATCAGGACAGATGAAGCAGATAAGACTTGGACTTGAAGAAGGAATAGATGTTTCTGAATATGCAGATCCGTTTATTGATGCGGTAAGCATGAAAGAGGCAAGACACAGAATTTCTGATAAATGGAATGACGAGAAGCCTGCACTTAATGAATTGCAGTCACAGGAAATTCTTATGGGACTTACAAGCGGTGTAGATGTTTCTTTATATGCTGATCCAAGATATACCTTTAAAGAGATGGAGAAGATAAGACTTGCACTTGAGAGGGGAAGTAATCTGGATGGGCTGCTTAAGTATGGATGTTAAGATGCAGCTATTACAGTACAGTGTTTTGATAATGAATGGATAAGACATTCGGAAAGGGGGGAACAGCATGAGCAATACAGAAATAGTTAATGAAACAGCTGATATAGATGATATCGAGTTACATGAGGTTTATGTATATATTGCAGATGATAATATGAGCGCATCAGTCAGGCTTGGCAGATGCGAGGATGGTTATACATATGATGAAGTCATGAATAAGCTATCGCTTAATGGAATTAAGACGGGAATAGATGAAGAAAAAATTCGATGGATGATTTCACAAAAAATATATGACCAGCCGGTTGAAGTTGCTTTTGGTAAACCGGTAGAGGCAGGAAAAGATGGATATTATGAGTTTTTCTTTGATACAGATGCAATTAATAATAACAGACCTACAGTAAGAGAAGATGGTTCTATTGATTACTTTAACCAGAAGAGATTTGAAAAGGTTAATGAGGGTGATCTGCTGGCAAGATATCATGAGCCGACTAAAGGGGAGTTTGGCTTTGATGTATGTGGAAAGCTGCTTGTTCCTAAGCAGGGTAAACCAAAGCCAAGACTGCATGGTAAGGGCTTTAAGACATCTGATGATGGTAAAGAAACTTATGCTGCAATATCTGGAAAGATTGAATATTGTAACTATGATTTAAGTGTTGTTAATGTGTATGAGGTTAATGGTAATCTTGACATGAGTATGGGTAATATTGACTTTAACGGGGATGTTAATATTACAGGCAGTGTGAGAAGTGGTGTAACAGTGCATGCCATGGGAAGTATATATGTTGGAGGCTTCGTTGAGGGAGCAACACTTATTGCTGGGAAAGATATTGTATTAAAGGATGGCGTTAATACTAAGAATTCAGGAAAGATCGAGGCAGGGGGAAATATATCTGGCAGATTTTTTGAGAATACAGAGGTTATTGCCAAAGGAGACTTACAGTGTAATTATATTCTTAACTGCAGGGTGCTTACATATGGCAGGGTATTTGTTGAGGGACCCATAGGTTCTATTATAGGTGGTGATGTAACTGGTGTTATGGGAATCAGTACTACATCATGTGGACATGAAAGCAATGTAAAGACTTTGTTGAGGGTTGGTTCGACCAAAGAAATCAGAAAAGAATATGCAGAACTTATTATGGAACTTAAGGAAGTAGACGGACAGATTGAAACTTTTGAAATGGCTAATAAGAAGTTTGAGATGATTAAACAGAACATGCCTGAAAAGTATGATAGTAAAATGGCATTGAGAGTTACCCAGTCAAAGATTGTAAAGATGGCACAGAAAGCCAAGCTTGAAGAAAAGAGCAAGGCATTATACAATCTTATAAGAGATTCAGAGAGAGCAGTTGTTAAAGTAAAGAATCATATATATCCGGGAAGCAGGGTATATATGGATGATAAGACTTACATGCCAAGTTCTGTATTTTCACATATTATTGTTAAGAAGACGCCAAGCACGATTATTCTTAGGGATTATGATGAATAAGTATATTACAGGGAGAGTATTATGATAGAAGAAGTTGTTTCGGTGGAATTGCCGGTGCATGAAAGGCTGGTAGTAAGAAAGAACAGACTTACGAATGAAGAAAACGGTATTGATATGCCAAGGATTTCTATAGTTACAGGCACTCATGGGGATGAACTTGACGGACAGTATATCTGCTATGAGGTTATCAGAAGGATTGAAAGAGAGAAGAATAAGCTTAAAGGAATTGTAGATATTTATCCAGATATTAATCCTCTTGGACTTGATACAGGTTCAAGAGGAATTCCTATGTTTGACCTTGATATGAACAGGGTTTTCCCTGGTGATAATAATGGAGCGATGGCTGAATATGTGGCAGCAGGTATTATTGAAGATATTATTGGAAGCAATCTGTGTATTGATATCCATTCAAGCAATATATTTGTAAATGAGATGCCACAGGTAAGAATTAATGATGATACGCAGGAAAAGCTTCTTCCTTATGCGAAGATGATGAATGCACAATTTGTGTGGATATATTCGTCAATTACTGTGCTTGATGCAACTCTTGCCTATAGTCTTAATCATCTTGGTGTGCCTACTCTTGTTACGGAGATGGGTGTTGGAAACAGAATTACGCCAAAGTATTGCAGGGATATTGTTGATGGTATATTTAACCTTATGTCTCATATGGGGATATGGGATGATGAGCCGAAAGAAGTGAATGAACCTATTATCTCTACAGAGGGTGAGGTTACATTTCTTACTGCTAAGGAAAGCGGAATATTCGTATCAGCAGTTGATTCTATGGGAAGGATTGGAATTGGAACGCATATAGGAGATATTATCGAACCTATTGAGGGAAGAATAATCCAGAGAATTGAATCGCCTACAGATGGAATTATATTTACATTAAGAGAGAATCCGGTAGTGCATAAGGGGGCTCTTATAGCAAGAGTTTATGGTGGCAGATAATGAAGAAAGAGATTATTTATTCGTTAAAGGGTATATATAGAGAAGATTATCAGATAGAAGGCTACAGATTCGGCGGTGGTGAGAAGTCGGCATGTATTGTTGGTGCATTAAGAGGTAATGAGATACAGCAGTTGTATATATGTTCGCAGCTTGTTAAAGCACTTAAAGAGCTTGAGGCTCATGGCGCAATATCACACAATCATGAGATTCTTGTTATCCCATCTGTTAACAGATTTTCCATGAATGTTGGAAAGAGATTCTGGCCTACAGATAATTCTGATATTAACAGAGCTTTTCCTGGGGATGTTAATGGAGATACAACCAAGCAGATAGCAGGAACACTTTTTGACAGAATTAAGGGTTACAGTTATGGCATACATTTTGCGAGCTTTTATATGCCGGGTGATTTTATTCCTCATGTAAAGATGATGGATACAGGATTTCAGAGTGCAAGTCTTGCCAATCTGTTCGGACTTCAGTACGTTGTTATTAGAAAGCCGAAGCCAATGGATACAGTGACACTTAATTATAACTGGCAGATGAATGGTACTAATGCATTTTCAATATATACTAACAGCACAGATATGATTGATGAGAAGTCTGCAAGACAGGCTGTGTCATCTGTTCTAAGGTTTTTAACCAGAATGGGTATTCTTAAGTACAACAATCACAGTGGATATATTGCAAGTGTTATCAATGAGTTTGATCTTATGGCAGTCAAGACTTATGATGCAGGATTTTACAAGAGACTTAAAGAGCCGGGTGATCCTGTATATCATGGTGAGCTTATAGCACAGATTCTTGACCCATGTGAGGGTACTGTTAAGAGTGAGATAATATCACAGACAGACGGTATTGTTTTCTTCGCACATACAGGACCAACTGTAATGGGTAATCAGGTTGTTTACAAGATAATAAGAAGAATGCATGAATAGTTGTTTGAAAATATGTTTTATTGTGATACAATGGTTAAATATTAATAATTAATATAACTAATCTCAGGAGGAAGATATGAGCGGCGTAAAGAGAGTTTTTGTCGAGAAAAAGAAACCATTTGCAGTTAATGCGAAAGAATTACTTGAGGAGATAGGAGGATATCTTGGAATAAAGACTATTACAGATGTAAGAGTTCTTATCCGATATGATATTGAGAATCTTTCAGAAGAAACATATAAGAAAGCACTTACTACTGTTTTTCTGAGCCACCGGTAGATGATGTTTATGAGGGAACATTTCCAGCGGGAAAGGACGATTTCGTGTTCTCTGTAGAGTATCTTCCAGGACAGTTCGACCAGAGAGCTGATTCTGCAGAACAGTGTGTTAAGTTCTTTAATGAGAATGAGACACCTGTTATCAAGACTGCTGTAACTTATGTATTGACAGGAACTGTTACTGATGAGGAGAAGAACAGGATTAAGGAACACTGCATTAACCCTGTTGATTCAAGACAGGCAGCAGAGGATATTCCAGAAACTTTAGTTACTGAGTTCAAGACTCCTGCTGATGTTATTTATTTTGACGGATTCAAGGATATGCCAGAGGATAAGCTAAAGGAATTATATGATTCTTTAGGACTTGCCATGACATTTAAGGATTTTAAGTTCATTCAGGAGCATTTTGCTAGTGTTGAGAAGCGTGATCCTTCTATGACTGAAATCAGAGTACTTGATACATACTGGTCAGATCATTGCCGTCACACAACATTTGCAACAGAGCTTACAGATGTTAAGTTTAAGGACGGATTCTATAAAGCCCCTATGGAAGCTACATATAACAAGTATCTTTCAGACAGAGCAGAAATATATAAGGACCGTAAGGACAAGTTCGTATGCCTTATGGACCTTGCACTTATGGGTGCTAAGAAGTTAAAGGCTGAGGGTAAGTTAGCTGATCAGGAAGAATCTGATGAGATTAATGCCTGCTCAATTGTTGTTCCGGTTGAGATCGATGGAAAGACAGAGGAATGGCTTGTTAACTTTAAGAATGAGACACATAACCATCCAACAGAGATTGAGCCATTTGGTGGCGCAGCAACTTGTCTTGGTGGTGCTATAAGAGATCCATTGTCAGGACGTACATATGTATATCAGGCAATGAGAATTACAGGTGCAGCAGATCCTACTGTTCCGGTATCAGAGACAATTCATGGAAAGCTTCCACAGAGAAAGCTTGTTACAGGTGCTGCTCACGGATACAGCTCATATGGTAACCAGATCGGACTTGCTACAGGATATGTTAAGGAAATCTACCATCCTGATTATGTTGCCAAGAGAATGGAGATTGGTGCAGTTATAGCTGCTGCTCCAAGAAGTGCAGTTAAGAGAGAGAATTCTGACCCGGGAGATATCATTATTCTTCTTGGTGGAAGAACAGGACGAGATGGATGTGGCGGAGCTACAGGTTCATCTAAGGTTCATACAGAGAAGTCTATTGAGGATTGTGGTGCTGAGGTTCAGAAGGGTAATGCTCCTACAGAGCGTAAGATGCAGAGACTCTTCAGAAGACCAGAGGTTACTAAGCTTATTAAGAAATGTAATGACTTTGGTGCAGGCGGTGTATCCGTTGCAATTGGTGAGCTTGCAGCAGGTCTTAAGGTAGATCTTGATAAAGTTCCTAAGAAGTATGAAGGTCTTGATGGAACAGAGCTTGCTATATCAGAGTCTCAGGAGAGAATGGCTGTTGTAGTTGATCCTAAGGATGTTAAGGAATTCCTTCAGTATGCTGCTGAGGAGAACTTAGAGGCAGTTGAGGTAGCTGTTGTAACAGAAGAACCAAGACTTGTTCTTAACTGGAGAGGCAAGGATATCGTTAATATTTCAAGAGCATTCCTTGATACTAATGGTGCCCATCAGGAGACTAAGGTTGTAGTTGATATTCCTTCACAGGAAGACGATTACCTTAAGCCGGTTAAGGTTACAGATGTACGCGGTAAGTGGTTAAAGACTTTAGCAGACCTTAACGAATGCTCACAGAAGGGACTTGTTGAGAGATTTGATGGTTCTATCGGAGCCGGTTCAGTATATATGCCATATGGTGGTAAGTATCAGCTTACAGAGACACAGAGCATGGTTGCAAAGCTTCCAGTGCTTAAGGGTTCATGCGATACAGTAACTATGATGTCTTATGGATTTGATCCATATCTTTCATCATGGAGCCCATATCATGGAGCAATATATGCTGTTACAGATTCTGTAGCTAAGATTGTTGCTGCCGGTGGTGATTTCAGTAAGATCAGATTCACATATCAGGAATACTTCAGAAGAATGACAGAAGATCCAGAAAGATGGAGCCAGCCATTTGCTGCACTTCTTGGTGCATATGAAGCACAGATGGGATTCGGACTTCCATCAATCGGTGGTAAGGACAGTATGTCAGGAACATTTGAACATATTGATGTTCCACCAACACTCTGCTCATTTGCTATTGATGTAGCTAAGGAAGGAGATATTATTACTCCTGAACTTAAGAATGATGGTGATGTATTAGTCAGATTTGATATTAAGAAGAATCAGTATGATCTTCCAGATTTCGAACAGGTTAAGGCACTCTACAGTGCAATACATGAGCTTATCCAGAAGAAGGCAATCGTATCTGCATATGTTCTTGATGCTAACGGACTTGTTCCAGCACTCAGCAAGATGGCATTTGGTAATAAGTTAGGTTTTGAGATCAGCGCAGACGTTAAGGAAGATGACCTCTTTGCACCAGCTTATGGCTGTATCGTTGCAGAAGTTCCATCGGACAAGCTTAGTGAGATTACTACAGCTTATACTAAGGTTGGTACTGTTAAGGATAATGGTAAGTTCACATACAAGGAAGTTTCAATTAATGTAGAAGAAGCATTAAGCGTATGGGCTGATACCCTTGAGGGTGTATTCCCAACTAAGGCTTCTAAGGAAACTACACCGGTTGAAAGCAAGTTATATGAAGCACCAAGCGTACATGTATGCAAGAATAAGGTTGCTAAGCCAACAGTATTTATCCCGGTATTCCCAGGAACTAACTGTGAGTACGATAGTGCCAAGGCATTTGAAAGAGCTGGTGCTGATACAATCGTTAAGGTGTTCAAGAACCTTGATGCTGAGAGTATCAGAGAGTCTGTTGATGAATTTGAGAAGGCTATTAACCAGGCACAGATTATTATGTTCCCTGGTGGATTCTCAGCAGGTGATGAACCAGATGGTTCTGCCAAGTTCTTTGCGACAGCATTCCGTAATGCCAAGATGAAGGAAGCAGTTGAGAAGCTACTTAATGAGAGAGATGGTCTTGCACTTGGTATCTGTAATGGATTCCAGGCACTTATCAAGCTTGGTCTTGTACCTAATGGTAAGATTACAGGACAGGATGCACAGTCACCTACACTTACATTTAATACAATTAACCGTCATATATCTAAGATGGTATATACTAAGGTTGTCAGCAATTTAAGTCCATGGCTTGCTAATGCTGAACTTGGCGGAGTATACTGCAACCCAGCTTCACATGGTGAAGGAAGATTTGTTGCTCCTAAGGAATGGCTTGATAAGCTCTTTGCTAACGGACAGGTTGCTACACAGTACTGTGACCTTGACGGTAATGTATCTATGGATGAAGAGTGGAATATCAATGGTTCATACATGGCTATTGAAGGTATCACAAGCCCAGACGGAAGATGCTTCGGTAAGATGGCACATTCTGAGAGACGCGGTGACAGTGTTGCTATTAATATATATGGTGAGCAGGATATTAAGATATTCGAATCTGGTGTTAAGTACTTCAAGTAATAGTGCATTTTGGTTTAAATA
>OATK01001516.1_pt1 | contig 14268 bp, 16 predicted proteins | sample 1516611 | NCBI WGS metagenome assembly OATK01 (sample SAMEA2579947, study PRJEB22360) | human gut metagenome | biome: human gut; feature: human-associated habitat; material: faeces | place: Denmark | collected 2008/2010 | reverse complement strand
GCATTGCGCGGCTTGGATCCTTGGCCTTCCACGCGCATTTCGCGCGCAGGCATCCGGCCTCGCGGTCGATGACGATCTCGCCGAAGCGCGCCGGCGCGACCATGGTGAGGTTCCAGCCACGGTCGCGGTTGAGCGTGGATATGGTTTCATACAGTTCGCCGATCAGTTCGGCGGACGTCATGCCGACGCTGGCGGGTGTGAGTGGCCATTCGAACCACTTCTCGCCTTCCGGTCTGCTTGGTGTTTTGCTTGGCAACGTTTGCCTCCTTTGGATTGATGTCGTGCCGGGACGCGGATTCGAACCGCGCATCCATCCGCCGACGTGACCTCAACACGCCGATCCATGGCGCCCGCATCCTGTCGCGGGCCCCGGCGAAGGCCGGACGGGAGGAGAAGAGAGAAGATGACCCGTCCGGCCGGTTTTAACGTCTTTTCCTTGACGCGGGCGGTTCCGGCATGGCCGCGCATGACGAACCACGTCCATGCCACAATGTGTGCGGAACCGTCCAAGTCCTTCACTGCCGTTGCTCGTCCAGCCAGCGCGCGAAGCGGGGGTCGGAGCACAGGCGACACATGATGACGGCCGTCGGAATGAGCACCGCGAACGGCGCGGCGATGAGATGTTCGATCGGATGCGTGCACGCCGGCGTGCAATACAGCACCCACATGGCCAGCAACCACACCGCGAACAGCAGCTGGTGCAGGATGACGTGGGCAAGGGCCTTCATCACATCAGCTCCTTGTTAATGGTGTCGATAACGATGTCCACGAGGTCGGCCACGTCGAGGTCGACGTATCCGACGATGTGACCGAGCGAACGCCTTGCTTCGATGTCATCCCACCCGCCGGCATAGGCCGGACGGATGGCGTCGCCATGGTCCTCAAATTCCCTGAATATCGCTTCGACGCAGGTTTTGCGGATGGCGTTCATTTGTCCTCCTTTTCTTCACATGGATCCGGCCACGGGGTATCGGTACGCCAGTCGTTGTCGGTCATCACGCACCCACCTCTTCCTCGTATTCGGCCGTGCACTGGTACAGGTGTTGCGCGAAATAGGCGATCATCTGCTCCTTCGGATACATGACGATTCGTCCCACCTTCACGAACTTCGGGCCGATGCCCGCGCTACGCCAGTACGCCAGGGTGCCTTCCTTGATGCCGCAGTTGTCCGCGATGTCCTTCGTCGTGTTCATCGGCTTCAACGCCGCCGCCAATGCGGCGAACACCTCTTTGTCATCCATCCCGCGCCCGCTCCTTTCATGCGTTGGTAAGCGCCGATTGCTTTTCCGACGTGTTTCGTTTGAGGGCCTTCCTGCCGAGTGGGAGAATGAGCAGACCCGCGCAAAGAAGGGAGGTGATAATATGCAACGCGATCCAGTGAATTCCGCTAATGACGCGAAGGCCTACGCACAATCTGGAAACATTCAGCAGGCCATCGTGTCGCTGGCCGATGCCGTGCAGGGCATCGCCGAATACCAGCGGTACATCCGGAACGACCAGTTGAAGATCAAACGTGCGCTGAACATCAGCTGACGTTCGGCCGTCCGCGTGAGAGAGTTCCAATTCCTCGCGGACGGCTTTCCTTATCGCGCCCAGCATCGCCGGGTGCAGGCGTTCGAATTCCTCAACGGAAATCGGGTTCATGGATTCGTCCGCCGTCTCGGCCGGAATGTTGATGCTCATCTCGGATTCTCCTTTCGATTCATTCGTCGGCGAGCGCCTGATTCTGTTCTTCGATCGCTTCCGTCGGCGAGCGCTTAACAAATTCACTCTTTTTTTCTTTGACAAAGAAGTCGCTGACGTCACATCCAACGACTTCTGAAATTTGATGCAATTCACGAACTGTGAATGGCGATGACGCTGGATACTTGAGCCTCCTTGTCAATGTGACTCGTGGAATTCCTGATTTCTCCGATGCTTCGGAAATGCTGAATTTTGCGCGGGAAAGAGCTTTGCCAACTCGTCTTGCGACTGTTGCTGAGTACTTCATGCTGTCCATGCTTTGCATAGTAGTGCCCATTTGGGCAGTATGCAAGTACAACACGCCCAAATGGGCAGTTGATAGCAGAATTTCAGTCGCTATACTGTCCATATGGACATTAATGAAGCGACTGCAAAGGCAATTGCCGCAGAACGATCTGCAGCAGGATTAACCATTAAAGATCTTTCGGAGAAATCTGGCGTGCCGGAGCGCACTCTAATCAGAATGCTGAAAAATGAGCGCGACATAAAGGTGACGCAAATCGCTCAACTTTCAGAAGTCTTCGGAATCAATCCACATGAACTCATTGAAGAGGCTGAAAAATTTGTCGACCGTGCTAACCGCGCAAAGGCCCGCGAGCGCGAGTTTCGGGTCACGGATGAGCTGGTTGACCGTATCGCTTCCCGTCCGGAGGATTTCGGCGTGGCTGCCAACGACGATCCGAACAAGGCACTTGAAGCCGAAACGCCAAGAGATTGAATTTTTAATGCAAATCAACCAAGGAAAGAAGGAAACCATGTACAGGAAGACAATCGCAACGGCCGTCGCCGGTCTGCTCATTCTCGGGCTTGGCGCATGCGGCAACGCCAGTGACGCCAAAACCGCCGACGCCGGCAGCACGAGCCAATCGCAGACGACGAAGAAGCCGGCAGAGAAGAAGCCGGTAGAACAGCCTGCGGATCTGACCGGCACGTGGAAGCAGACCAACTCCGGCAGCACGGATTCCTGGATGGAGGCCGAGATCACGGCCGACACTATCACCGTCCAGTGGGTCAGCGACAACGGCGATACGAAGAGCCTGTATTGGAAGGGCTCCTACAATGCGCCGGACAAGGCCGGCGACTGGAAGTGGACGAGCCAGGGAGACACCGCGGCGATGCAGGCGTCCCTGCTCGGCTCGCAGGACGCCACCAAGGACTTCACCTACACCAAGGCGGACGGCGTCAGCTGGGAGACCACCGCGATGGGCACCACCACAGTGGTGAAGACCGCCAAGCAGTGAACGACGCCACATTGACGTCCTGGTCGAAAACACTGGGCGTGCGAGTGGAGGAACGCCGGCTGGCCGGAGACAGGTGCGGACTCTACTACGATCCGCTCCGCCTCATCATCATCGACGAACGGCTGGCCGGATTCCAACGCCGCTGCACCTTGTGCCACGAGCTCATCCACGCCAGACACCACGACCCCGGCTGTGGCAGCCAATACGGGGTCAAATGCGAGCGCCGTTGCCGTAGGGAGACCGCGCTGACGTTGATCAGTCCGGTGGATTACGGCATGGCCGAGGAGATTTATGAGGGCGCGGCGTGGCCGATGGCGGTCGAATTGGGTGTGACGGTGCAGGTGCTGATGGACTACCGGCAGCTGCTTCATGATTCCGGCGTGTGCATGCAATAGTTATACGCCTTTATACGTGCTTATAGAGCCTTATACCCCTTCGGATTCCTTATAAAAAATGACCCCGGCCACCCGCATACCGCGAGCGCCGGGGTGAAAAACATGTGGGAAGAAGCGCCATGAAAGTGACCATTGATGATCTGTGGCTCAAGAATGACGATGATGGCAATCCGCCGAGTCGCGCGGCCAAACGCTCTTTGGCGAACTCACGCGATCCGATGAAGGCCAATGTGCCTGAGAAGTGGCGTAAAAGCCGTTATGGAGTCGGGATGCGCTGGCGTTGTCATTGGACCATCGTCAAGGACGGTAGACGTGTGCAGAGGGTGAAGCAGTTCGCCAGGCTCGCCGAAGCGCAGGAATATGCCGCGGCCATGGAGGACGACATCCGGCGGGGACGCTACCGCGATCCTCGTCAGGAGCTTCGTGTCCTGGATGATGTGGCCGGCGAATGGCTCGCGTCGAAGGTCGATCTGAAACCCGGCACCGCAGGCCGGTATGCGAGGGAGCTGCGCCTGTACATCCTGCCCAAATGGGGTGGCATGACGTTGCGGGAGCTTCGCCCTGACATGCTGCAGGAGTGGGTCGGCCAGCTCATGGACGGTGGTTATCCGGCCGCGTTGCCGGACGGGCGTGATTCGAAGCCGCTGAGCGCGAGAAGCATCCGCAATATCATGAAAGTCGTCCTCAAGGGCATCTTTGACTACGCCGTCTCGAACGGGTGGATCGGCGAGAATCCTGTGGACAGGGTCACCGTGCCGAAGATCGTCTCCGACGACGACATGGTGTTCCTCTCGGTCCTGCAGCATGTGTTGCCCGGGGACGGGGGGGAGAAGATCGGGAAGCCGGTGGACGGTCTGCTGGTCAGATGGCAGGCCTATACGGGATGCCGCATAGGCGAATCGCTTGCCCTCAAGGTCGGTGACGTGGACGTGGCCAAGCGGCGCGCCAGGATAGGCCGCACATGGACTGACGACGGGCACGGCGGCAGCATGCTAGGCACCCCGAAGAACGGCAAGGCCCGCAACATCGCGATACCACGGTTCCTCATGCCGCAGATCAAGGCGCAGATGGATGGCATGGGTGATGACGACTGGCTGTTCCGTGCCACCCGTGGCGGGAACGTCTGGACGAACACGTGGCGGACAAGGATATGGAACAAGGCCGTCAAAGCGGCCGGCATGGAGGACGCGGGCGTGACCATACACAGTCTGCGCCACACATACGCGAGCTTCGCGATCGCCCAGGGCGCGGACGTGAAGACCCTGCAGATGCAGCTCGGCCACTCCTCTCCCAGCATCACATTGAACACCTACACGGCGCTCTGGCCGGAACGATTGGACGACGTGGCCGACGCGATCGGAGCCCTCCGCGAGCGCGAACTCGTGTGAATCGGGCATGGAGGTTCCGCGGCGTTTGTATGCATTTGTATGCGGATTGTTTTCGACGGAAAAAATAAGCCCTTGAAAACCTAATGTTTCCAAGGGCTCCGGTCGGGCTGACAGGATTTGAACCTGCGACATTCTGCTCCCAAAGCAGACGCGCTACCAAACTGCGCTACAGCCCGTTCATGCACTCCCGCACGTGGCAGGTGAACACGAGTTTCTATTGTAGCGTATGGTAGGACAACGACAGGCTAGAATGGCAAATACTGGAGGGAACGCGCATGGGACGTCATCAGCAAGCCGAGGCTTCAGGCATCATTTCCTTCATGGCATGCGCCACTCTTGCATGGATCGCCATGGGCCTATATCTGCAATTCGCTCCCGCCATCTGGCGTGTCACCCAACGCCTGTTCACCGTGTGTGCCGGAATCACCGCGGGATGTGGAGTCATCTCGTTCACCTTGGGGTATGCGCGCAACTCCAGGTCGATGACGTTGAAACATGGCTGGACCATTCCTATTCGCCGTATCTTCGAGATACTCGCTTTGTCCGTGGTCTACGCGTCGACCATTTTCGTCACGGCGTTCATGCTGCTTTCCATTGCCAGCAACATGATGGGGTTGCGCACGTTAAAAGGCTATCTGACTGCACTCTGCGCCGCGATCTCGGGGGTCGTAGGCTATGTCACGTTCGTACAGGCGGAACTCATGAATGCCAAGACCATCGCATCCTTGCTGCCGTTCTTCGTGGTTTCCGGTGTCAGCATCGCAGGATTGACGTCCGATGATCCATACTGGTACAACAACAATTTCTCCCAATTGGGCGATCGAACCACTTTTGCTGCTCGTATGTTCAATTCGACATTGATGTTGGCCGGCGTCTGCATCGTCATCATCAGCTATTTCGCGATTTCGGAGCTCATCACCACGCACCGTCTGCAGATGCAGTATCTGTCTGCAAACGATGAAAAAGAAGCTCCCAAACACTTCAAGGCGCGGATTCTTCTGCTATCGACCATGCTGACGCTCGCAGGCATCGCCTTCATCGGCATCGGCATGTTCCGTTACACGCCGCATCCGATTCTGCACAACGTATTCGCCCGCGGTCTTCCCTGCCTGATGAGCGTGCTGATGATCGCGCTGCCTTGGCTGGCCCCGCAGCTTTCAAAAGTAGTATATGTGATTTCAGACCTAGCTATCGTGATCGGGGCTCTTGCCGGGTTCCAGTGGTTGGCGGGGCGTAACACGTTGACGAACGTCGAGGCTCTTGCCGGCATGATGTTTCTGGGCTGGTTCATCATCTTTTCACGGCAGATTGCGGCCATCGAATCCGATCGTGTGCAGACGCAGCTTATTCTGGCGCAAACCAAGCGGCCAGAATCCGTCGAGGATCTTGCGGAGGTCAGCGAAACCGTTCCTGGAACCGTTTCCCGACTCTCGTCGGAAGTCTAATTCTCGTAACGGTTCACGAGCACAGTCCACAAACAATACGGCGAGGTGTCACCCGTACGGATGGCACCTCGCCTGTTCTCATGGCTATCAGAAATCGTAGTTCTTTGTGGTGGGCTTTCTATCGCTCATCAGCAACAGGAAGCTTCTCGACTGCGCCGTGATCGCGAAGCCGGCCTCATAGTTGAGTTCCGGACCCTTCGGATTATGCGTGTCGACGACCAGACGCCATTTCTTGCCATACCGCTCGTCCGGCAAGGTGAACATAATCGGCTCGTAATGCGCGTTGAAAATCAGGATGAAGTTATTGTCCACCATCTGGTTGCCATACCAGTCGGCTTCCGGAATATCGGAACCGTTCAGATAGATCATCACCGAGAACGCGTGGGTGTTGGACCAATCTTCCATGTCCATGATGGAACCGGTGTGGTCCATCCATTCGACCTGCGGAATCTTATCGTCCGGGTCTCCTGGCTCGCGGCCGGTGAAGAAACGACGACGGTGGAGCACCGGGTGCTCGAGTCGCAGATGAATCAGCTTCGAAACAAACTCAAGCAGATCCTTCTGACTATCGTCAAGATCCCAATTGGTCCATGAAATGACGTTGTCCTGGCAATAGGCATTGTTGTTGCCCTGTTGCGTGCGTGCCACCTCATCGCCGCCGCAGATCATCGGAATGCCCTGACTGCACAGCAGCGTCGCGAACATGTTGCGCATCTGCTGTTGCCGCAGGTCGTTGACGTCCTTGATGGTGGTCGGGCCTTCGACACCGCAGTTCCAGGAACGGTTGTTGCTTTCGCCATCCCTATTGCCTTCGCCGTTGGCATCGTTATGCTTCTCGTTGTAGCTCACCAAATCGTTCATGGTGAAGCCATCATGTGCGGTGATGAAGTTCACGGAAGCCACCGGACGGCGGCCGTTCATCTGATACAGGTCGGAGCTGCCCATCAGACGGCTGGCGAATTCCGGTAGCGTCGATGGTTGCGAACGCCAGAAGTCACGCACGCAATCACGGTAGCGGGCCATTCCATTCGGACCAGCTGGACGGGAAGCCGCCCACCTGATAGCCACCGGAACCCAAATCCCAAGGTTCGGCGATGAGCTTGACACGGGAGATGACCGGATCCTGTTCGACGATGTCGAAGAAGGCGGACAGCTTGTCGACTTCCTGGAACTGGCGGGCCAGCGTGGCCGCAAGATCGAATCGGAAACCATCGACATGCATTTCGGTGACCCAGTAGCGCAGGCTGTCCGTGATGAGCTGCAGCGCGTGCGGCGAGCGCATCAGCAGGGAGTTGCCGGTGCCGGTCGTGTCGAAGTAGTGGCGTCGGTCGTTGTCGACCAGACGGTAGTAGGCACCGTTGTCGATGCCTTTGAAGCTTAGGGTCGGGCCGAGGTTGTTGCCTTCGGCGGTGTGGTTGTACACCACGTCGAGGATCACTTCCATGCCGGCGCGATGGTAGGCCTTGACCATGGATTTGAATTCGTTGACCTGCTCGCCGCGTTGTCCGGAGCTTGAGTACGCGTTATGAGGCGCGAAGAAGCCGATGGTGTTGTAGCCCCAGTAGTTGCTCAGGCCTTTTTCCTGCAGGAAGCTGTCGTTGACGAACTGGTGGATCGGCATAAGTTCGATGGCGGTGACGCCGAGCTTCCTCAGATATTCGATGACCGATGGATATGCGAGGCCCGCGTAGGTTCCACGGATGTCCGGCGGCACGTCCAGGTTGAGATTGGTCATGCCACGCACATGGGCTTCGTAGATTACCGAATCATGGTAGGAGATGTTCGGATGTTGGTCGTTGCCCCAGTCGAAATACGGATTGACCACGGCCGATTTCATGGTATGCGGCGCGGAATCCAGCGTATTCATGCTGGTGACGTCCTCAGGGCTTTTGAACCAATACGAATAGAGGCTTTCGTCACCGTCGATGTTTCCCTCGATGGCTTTTGCGTACGGGTCGAGCAGCAACTTGTTCGGGTTGCACCGCAGGCCCTTTGCTGGATCATACGGACCGTACACACGATAGCCGTACCGTTGCCCGGGTTGTATTCCCGGCAGATAGTTATGCCATACGTAGGAGTTCTGCTCCGTCATTTCCACTCGGGTCTCACGGTCTTCCTCATCGAAAAGACAAAGCTCGACTTTCTGGGCCACTTGAGAGAAGAGGGCGAAATTCACGCCGGCGCCGTCGTAGCTCGCACCGAGTGGATACATCGATCCAGGTCTGATTTGCATAATTCAAGTATCGCACGTTTTGCGAGTTGAATTCGTTATTTCGTTTATTCCGGCGATTGTTTTTACAATTCGAAACCTGCAGGCCGCTATTGTTGCCGCATTCTGCGAATTTGCTCATGCAAAATGGCGATCTCCGAATTGGAGGCCGTGATGTGCGTGTCTCGTAGCTGCTTCCACGGGATCCAAGCAGATTCGACATGCTCGTCGGCGTCGAAATGCCGTTCGACGGCCTGCCAGTGGCGCAGGTGCACCACCATGATGTTGGCCAGTTCGTCGGTCATGCCTTCGGATGAATAGAATTGCCCGACATGGTCGATATCGCAACTGTTTTCGTCGATTGGCTCGACGCCGGTCTCTTCGCGCAGCTCACGCAATGCGGCCGCATCGACGTCTTCCCCGTCATCGATGAGTCCTGCCGGCAGACCGTAGGCGAAGGCGTCGCAGCCGACACGGTATTCTCGTTCGACCAAGTACAAATCCTGCGCGCAGTCATGCACCAGCATGACCACACAGGGCGCGTGCCGCATCACCTGTCTGCGGATCACGGTTTGTCCGCCGTCTCGTGTCTGCAACGCGATACGCATGTCCTCCACGCCGAAAATCGCGCCTTGATACACGTGCTCTCTGCTGAGTACTGTGGCCGGTCTGGTCATGTCCACGCCATCGCTGGATTCGTTCAGCGACATATCCATGCTGGTCATATCGGACATCGTCGTTCAGCGTTCCTGCCCGCAGGACGGCAGTACCAGATTCCAGGGATCGGTGTTCATGGAAATCCAGCGGACGGTGGGGATGTCTCCGGTCGCCTCAGATACGGCACGAGGCACATCGCCCATGGCGTATTGGAACCATATGGATTCGATGGCGCTGTGTGGCGTGTTGATGAACATCGGACGAACAGTGGCGTCGCCTCGGCCGAGTTCGATGTCCGCGGCACGCATGGACGCCTCATAGCGCGCCTGCTCGATGGCATCGGTCACCGGATGATGGCGCAGATCGCTGGTCACATCGACGCCTGCGGCACGCACTTCATCGAACAGGGAATCGCCCGAGCCCGGCAATACCGCCACCGTGCCGATCGTCGCGTCAAGGTCGCCGCACACCTGCACGCCAAGTTCGGTGTATGGCAGCGCGTCGGCCACACGACGGGCGAAATCACGCAATGCGATCGGCTCCTGCAACCGGCCGACACGGCCCAATCCGACCGGATGTTCGGCTTTCGGATCTTCGATGGGTACCAGCGAACGCGTCGGCGGCGGCCATGCTGACTCCTCGGTAGGAGGCATCGGCATTGGTGTGCCCAACCCACAGCGCGCAACCGGCGAGGTTGAGCTTCCGGACGATCTCACCACGGAATCCTAGTCCGGAGACCGCATGCACGGAACGGAAGAACAGCGGATGGTGGCAGATCAGCAGGTCGATGCCTCCGGCGATAGCCTGGTCGATCACCGCCATGGATGGGTCCGCCGCGAACGCGATGTTGCGCACGTCGTGGCGAAGGTCTCCCACGATGAGTCCCGGCTCATCCCATTGTTCCGCGTATCGCAGCGGATACAGCGTTTCAAGCACATCCACGACCTGCTTCAGCGTTGCCACAATCTTCCTTCTTTCTTTTTTAATCAGCCTTCGATTATCCGACGGGAACGGATCAGTGGGCCGCCAATTGCCAATCGGAACCGATGCCCGTCGATACGTCCAACGGAACGGCCATGGTGACGGCATGCTCCATGGCATCCTTCACCAGCGCGGTGGCCTGCTTCTCCTCACCGGGCGCGATCTCCACCACAAGTTCATCATGAATCTGCAGTATGAGGCGACTTCCAAGGTTCGCTTCCTGCAGTGCGTCATACGCACGAATCATGGCGATTTTCATGATGTCCGCCGCCGAGCCTTGGATAGGCGCGTTCAACGCGGCGCGTTCGGCCGCGTCCCTCACGGCACGGTTCGGCGATTTGAGACCGGGGAAATACCTGCGCCTTCCGAAAATGGTTTCGGTATATCCTTTTTCGCGTGCGGACGAGACAAGCGATTCAAGGTATTCATGGACTTTGCCAAAAGTGGCGAAATACTGGTTTTTCAGCGATTCGGCTTCTTTGGGCTTGATCTTGAGCTGCTGGGCAAGTCCATACGTGCTCAGACCGTAGGCAAGTCCATAGCTCATCGCCTTGACGTGGCTACGCTGATCGGACGTGATGTCGTCAACGGGAATGCCGTAGACCAAGCTGGCCACATACTTATGGAAGTCCTTGCCGGAGCGGAAGGCCTCTATCAACGCCTCATCACCGGAAAGGTCGGCCATGATGCGCAGTTCGACCTGCGAGTAGTCGGAGCTCAGCAACGATTCGAAGCCCTCTCCCGGCACGAACGCGGATCGAATCTCACGACCTGCGGGATCCCGGTTCGGAATGTTCTGCAGGTTTGGATCGACGGAGCTCAATCGTCCGGTGGCTGCCACCGTCTGTTCGAAAGTGGTGTGGATGCGACCGTCATGACGGTTTGTGGCGTCGATCAACGTCTGCACGATCTGCTTGAGCTTGTTCTTTTCACGATGCATCAGCAACGCGTCAAGGAACTGGCATGCGCGGTCGTTATCGTACGAGCGGTCACGCAAGGTCTGCAATGCCGCGGCATTGGTGGTGTATGAACCGGACTTGGTTTTTTTCGTCGGTTTCAATCCCATGTCTTCGAACAGGATCTTCTGCAGCTGTTTGGGGCTTTGCAGGTTCACCTGCTCCCCCGCGAACTGCCACGCCGTTTCCTGTGCCTGGGCAGCGTCGGCGGCAAGTTGGTCGCGCATCTGCACCAGACGTGTCATATCCACTTGGGCGCCGACCTGTTCCATGCCATGCAGGACCTGAGAGACCGGAAGCTCAATGGATTTGAGGAGACCGAATTGTTCGCGCTTATCCAGCACACCGGCCAAATATTCGGCCAAAAGCCCCACGATTGCGGTGCGGGTGAGTATCAGCTCATCGTTCTTGGAATCGTTTTCCTCAGGCTCGTCGAAGTCCAAGGTCCCCTGTGTCGCGGCTTCGGCTTGTGCTTCGATGTGCAGATCAAGGAAATGGGCCGCAGCCTGTTCCAGCGTGTCCGCGTGGAAATCCGGGTGGGCAAGATATCCGGCGAGCTTGGTGTCGAACAATGGTTCCGGAAGTTCCACGCCGATGCTGCCCAGCAGATGCGCATGTTCTTTGTAACCGTGCACGACCATGGAATGGTGATAGCGGTCGAACAGCCTTTGCAGGCATTGCACCATATCCGGACTGAATACGTCGATGCGAATGGCTTCGCCGTGCACGGCGATCATCAATGCCGAAAGAGAGGCTTCTCCGGGTTTGCTCGTGCCTTCGGCGTAAAGCGTCCAGGACTGTTTCACCTTGTCCGTGCAGCGGGTCGAAGAATCGATTTCGAAGCCGAATTCCGGAATGTCGTTGGAGGAGCGTTCATGGCGTTCGTGCAGATGTTCCTGCACCACGGGGAAATGGTTTTGGACCCATGTCTCCACCACATGCGGATCGTTGACGTCTTCGACATGTGGCAGCCCGAGCTTGCTGGATTCGTGCACGTCCCCGGATGGTTTGTCCGCATTGAACGTTTTGAGCACGCGATTCTTGGTCCGAACACCGAATTCGAGCTTGGTGAATAGATCGTCGAGTTGACCAGCGTCGACTTGTCCAAATGTCAGGTCGGATACCGACACGCCAAGATCAAGGTCACGAACCAAAGCGTTCACGGAACGGTTCAGTTTGACCTGTTCGATGTTTTCGCGCAGGGCTTCGCCTTTTTTGCCGCTGATCTCGTCGGCGTGTTCGATGATCTGCTCAAGTCCGCCGTACTGGTTGATCCATTTGGCCGCGAATCCGTCGCCGACTCCGGGAACGCCGGGGATGTTGTCAGCGGTTTCTCCGCGCAAGGCGGCCAGATCCGGGTATTGCGCGGGAGAGACATGATATTTCTCCTGCACGGCATCCGGGGTCATATGTTTGAGGTCTTTGAAATGGTGGCCGGGATACAGCACGGTGATGTTGTCGTTGATCAGCTGGAAAGCATCACGGTCGCCGGACAGCACCAATGTGCGGTAGCCTGCCTGGTCGCCCATGCTGGCGAGCGTGCCGATCACATCGTCACCTTCGTAACCGGGTTTTTCGATGTATGTGACGCCCAAGGCCGTCAGCATCTGCTGGATTAATGGCAGCTGGCTGAGCAGTTCCTCGGGGGCCGCGTCGCGAGTTCCTTTGTACTGCGGCAGCATCTGGTTGCGGAACGTGCCGCCCTTCACATCGAATGCGACGGCAAGATGGTCTGGATGTTCGGCATCGATCACCTGCGAAAGCATGGTGGCGAATCCCCAGACCGCGTTGGTGGCCTGACCTGATGATGTACTGAAATTCTCTACGGGTAAGGCAAAAAAAGCGCGGAACGCCAAAGAATGGCCGTCAACGACCAATAGCGTTCCGCGTGAAGTGCCTTCCACAGTTGGTGTGTTAGCGCTCATCCTCTGCTTCCGACTTCTGTTCGCCATACTTGGCGATGATGGCCATGGCCAGACGCTTCTTCGGAATGCGCTGGTCCATGGAGGTCTTCTGAATCCAACGGAAAGCGCCCTGTTCGGAGAAGTCCGCCTTGTCCATCAGCAGGCCCTTGGCGCGGTCGACGAGCTTGCGCTCCTCCAGCGTTTCTTCGGCCTTCTTCAGCTGCTCTTCGGCCTTCTTCAGCTGTTCCTCGGTTTCCTGCAGTTTGGACTCGCTACGTTCGACATTGTCAAGCAGATCGTTGATTTCGGCGAAACGGCCCATGGCGACTTCCAAAGCCGGCAGCAGCTTGGATTCCTCATACGGCTTGGTGACATACGCCATGGCGCCAGCGCCCGTGGCCTTTTTGACCAAATCAGACTGGGAGAATGCCGTCAGCATGACGACCGGAGCGATGTTCTCATCACAGATGATGCCAGCGGCCTCGATGCCATCCATGCGAGGCATCTTGACATCCATGCACACCACGCTCGGGCGGAACTTACGGGTCAGTTCAACGGCTTCCTCACCGTTGGCGGCCTCTCCGACGACCTCATAGCCGTTATCCTCAAGCATGGCGACCAAATCCATGCGGTTTACGGATTCGTCTTCGGCAACGACGACGGTGCGCTTGTGCGCCTCGTTATTATTGGCAGAATCCGGCTCGGGAGCCGCAGCAGCTTGGAGCTCCTCATCAGTGAGTACTTCGTCCGGTTCCGTGGTCTTCTCTGCAGCCATGTCGGTCTCTTTCCACTGTCACACCCAAAGCCGGCCTAACATGCCCCAACCCGGGCCTGGATTGATATTGATTTCTTACGTGCCCTCGGTGGGACTCGAACCCACACTGCGCAGATTTTGAGGCTGCTTCCTCTACCAATTGGGATACGAGGGCTTGCACGCAACTCTGGAAGAATACCACATGATTGCGATTTGCGCCAAATCTCGGCGTTGTCATCATTCGGGGACATCGCGTAAAAACAATAATCCTCCCATCGGGAACCAATGGGAGGATTATGGAATCAGCGTTTAACGCGACGATTCAAATCTCAGTCGCAGGCACCAACGGTGTGGACGTAGATGGAATCGGTGCGACCCGGCTGGTGTTCGCCCTGGGCGGAGCTCAGCACGACGATCTTGTCGCCATCGGAGACCTTGCCGGCGTCCTTGAGGACCTTGTCGGTGAAAACCATGAGGTCCTTGCGGGACTTGTCATGGTAATCCTCGTCGACCAGGAAGGACTCGGTGCCCCAAGACAGGGCCAGCCAGTGGAAGGTGTGCTCATTGTTGGTGATGCCGTAGATCGGGGTGGCCG
>OATK01001513.1_pt1 | contig 14277 bp, 12 predicted proteins | sample 1516611 | NCBI WGS metagenome assembly OATK01 (sample SAMEA2579947, study PRJEB22360) | human gut metagenome | biome: human gut; feature: human-associated habitat; material: faeces | place: Denmark | collected 2008/2010 | reverse complement strand
GGGAACGGACGCCCCCCCCCGAAAGGGCGGCGCCACCAGCCACGCCCGCCTGGTTCAGGAACATCACTAGACCGCACAACGCCAGCACAATCGCCGCGAACTGCAGCGGATTCAGATGCGCCTCTTCCGTCGGACGGTGCTGTTCGATGCATTTGAGGCCGACAGGCAGCGAAATCAGCAGAATCACGGGAATGACGATGACGAAAATCGCACGCCATGGCAGAATGCTCGACACCGCGCCACCCACGGTCGGGCCGATGGCGGGCGCCACGGTGATGACGAGCGAACCGACGCCCATCAGTCGTCCGACCTTGCTGCGTGGGGACTGTTCGAGAATGATGTTCATCATCAGCGGTGTGGCCACGCCGGAGCCGATGCCCTGGATGATGCGGGCTACTAGAATCACCGGGAACGCATGGCCGAAGATCATGGTCAGCGAGCCAAGCACCGCAAGCGCCACCGCGGCGAGGAACAGGACGCGATGCTTGAATTTGCGGTTAAGATACGACGACAGCGGCATGGTGGCTGCGACCGTCAGCAGGTAGATGGTGGTGATCCACTGCACAGTAGCAGTGTTCACGTTGAATTCCCGCATGAGCTGTGGGAACAGCACCGTCATCACGGTTTCGGTGAGGATGCCGATGAAGGCGAGCGAGCCGACCGCCACGATGGCGCCGATGAGTTTGCCGGGAATGCGTTCGTCCGGCGTTTCCTTGATGTTTTCGCTATTGTCCCTATTATTATGGTCGGTGGTTTCGAGCGTTGTATTCCGTTCTTTCATAATCACTTTCCGCGCACTTTTTCCTGCGGCCATGTGCGACGCCGCGATTGACGCATGGGCCTTGCAAAGCAAGCAGGCGTCAACCCCAGCGAAGAATTTTAGCGGAACCCCTGACCCAATGCCGGCAGGAAACGAACATCAGGCGTTGCGCTGGCCGGAACGGCCGTCACCGTTATCGTCCTCTTCGTGCAGAATCTTCCGAATCCGCTCCAATCTCGGCTTGACCTCATGCTCGTAACCGCGGTCGTTCGGATGGTAATACTCACGCCCCTGCAATTCGTCAGGCATGTACTGCTGCGGCGCCACCGCGCCCGGCCAATCGTGCGCGTACCGGTAGCCTTCGTGGTTGCCCCAGCTTTTCATCAGCGCGGTCGGCGCATTCCGCAGATGCAGCGGCACTTGGCCGATAAGCCCCGCATCCACGTCGGCGAGCGCCGCGTTGATGGCGTTGTAGCTGGCGTTGGATTTGGGCGCGGTGGCGACGGCGAGCGCCGCTTCGGCAAGAATGATGCGCGCTTCGGGCATGCCGATCATGGCCACTGCCTGCGCCGCGGCTACGGTGACTTGCAGGACCTGCGGGGCGGCCATGCCGACTTCCTCGGATGCGGCGATCATGATGCGTCGTGCGATGAAGCGCGGGTCTTCCCCCGCGCGCAGCATGCGGGCCAGATAATGCATGGTGGCGTCCGGATCGGAGCCTCGCATGGATTTGATGAACGCCGAGATGACGTCGTAGTGGTCGTCTCCGTCCTTGTCGTAACGCACGGTGGCCACGTCCATGACCTTCGACACCACATCAGGCGTGATGATGGGCCGTTTCGCGCCTTTTTTGCGTTCTTTGTCACCAGTGAGCGCGCCGGCCGCGGCTTCGAGGATGGTCAGTGTCTTACGTGCGTCGCCGCCGGCCATGCGGATGATCTCATCCACAGCCTCGTCGGTGATTCTGATTTCGTTGTCAAGGCCGTGTTCGCTTGCGATGGCGCGATTGATCAGCGTTTTCAGATCGTCCGGTTCCAGCGATTCGAGTTTGACCGACCACGGATCGGCTGAGCAGCGGCTTGATGACGGAGAAGCTTGGGTTTTCCGTGGTGGCCGCGATGAAGGTGACGTCGCGGTTTTCCACACTGGGCAGCAACGCATCCTGCTGCGATTTGGAGAAGCGGTGCACCTCGTCGATGAACAACACCGTTTCCTTGCCTTCGGAGACGAGACGTTCGTGCGCGCGTTTGAGCACGTCACGCACGTCCTTGACGCCGGAGGTGACCGCGGACAGTTCCTCGAAGACACGGCCGGACTGTTTGGCGACGATATAGGCGAGGGTGGTTTTGCCGACTCCGGGAGGTCCGAACAGGATGATGGAGCTCGGTGCGGTGAGCGAGCCTTTCGAAGCGGGGTTGGCGAGTCTGCGCAATGGCGATCCCTCCCCCAATACCCGTGATTGCCCCACCACATCGTCGATGCTCGCTGGGCGCATGCGTACGGCAAGCGGGCGCGTCACATCATCCGGCGCGTCCATCGCGGCAAACAAATCGTCAGTCATGCTTTCCACTGTACCGCAACACACCCAACAATTCGAACACACGTTCGATGCATGCGTTCGCCCCAACCGGTAGACTGGCAAGCATGGCAGACGATACGAATTATGGCTCGCTGGGCGCGTTGGCGCCGAATTGGGACGAGGGCGAGCGCAACATCGACACGGATGAGATCTATGAGCGTTTCTTCACCTGGGTGGAGGACGTCAAAGGCGTGGAACCGTGGCCGCATCAGGAGGAGGCCATCATGGATCTGCTGGCCGGCGACCATGTCATTTTGAACACTCCGACCGGTTCGGGCAAGTCGCTGGTGGCGCTCGGCATGCATTTCGCCGCGTTGTGCACGGGCCGCCGTTCCTATTACACGGCTCCGATCAAGGCTCTGGTGTCTGAGAAGTTCTTCGACTTGGTTGAAGTTTTCGGCCGCGAGAACGTCGGCATGATCACCGGCGACACGCATATCAACGCGGATGCGCCGATCATCTGCTGCACCGCGGAGATCCTCGCCAATCAGGCGTTGCGCGAGGGCCGCCACGCCGATGTCGGCTGCGTGGCGATGGACGAGTTCCACTATTACGGCGATCCCGAGCGCGGCTGGGCTTGGCAGGTGCCGCTGCTTACGCTGCCGGATACGCAGTTCCTGTTGATGAGCGCGACGCTGGGCAATGTCGACGCAATCGCCGACAAGCTTGAGGACATGACGGACACCGACGTGGATATCATCGCCGATGCGCCACGTCCCGTGCCGTTGACGTACGAATACACACTCGACCCGTTGGAGAAGACGGTGGAATTGGCGTTCGGCAAGGGCGAGACGCCGATTTACGTGGTGCATTTCTCTCAGGATGCCGCGTTGGAGACCGCCAACGCGCTGGCCAGCACGGGCGTGTCCAGCAAGGAGCAGCGCGCCGCGATCGCGGAAGCCATCAAGGGCACGAAGTTCACCACCGCGTTCGGCAAGATCCTGCAGCGTCTGTTGCGTACCGGCATCGGCATCCACCATGCCGGCATGCTCCCCCGCTATCGTCGTCTGGTGGAGCAGCTCGCCCAGCAGGGACTGCTGCCAGTGATCTGCGGCACCGACACGCTTGGTGTCGGTATCAATGTGCCGATTCATTCCGTGGTATTGACCGCGTTGACCAAGTTCGACGGCACGAAGATGCGCAAGCTGCGCGCCCGCGAGTTCCATCAGATCGCAGGACGCGCCGGACGCATGGGCTTCGACACGGAGGGTCTGGTCATAGCCGAAGCCCCCGAATTCGAAATCGAGAACGCCAAGGCTCTGGCCAAGGCAGGCAACGATCCGAAGAAACTGAAGAAGGTCAAGCGCAAGAAGGCTCCTGAAGGTTTCGTAACGTGGAACGAGAACACGTTCGACAAGCTTATCGACGCGGCTCCGGAAACACTGGTGCCGCATATGAAGATCACCCATTCCATGGTGTTGAACGAGGTGGAGCAGGGCGGCGACGCCCGCTACCGCATCGACCGGCTTATCGACGATTCGGCGCAGACTCCGGAGCAGAAGGAGCGCCTGCACGCCCGCGCGGACGAGATCTTCCAGACCTTGTTCGACACGAACGTCATCGAGACCGAAGACCGTGACGATGGCGGCAAGGATTATTTCATGACCGTGGACATGCCGGACGATTTCGCCCTCGATCAGCCGCTAAGCCCGTTCCTGCTGGCCGCGTTGGAACTGCTCGACCCGGAGTCGGACACGTATGCGTTGGATGTGATATCCATGGTTGAGGCCACGTTGGAGGACCCGAAGCAGGTGCTGCGCGCGCAGGAACGTCAGGCGCGCGACGAGGCGATGATCCGCATGAAAGAGGATGGCCTCGACTATGACGAGCGTATGGACAGGCTTCAGGAGATCACCTATCCGAAGCCGTTGGAGGATATGCTGCAGGCCGCGTTCGATGAATACCGCCATGATGTTCCGTGGGCGAACGACTATTGGCTGAGCCCGAAATCCGTGGTGCGCGACATGGTGGAGACCGCTTCCGATTTCACCGGCTACATCGCCCGCTACAACATCGCCCGTTCCGAAGGCACGTTGCTGCGTTACCTGTCCGACGCCTACCGTGCGCTGGCGCGTACCGTTCCGCAGGAGAAGCGCGACGAACAGCTCGACGACATCATCTCCTGGCTGCGTGTGGTGGTCCGTTCCATCGATTCCTCGCTGGTGGACGAGTGGGAGAACGCGGGAACGGACACCGACGCGTCCGAGGCGGCCGCCAACCTCGCCGCGCCCGGCGCGAAGCAGGCCGTGGTGGAGGACCGTCGCGGACTCACCGTATTGGTACGCAACGCCATGTTCCGCCGCGTGCAGCTCATGGACCTCGACAAGCCGGACGAGCTCGGCGCGCTCGACAAGGACTGGGGTTACGGCGTGCACGAATGGGAAGACACGCTCGACGATTACTACGACGAGCACGAATACGTCAACATCGACGCGAAGGCACGCAGCGGCGAGCTGTTCATCCTCGACGAAAGCAAGGAGAACAGCGAGCATTCCTGGAAGGTGCGGCAGATCATCGACGATTCCGATGGCGACCACGATTGGGCCATCACCGGAACCGTCGACCTGGACACCACACAATCCAGCGGCGAGGTTGTCTTCTTCGACTACAGCGTGTCCAACTGACGGCGCATCTCGTCGGCGTCGACTTCGAGCGGCGGCCAGATCATGTTCATGTTCTTGAGCGTGTTGCGCAGCAGCTCGGAGACGACGGCCCTCGAATACCAACGATTGTCGGCAGGCACCAGATACCACGGCGCCTGCTCGGTGCTGGTGCGCAGGAACACATCCTGCCATGCAGCCATGTAGTCGTCCCAGCGGGCGCGCGCCTCAAGGTCGCTCGGATCGAACTTCCAGCATTTGGTCGGATCATCGAGACGGCTCAGGAAGTGGCGTTTCTGCTCGTCTTTGCTGACCACGAGGAAGATTTTGATGATGGCGCATCCGTCGGCCGTCAATTGCGATTCGAATCGGTTGATTTCGTCGTACCGTGCCTGCCACACTTCTTCCGGCTGCGTTTTGTAGATGCGCGGCATGACGATGTCCTCGTAATGGGACCGGTCGAAGATGGAGATCCATCCGTTGTTCGGCAGCTCGCGTTTGATGCGCCACAGATAGTCATGGTCCAGTTCTTCGCCTTTCGGCGCGCCGAAACCGTGATAGTGCATGCCCATCGGGTCGCCTTGGCTGAACACATGTCGTACGATGCCGCCTTTGCCTGACGCGTCCATGCCTTGCAGCACGATCAGCAATCGCCGATGCGAGCCTTTCACGCCATTGGCGTACATAAGCCGCTGGTAACGGGCGATCTCCGACGAGCTGATGGATATGAATCGTTCGGCATCATCCTTGTTGCCGTCAAAACCAGGAGTGGAATCGCCATCTATGTCCGATACCTTCGTGTCGTGATGGAATCGCAATAGCTGGGTCGGCGGCAACGTCCATACCGAGCTCAGTAGTTCGCTCGCTTTTGCGGCGTTCGCCAATCCTTCGGCGACGGAATCGCAATTCTCGCTTTTTTCCAGCCGATCTTCCACTTTGTTCAGCGTTTTCGCGATCGAAGACATTCTGGCGTCGTCTTTTTTCGCATCCTTGGTTTTATCCGCCATGTCAAGCCTCCCTGCTTGGTACGGACCACATGCGTGCAGTCCATCGTAGACACGAAAGGGGCCGCTTCCCCGTATTTCGCGGGAAAACGACCCCTACGCGTGTTATGCGATACCGGTGCTATTCGTCGGCTTCGGACTTGTTCTTGTCCTTGCCATCGCCCTTCGTCTTGAACGGATTGTCCTTGATCGGATGTCCATTCTTGTCGAATTTGACCTGGCTTTCCGGATGCGTCTCATCGAAGCCTTGGGCGTACCTGGTCTGACGCCACTGGTGGATGGACGCGTTGGTGCCGCGATGGTGCACATGGTAGACACGCTGCGCGCCACCCAGCGGCACGCCTTCCTTGGCCACGGCGATCTGGTTCACGTTCGACGGATCCATGATGGCGATCGGCGCGACCGGTTCCGGTTCGGCCGGTGCAGCCGTATGCTGCTGCATGCGCGACGGCAGCCATTCGGCCAGCCTGCTCAACAGCCAGCAGACGATGAAATAGACGACCGCGGCCACCACCAGCGTCTGCAGAATGTTGAAGTACATCGATCCAAGTCGACGTGATTCCTGCAGCAGGTCGGTGTACATGATGATCGAGCCGAGCGCGGTGTCCTTCAACACGACGACCAGCTGGGTCACGGCCGCCGGCAGCATGGCGTAGATGGCCTGCGGCACTTCGATCTGCAACAGAGACTGCGTACGGGTCAATCCCAAGGCGAGCGAGGCCTCACGCTGGCCGTTCGGCAGGTTGCCCACGCCGGAACGCACCAGCTCGGCCACCACGGATCCGTTGTAGATCACGAGCGCGAGCACCACCGCCCAATACGCGGGGCTGGGCAGACCTGCGAAGGCGAACCAGCGCCAGAAGAAGATCATGAGCAGCAGAACGGGGACGGCTCGTGCGAATTCCACGATCGCGCCGGAAATGGTACGGATCAGCAGGCTCGGCAGCAGTCGGCCCACACCAAAGACCAGGCCGAACACCACGGCTCCGACCACGGCCAGTACGGACGCGCGGATCGTGGCCCACAGTCCCGGCAGATAGAAGTCGGTCCATGCTTCGGCGTCAAGCGCCGGCTTCCACAGTTTCCAGCTCAGCTGGTTCTCGCCGTCCGGCGGATTGTGCAGACGCATGAGGATCAGCACGACCACCACCGCGAAGATGATGCCTGCGATCCAATTGACGATACGGATGGTTTTGCGGCCCTTCGGACCAGGCTGGTCGAACAGCACCGCGCTTTCATTGCTTGCCATGTCGCGTCACCTCCTCACCGCGAGCTTGTTGGATAGATACGTGGTCAGCATGCCGATTGGAATGATCAGAACCACATAGCCGAAGGCGAAGATCAGGAAGATCGGTACGATTTGGTCGGCGTGGTATTCGATCATTTCGCTCATCATCGTCGAGGTTTCGGTGGCCACGGATGCCGCCGCCGCGACGGTGGAGTTCTTCAGCAACGCGATCAGCGTGTTGCCCAACGGCGCCACGGAACCGCGGAACGCCTGCGGCAGGATGATCTGAGTGGCGGCCTGCATGAAGTTCAGGCCCAACGCGCGGGCGGCCTCGGCTTGACCAAGCGGCACGGTGTTGATGCCGGAGCGCAGCGATTCACATACGAAAGCCGCGGTGTACAGGCTCAGGCCCGTCACGGCCAGCCAGAAGAAGTTGGTGGCGAACGTGTCGGAGAAGCTGAACTTCAGCTGCGCGTAGGCACCCAGCACCATGAACACCATGATGATGGTCAGTGGCAGGTTCTTGAACAGTTCGACGTAGGCACCGGAAACGGTACGGAGCGAGGCGATCGGAGAAATGCGCATCATCACGAGGACGACGCCCAGAATCGTGGAGAACAACGCCGACCACAGGGTCAGCTCGATGTTCACCAGAAACGCGCCGGGAATGTTGTATTGGCTGAACAACGCGAGGAATCCGTCCATCACTTATTCCCCTTTCCATTCGGCACCGGCGGATTGTACTTGGCGTTCGGCGTGTAGGCCACTCCCCTGGTGTTGTCGGAAATAGCCCTTTGCCAAGAACCGTCCTGAATCATATCGGTGATGGCGTTGTTGATTTTGTTCTTCAGCTCGGTGTTGCCCTTCTTGACACCGATGCCATAATATTCCTGGGTGAACGGCTTGCCCACCACGCGCAGGCGTCCACGTGAGGCGGATGCGAGGCCAGCGAGAATGATGTCGTCGGTGGTGGCGGCGTCCACAATGCCGGAAAGCAACGCGGTGGCGCATTCCGCCATGCCGGGCTGTTCCATCAACTGGGTCTGCTTGGCGAACTTCTCCTTGACGTTGACGGCGGATGTGGTGCCGGTCATGGAGCACAGCCGCTTGCCGTTCAGATCCTTAGGTCCGTCAATGCCGGTTTCGTCCTTGCGTACCAGCAGATCCTGTCCGGCCACGAAATACGGGCCGGCGAAATCGACGACCTTCTTGCGTTCGTCGGTGATGGAATAGGATGCGACGATGTAGTCGACATCGCCGTTCTGCAGCATAGCCTCACGCTGCTTGGACGGCGATTCCTTCCATACGATCTCGTCTTCGGAATAGCCGAGTTTCTTGGCCACGTACTTGGCCACGTCCACGTCGAAGCCGACGTAGGTGCCGTTCTTCTTGAAGCCCAGGCCAGGCTGGTCGAATTTGATGCCGATGCGGATCTTGCCGGTTTCGTCCGCGCCGCATGCGGATACCGCGAACACGCACGCGCACGCGCAGAATGCCGCGACGGCTCTGCGCAACATGCGTTTCGTCGTGATCGAAAGTGGTTTCATATCAGGTTCCTTCTTCTGTCGTTATGTTCCGTCACTTCAGTGGGTGAGGATCTTCGACAGGAAGTCCTTGGCGCGATCGGTCTTCGGATGTTCGAAGAAGTCGTCCGGCGTGCTCTGTTCGAGAATCTGTCCGTCGGCCATGAACACGACCTTGTCGGCCACCTTGCGCGCGAAACCCATCTCGTGGGTCACGCACAGCATGGTCATGCCTTCGTGGGCGAGTTCGACCATGACGTCAAGCACTTCGTTGACCATTTCCGGGTCGAGAGCGGACGTCGGCTCGTCGAACAGCATTCCTCACCCACGCATGGCGAGCGCGCGGGCGATGGCCACACGCTGCTGCTGGCCGCCGGACAGCTGCGACGGCATTTTGGAGGCCTGCGAGGCCACGCCGACGCGGCCCAGCAGATCCATGGCCAGGTCCTCGGCTTCCTTCTTGTCCATGTGGCGCACCTTGATCGGTGCCAATGTCACGTTTTCCAAAATGGTTTTGTTGGCGAACAGGTTGAACGATTGGAACACCATGCCCACTTCCGCGCGCAAACTGGCGAGTTCCTTGCCTTCCTGCGGCAACGGCTTGCCGTCGATGCGGATATCCCCGGAATCGATGGTCTCCAATCGATTGATGGTGCGGCACATCGTGGACTTACCGGATCCGGACGGTCCGACGATGACGAGCACCTCGCCTTTGCGTACGGTGAGGTTGATGTCCTTGAGCACATGCAGATCGCCATAATGCTTCTCGACATGGGTCAGTTCGACGAGCGGCCTGTTATCCGCTCCCGCGTCCGGCATGATGGGACGCTTCGCTTCGGTTTCTTTCATTTCAGACATAAAGGGCAGTATAAGAAAGCAATGCGAAATTCATGTTTCCTATACTGCCCGTTCACATCATTTCGTCCGGAATATGAGACATTTCATACCGTTTGACGAACATATTCATCAAACGGATCGCCGCCGGAGCAATGTCACAGCACCTTGGAGAGGAAGGTCTTCAATCGTTCGCTCTTCGGATGGTTGAAGATCTCGTCAGGGGTTCCCTCTTCCTCGATCACGCCGGCATCGGTGAAGATGACCCTCGTGGCCACTTCGCGTGCGAAGCCCATCTCATGGGTCACCAGCACCATGGTCATGCCTTTGGCGGCAAGGTCGCGAATCACTTCGAGCACATCGCCCACCATTTCCGGGTCGAGCGCGGATGTCGCCTCGTCGAACAGCATCACCTTCGGATTCACCGCCAGCGAGCGCGCGATCGCCACACGCTGCTTCTGCCCGCCGGACAGCGATTTCGGCATGGCGTCGGCTTTTTCGGCCAATCCTACGGTTTTCAGCAGTTCCATGGCGTGCGCGCGGGCCTGCTCATCCGTTTCATGATGCACCAGTTTCGGTGCGAGGGTGATGTTGTCGATCACGCTCATGTTGTTGAACAGGTTGAAATGCTGGAACACCATGCCCACCTGCTCGCGCACCTGGTCGATGTTCACATGGCTGTCCGTCAAATCGTGTCCGTTGACCACGATCTTGCCGCCGGTGGCCTGTTCGAGTCCGTTCAGGCAACGCAATATGGTGGATTTGCCGGCGCCGGACGGTCCGATGATGCAGATCACCTCGCCTTTGCGCACGGTCATGTCGACGCCTTTGATGACCTCGGTCTGCCCGTAGCTTTTGTGCAGATCCTTGACGTCGATGATCACGTCGTTCTCGTTCATCGGTTCACCTTCCTGTCCACGATGTTGGCCAGCCACGTCAGGATGGTGATGGCCACGAAGTACATGACGCCGACGATCAGCAGCGTTTCGGTTACGCGGAAGTTCGCCGCGTACAGCTGCTGCGCCTGGTACAGCAGCTCACCGAAGCCGATGGCGAGCAGTAGCGAGGAGTCCTTGATCATGATGACCAGCTGGTTGATGATCGAAGGCATGGCGATTTTGCTGGCCTGCGGCAGAATCACTCGGCGCATGGCCTGCCTGTGGTTGAGTCCCAGCGAACGTGCGCCCTCCATCTGTCCGGAATCGACCGATTGGACTGCGCCACGCACGATTTCCGCCAGGTACGCGCCGGAGTTGAGCGACAAGGTCAATGCGCCGGCGACCCAGATGTTCACGCTATGTCCGATGAGCTGGGGCACACCGAAGTAGAAGAAGAACGCCCACACCAGGATCGGGGTGCCGCGGAACACCGCGATGTACACATTGGCCAATCCTGCGGCGATTTTGCTTTCCGAAACCTTCATCAGGCCGAACGCGACGCCGAGCACCAATGCGATCGCGAAGGAAAGCAGCGTGATCAGCAGCGTGTTCCTCAAGCCCGTCAGCAATGCCGGCATCGACTGTTTGACCAGTCCGAGGAAACCGACCTTCTGTTGTTCGGCGCTGTCGTCGCCATTGTCGGTGATCATGCCGGAAATCGATTTGGCCTGCTCTTTCGCGCCTTGCTTGCCAAGATATTGTGCGACGATTCGCTCGTATTCTCCCGAAGCGATCATCTTGTTCAATCCATCGTTGATGGCGGCCAGCAAATCTGCGTTCATGCCTTTGTTCACGGCCATGCCGTATTCGCCGTGCGGCACCTTCGGAGTCACGATTTTCAGACCGTTGTTCTGCGATACGCCATATGCCAGTACCGGATAATCGTCGAACACCGCGACGGCATTGCCGGATTTGACCATCTCGTACATGGTTGAGGATTGGTCGACGGAAGTCACCTTGTAACCGTACTTGTCGGCATGCTGTTTGGCGTACGATTCGCCCTCCGAGCCGGTTTTCGCCACAACCGTCCGGCCTTTGAGGTCCTTATAGCCGGTGACGTCGTCGTTGTTGGCCGCGACGGCCATCTGGATGCCGGATTGGAAATACGGATTCGAGAAATCATAGGAGGCTTTACGCTCGTCAGTGATGGACATGCCGGCTATGACGACGTCCACCTGGTTGGAGCTTAGGGCCTGCAACGCGGCGTTGAATCCCAGCGACTGTATCTCGACCTTAAAGCCCTCTTCCTTGGCGATGCCTCGGATTAGCTCCATGTCGATGCCGGTCATCTTGCCGTTCTCACGGTATTCGAACGGTGCGAACGTGGTGTCGGTGCCGATTTTATATGTCTTGCCCTTGACCGAGGCCGGATTGCCAGTTTCGGAGGCGAGCGCATGCGGAACGGTCGTCATGAATGCCGCAAAGACCACGGCGAGCACGGCGAACAGCGCGCATATGCGCATGCCGACCGCGTTCAGTCGCTTCTTGTCCTGTGTTTTCGATTTCATACCGCGCTTCGACCCTTTCTGGTTGCCGGATAATCAAACACGCTCCACTGTAATGACAGCGACGGAAAATAGACAACGCGAATAATAAAAAATGTCCGAGCATCATTGATGTTCGGACATTTTTCATTCATCTATGGGCGAAACCGTATCAGTCCTCGTCCTCATCCGGATCGTAATCGACACCGGTCTCGGCGCGCTGCTCAGCGGAGATCGGAGCCGGAGCGCCGGTCAGCGGATCGCGGCCGCCGCCAGCCTTCGGGAAGGCGATGACGTCGCGGATGGAGTCTGCACCGGCCAGGATGGACACGGTGCGGTCCCAACCGAGGGCCAGACCCGCGTGAGGCGGAGCGCCGTACTTGAATGCCTCAAGCAGGAAGCCGAACTTCTCGTCGGCCTCTTCCTTGGTGATGCCCAGCACATCGAGCACACGGGCTTGGATGTCGTCGCGGTGGATACGTACGGAACCGCCGCCCATCTCCTCACCGTTGCAGACGATGTCGTAGGAGTCGGACATGGCGTGTTCCGGATCCTTGTCGAACTTGTCGATCCAATCCTTGGAAGGCATGGTGAACGGGTGGTGCATGGAGGTCCACTTGGAGTGGCCGACAGCCACATCGTCATCATCCGGATCGTCGGTGGGCTTGAACAGCGGGAAGTCCACAACCCAAGTGAAAGCGAACTTCTTCGGATCCAGCAGGCCTTCGCGGGAGGCGAGCTCCACACGCACGGCACCCAGCAGCAGCTGGGCTGACTCGCGGGAACCGGCGGCGAAGAACACGGCGTCGCCTTCCTCGGCACCGACGGCCTCGCGTAGGCCGTTGCGCTCCTCATCGGATAGGTTCTTGGCGACGGGGCCCTTGAGCTCGCCGTTTTCGCCGAAGACCACGTAAGCAAGGCCCTTGGCTCCACGCTGACGAGCCCAATCCTGCCAAGCGTCGAACTGACGACGCGGCGTGGCGGCACCGCCCTTGAAGACCACGGCACCCACGTACGGGGCCTGGAACACGCGGAACGGCGTGTTCTTGAAGTACTCGGTCAGCTCCACCAGCGGGTTGCCGAAGCGCAGGTCCGGCTTGTCGGAGCCGTACTTGTCCATCGCATCCTTCCAGGTGATGCGCGGCAGCGGCAGCTGGACCTCATAGCCGGCGGACTTCCAGATGGCGGCGATGACCTTCTCAGTCATGGCCATCACATCTTCCTGGTCCACGTAGGCCATCTCCATATCGAGCTGAGTGAACTCGGGCTGACGGTCGGCGCGGAAGTCCTCATCACGGTAGCAGCGGGCGAGCTGGTAGTAACGCTCGACACCGGAGACCATGAGCAGCTGCTTGAGGAGCTGCGGGGACTGCGGCAGGGCGTACCAGGAACCGGGAACCAGACGGGCCGGCACCACGAAGTCGCGGGCGCCTTCCGGGGTGGACTTAATGAAGGTCGGGGTCTCGACCTCGGTGAAGTCCATGTCTTCCAGCGCGTGGCGGGCGGCCTTAGCCATGTCGGAACGCAGCTTCAGATTGTACTGCATGGACGGGCGGCGCAGGTCGAGGTAACGGTACTTCAGACGCACGTCCTCGCCAGGCAGCTTGTTCTCGGACTCATTCTCAAGAGCGGTGGAAACCTGGAACGGCAGGGCGTCGGACTTGGCGAGGATCTCGATGGTCTCGGCCACAACCTCGATCTTGCCGGTGGCCAGATGGGTGTTCTCGTTGCCATCCGGGCGCAGGCGCACTTCGCCGGTAATCTGAATCACGAATTCGCTGCGCAGCGGGCGGGCCATATCCTCGTCGTAAATGACGACCTGCACGAGGCCGGTCGAATCACGAAGGTCGATGAAGGCCACGCCACCGTGATCACGGCGTCGGTCAACCCAACCGGCGAGGGTGACCTTCTGGCCGACCAGGGCCTCGGTCACTTCAGTGGCATGATGTGTTCTGTAAGCCGTCTGGCTCATTGTCTTGTTTCTCCTCGATTTTTCGCGCGAATACGTCAGATTTCGACGGTTTGCTGGGCAACCACAGTATCCGGCTCCCACGACGTGCAATCGGCGGCAACCTGCTCGCCCGTGACGATGTTCTTGACCTCGTCGCCAGCGGGCTCTGCGCCTTCCGCACCTTCGGCAGCGGTGGCCGGGAACCACATGTACGGAATGCCGAGTTTGTCCGCGTACTTGATCTGCTTGCCGAGCTTGGCCGCGGTGGGTGCCACGTCAGTAGCGATGCCGCGCGCACGCAGTTGGTTCGCAATACGATTGGCGGCCGGGCGGTCCTCTTCATTCCACACAGCGACCAGCACGGCGGCCGGGCTGA
>OATK01001506.1_pt1 | contig 14326 bp, 10 predicted proteins | sample 1516611 | NCBI WGS metagenome assembly OATK01 (sample SAMEA2579947, study PRJEB22360) | human gut metagenome | biome: human gut; feature: human-associated habitat; material: faeces | place: Denmark | collected 2008/2010 | reverse complement strand
GGTGCGGTTGGTGGCATCTTGTCAGTTGCCGGCGGAAGTGATATGATATTGATAGGAGTGTATTGTGTGCTCGGGATCACTGTGGGAATTTTCCGCGAGATCGGCAGAATTGTGAGCGTGATTACTTTTGTGGCAGCAGGGATCGTTTTTGCGTATGTCATCCGCGACGAAGTACTCGGAATTGTCGAATTGCGGGGGATGGTGTCAGCGGGGATCGTATTTTTGGCGGTTCCGCGGGAACTGGTGCGGACGATCGAGACGGATTTTATGCGGGAGCGGGAAAATCCATTTGCCAAAGCCGACCTGATGAGCCTTGCCAACGAGAAAATCGACGGATTTTCGACAGCCTTTCTGCGTCTGGCAAAGTCGTTCCGGGACTTTACCAAGTGTGAAAATCATATTTCCGGCGAAGAAATGGAACTTATTTTTGATGAGCTTGCGGATAAAATCTGCCGTGAATGTGAAAATTGCAAGTATTGCTGGGAAATGCATTACGAGGAGACGTATGACAATATCCGAAACATTCTTGCGGCCGCCAGTGAACAGGGCGTGGTCGAATGCGGGCAGGTGGATGCGTCCTTTCTGAACCGATGCATTCATTTAGAAGAATATGCGGAAAAATTAAATGAGCGCATGGCACTTGCGAGGATGAATCTCAGCTGGCGCAATAAAATGGCGGAAAGCCGGGAGGCGATGGCATCGCAGATGTATGAGATCGCTTATGCGCTGCGTGGATTTACGCAGGAACTCAATCAGACGGTGGATGTGCCGGAGGAGACAAAGAAAAAGGTATTGTATGCGCTTCGCTCGCTCGGCATACAGGTCAAAAATCTTTCCTTTCAAAAAGATGTAAAAAGCAATCTGGAAGTGTGTTTTCTGGCGAGAGCGCGGGGAAATGCCTGCATTACGAAAAAAGATGTCGCACTTGCACTGGAATCCGTGCTTTCGACGAGGATGACAGCGGGGCGTTATGTGAAAAATGTGATTTCCAAAGAATACGAAGTGACAACGTTTGTGCAGGACGTGAATTTTAAGGCACTGACGGGACTTGCCAGAGCGACAAAAAGCGGAGAGACGGTCTCCGGCGACAATTTTTCATTTATGGAACTTCGGACCGGAGAGCTGATCATGATGCTGTCTGATGGCATGGGAAGCGGGTCAAGAGCGTGCCGTGACAGCGAAAATCTGGTCGACGTGCTTGAAAGTCTGGTGGAGGCGGGATTTCGCAAAGAGTCCGCAATTCGGCTGATTAACACATTATTTGTCATGTCTTATGAAGGAAAAACGTTTACAACACTTGACATGACGGCCGTAGACCTTTATAGTGGAAGTTGTGAGATTGTAAAAAATGGTGCGGCTGCTACATTTATCAAAAAGAAAGATGGCGTGAAGACCATTTTTTCAAGCGCACTGCCGGTTGGCGTGGAAATGAACGCGGATCCGGAGACGATTACCCAGGAACTGGAAGAAGGGGACTTCATCGTAATGGTGTCTGACGGCGTTATTGATGCATTCCCGGGGGATGAAAAAGAATTTTATGTAGAAAATATTTTAGAGAACTTACAAACAAATAACCCATCGGAGATGGCGCGGAGTGTGCTGATGGAGGCGCTTGCGCGCAATGCCAGACAGCCCTTTGATGACATGAGCGTGCTAGTGGCCGGTATTTGGCGGAAATAGCGATGGAAAACTGTGGAGGATCGGATGTTAAAGGAGAAAGTACTAAAGTTTAATGAACGCAATAAACTGTTTGCAAAAGGGGACCGCATTGTCGTGGGGGTGTCCGGAGGAAAAGATTCGGTATGTCTGCTGGATATATTGAACCGATGTAAAGAAGAATACGAGCTTTCGCTGCTTGTGGTGCACATTAATCACTGCCTGCGTGGAGAGGCGGCAGATCAAGATGAGGCATTTGTGAGAGATCTGGCAGAAAAAATGGGTCTTGAATTTTACAGCGAACGCATTGATATACGACAGGTGTCGAAAGAACGCAGAATGACAGAGGAAGAAGCGGGAAGATATATGCGCTATCAGATCATGCAGCATGTATGCATGGAGCGCGGATACCGGAAGATCGCCATTGCGCATAACCAGGATGACGTGGCGGAAACGGTGCTTTTTCAAATGTTTCGAGGCAGCGGACCGCGTGGGCTGTCGGGGATTTTTGCAAAACGCGAGTATATTATCCGGCCGATCTTATTTGCCCCGCGAAGCGAGATCGAGGAGTATGTCGAAGCCCGTGGTTTGGACTACTGCATCGATGAGACGAACGAGCAGGAAGAATATTCACGCAATAAGATCCGTCTGCGTGTATTTCCATATGTCGAAAGTGAGATCAACAACCGCGCCAAAGAGCATGTGGCAAAGGCGGCGCAGAAAATTTCGATGCAAAATGCGTACATTGAAAAACAGGCGAAAAAAGAATATATGCGTCTTGTTCATGCAGACCGCGGCGAATATTATTATTCCAGCGAAGAATTTGGCAAAATGGATCTGATCATTCAGATTGAGATTATTCGCCTGATTTTGAAAAATTTCAGAGATTCGGTAAAAGACATTACAGAGCAACACTATAAAATGGTCATTTCTTTGAGCAAGAAGGAAGCCGGAAAGCAAGTGTGCCTGCCCGGAAATATATGTGTGGAGCGGCGTTATGAGTATGTTCGGTTCAAAAACCAGATTGCCGATGTGGTCGTTCCGACAAAAGAGAAATGCGAACTTCCGTATGAGGGAGTCGTGGAAATCCGCCGGGAAAGAATGCGTCTGTGCATGGATGTCGTAGAACGTGAAAAACTCCCGGAAGAAATTCCACAAAAAGACTATACGAAATGGTTCAATTATGATAACATTAAGAGTGGTATTGAATTGCGTAATCCGGAAGAAGGAGATTTCTTTGTGATGGATAAGCAGGGAAATAAAAAGAAGCTTTCGAGGTATTATATTGATGAGAAGATACCATTGAGTGAGCGAAAGCGGGAAATCGTGCTGGCAGATGGAAGTCATGTGCTGTGGGCGGTTCCGGGACGCATGAGTGATGCATATAAAATAACAGAAGACACGAAAAAGGTACTAGTGGTTGTCTTAACGAAATGTTAAAAGAGAATAGTGAGGTAAAAGAAAAACCATGAAAGAAGAAGTTAAGGTAATGATTTCGGAAGAAGAGATTACAGAGAAAGTAAAAGAAATTGCTGCACAGATCAACAAAGATTATGCGGACAAAGAAGTATTTTTGCTTTGTATCCTGAAAGGAAGCGTGTATTTTACCTGCGAATTGTCAAAATATCTGACGATGCCGGTCAAAATGGGCTTTATGAAGGCTTCCAGCTATGGCGACGGCTTGACAAGTTCCGGCGTGGTACGCATCAATCAGGATGAAGAAATCAATGTAAAAGGAAAACATGTGATTGTGATCGAAGATATCGTGGACTCTGGAAGAACACTCGCCTTCTTGATGCATATGCTGGCAAAAAGAGAGCCGGCAAGTCTGCGTCTTTGTTCTTTCCTGGATAAACCATCGGGCCGTGTGTCAGATGTAAGTCCGGATTATACCGGATTTACGATCCCAGATAAATTTGTGGTCGGCTTTGGGATGGATTATGCCCAGAGATACCGCAATCTGCCATATATTGGCGAACTTATTTTCAAGGAGGGTGAAGAATGAAAGGCGTAAAAGGCTATGGCTTTTTTATCGTTTTGCTCGTAGTGATCGGAATCGCTTACCTGTGTAATAATTATATCATGGATTATGACCGCGATTCCTATTCAGTATCGCAGTTTAAACAGGATCTGCAGGATAAAAAGATAAAGAAAGTAACGATTGAACAGAATGCGGAAGTGCCGACAGGACAGCTGGTGATCCAATATGAAAAAGGAACAAAGCAGTTGTATGTATCAGATGTAAATGAGATGGTTTCCTACCTGGATGATCAGAATTTTACCGAATATCATCTGAGTGATGTGGCACGTACTCCATGGTATCTTGAGATTTTGCCATATATTATTGGTTTTGTATTGTTTTTTGTGTTATTTAGCATGATGATGCCAAATGCCGGTGGCAGCGGAAACAAAATGGCGAATTTTGGCAAGAGCCGGGCAACTCTTACGATGCCGGATGACAAAGTAAAGACATTTGCCGATGTCGCCGGATTAGTCGAAGAAAAAGAGCAGTTAGAAGAGATCGTTGACTTTTTGTCCGATCCTACAAAATATACAAAACTGGGTGCAAGAATTCCGAAAGGTGTTTTGATGGTAGGTCCTCCGGGAACCGGTAAAACCCTTTTGGCAAAAGCGGTTGCCGGAGAAGCAGGCGTTCCGTTTTTCAGCATTTCCGGTTCCGATTTTGTAGAAATGTTTGTCGGCGTCGGAGCTTCCCGTGTCCGCGACTTATTTGAAGAAGCGAAGAAAAAAGCACCATGTATCGTGTTTATCGACGAGATAGATGCTGTGGCAAGACGCCGTGGAAGCGGACTTGGCGGTGGTCATGATGAGCGTGAGCAGACATTGAACCAGATGCTCGTTGAGATGGATGGATTTGGAATCAATGAAGGAATTATTGTTATGGCGGCGACAAACCGTGTCGATATCCTTGACCCGGCGATCCTTCGTCCGGGACGTTTTGATCGTAAAGTTACCGTAGGGCGTCCGGATGTGCGTGGACGAGAGGAAATTTTGAAAGTACATGCCAAAGATAAACCATTGGCAGAAGATGTAAATCTTGAAGATGTGGCGCGTACGACAGCAGGATTTGTCGGTGCAGATCTGGAAACCCTGCTGAACGAGGCAGCCATTGCGGCAGCGCGTGACAATCGGGTTTACATTGTAGAAGAAGATATTAAAAAATCTTTTATCAAAGTTGGAATTGGCGCAGAGAAAAAGAGCCGTATCATTTCCGAGAAAGATAAAAAAATCACCGCTTACCACGAGGCTGGGCATGCGATTCTCTTCCATGTACTTCCGGATGTCGGACCGGTTTATACGGTTTCCATCATACCGACAGGGCAGGGAGCAGCAGGGTACACAATGCCATTGCCGGAGCGTGATGAGATGCATATGACAAAAGGAAAGATGCTTCAGGACATCACCGTGTGCCTGGGGGGACGCATCGCCGAAGGAATTATCTTTGACGATGTGACGACCGGTGCAGTGCAGGATATCAAGCAGGCGACAGAAGCGGCGCGTGATATGGTAACCAAGTATGGTTTCTCCGAAAAACTTGGCATGATCAATTATGATACGTCAGACGATGAAGTGTTTATTGGACGCGATATCGGTCATACAAAGAGCTATAGTGAGTCTACATCGAAAGTGATCGACGATGAAGTGAAATCGATCATTGACCGCTGCCATGAGCAGGCGACAAAGATTTTGATGGATCACAGAGATGTTTTGGACCGTCTGGCAGCGCTCTTGATTGAAAAGGAACGAATCACTCGCGAGGAATTTGAGGCATTGTTTGAGCAAAATGACGAGAAAATCGCTTCGGAAGAGGCATAAATTGTTGAATTTGCGAATTGTGGGAAGGTGTTTGGGCAAAAGTAACAAAAAGATTTTTAAAAATTTATAATGTTTGTGCACACTGATTTAGAAGAACATGCTATACTTCATATCGTAAACCCCAATACATTATATAGTTTTTGCTACACCCCATAAGTAACAAAAATACCTTCTCCCAAAAGGACAGCCATCGTGAAGCTGTCCTTTTGACTTATTAAAACCTATTCAGGACCACGAAGTGCTCAAAAATGCGAATGAGGGCGATGAGAGTCCTGAATAGTTAAAAAAAAGAAAAAAGAGAGAGGAATGGCATGAAAATGGGCGAATTACGTAGAGACGCAATCTTTAGTTCCGGCACAGAAACTTTTGTGACCCCATTGGAACCAGAAGCAAACGGAGAGGTAACTCTTCGCTGCCGTACGGCAAAAGGGGATGTAGACGAGGTTAATCTGATTCATGAAGAATCTTCCAGTAAAATGAGCAAAGAATACTCCGACGAGATATTTGATTTTTATTCCATCAAAGTGAAACTGGGAGAAGTTCCATTTCCTTATTATTTCCAAATTAAAAAAGGCAGTACCGTAATGTATTTTAATAAGCAAGGAGATGTGGATGTGCCAAATCCACAGTATTCCTATTGCCTGTATCCGGGATTTCATACGCCGGACTGGGCAAAAGGGGCGGTTATGTACCAAATCTACACAGATCGTTTCTGCAATGGCGATAAGACGAATGATGTCGTGGACGATGAATACTGTTATATCGGTGCGCATGTACACCAGGTGAAAGAATGGGGAAGATACCCGGCTTTGATGGATGTGCGTGAATTTTACGGCGGAGATCTGCAGGGGATTTTGGATAAACTTGATTATCTGCAGGAGCTTGGTATCGAAGCAATTTACCTCAATCCGATTTTTGTATCGCCGTCCAATCATAAGTATGACACACAGGATTACGATTATATCGATCCGCATTTTGCAGTGATTGTCGAAGATGGTGGTGAGACGCTGGCGGATGGTGACAATGACAACAGCCACGCGACAAAATACTGCAAGCGTGTGGTAAATAAGAAAAATCTGGAGGCTTCGAATGCTTTTTTTGCCAATTTTATGGAAGAAGTTCATAAAAGAGGTATGCGCGTTATCATAGATGGTGTATTTAACCATTGTGGTTCATTTAACAAATGGCTTGACCGTGAGCAGCTTTATGAGAGCGATGATTCTTATGAAAAAGGTGCTTTTGTGAGCGAGGACAGCCCTTATCACGATTTTTTTCAATTTTATCCGGATGGAAGCTGGCCGTATAATACTCATTACGATGGGTGGTGGGGGCATGATACACTGCCAAAACTTAATTACGAAGGTTCTGACAAGTTATTTGAGTATATTATGCGAATTGCTAAAAAATGGGTATCAGCTCCATACAATGCCGATGGCTGGCGTCTGGATGTGGCAGCGGATCTTGGGCATTCAGAGAAATACAATCACAAATTCTGGAGAGAATTTCGAAACGCGGTCAAAGAGGCGAATCCGGAGGCAATCGTTCTTGCGGAGCACTATGGGGATCCGTCCTCGTGGCTTTCCGGAGACCAATGGGACACTGTGATGAATTACGATGCGTTTATGGAGCCGGTAACCTGGTTTTTGACAGGAGTAGATAAACACAGCGATGTCAGTAAACCGGAGTGGAAAGGTGATAGCGGAATGTTTTTTGCTCATATGACGGAATATGGTGCAAAACTCGGTATGCAGTCGTATATGGTAGCAATGAACGAATTATCGAACCATGACCACAGTCGTTTCCTGACGCGGACCAATGGAAGAGTGGGCCGGGTGGCGTCTGCAGGTCCTCAGGCGGCTGCTTTTGGCGTTAAAAAGTCAGTTATGATGGCGGGCGTTATGATTCAGATGACATGGCCGGGTGCACCAACCGTGTATTACGGCGATGAAGTGGGCGTGTGCGGATGGACGGATCCGGATAACCGACGGACATTCCCTTGGGGAAAAGAAGACAAAGAATTGTTTGAATTTCACAAAGAAATGATCCGCATTCACAAAGATTATGATGTGTTGCGGACGGGCGCGCTCATTTATCTTATCAGCGAGGCAGGAATGATCGGTTATGGACGTTTTACCGCGAATGAATGTGTCTGTGTGCTGGTTCAGACGACAGAGCAAAAAAAGACAGTCCGCGTGCCGGTATGGCGGTTAGGGATGCCGGACGGAAGTTTCATGGCATCAATGATGTCGTGCGGCACCGAAGGGTTTTCCATCGAAGCGAAATTGTATAAAGTTAAAGATGGATGCATCGAGGTCGAAGTGATGCCGGAAGGCGGTATCGTGCTGAAATCTGTAGAGAAAGCATATTAAGAATGTGGGAGGGGTGTCCTGAATAGTTAAGAAAGACCCATGCACCGAAACTTCACGTCAGTGCATGGGTCTTATGTCGTTTGATGTGTCAGGCGTCTGCCTGTCCACTTTTCCAGTCATTTAATTTTTGTACGGCTGCGTCAATTGTCTTCTGGCAGATTTCAGGGAGTTCACCGCCCCATGCGTCTGCAGCCTGGTCAAATCCTTTTTTGATCGCTGCGATCAAGGTATCTGCTTTGGAAGAATCTCCGCCGCTCAGTGCTTTTGCCATATCGACCAATCGGTCGCTGGTTTTATCTACACCCCAGTAGCCATCGTCAGCCACGTCTTTCTGTGCCTGTGCGATCGTAGCCGGATCAACATCTACTTTTCCGTCTTTGATGTCTGTGAAAAGATCTTTTAATGTCGTATATTTTTTTGCCTGTTTGCTGAGAAGCTGATCTACAAGATTCTGCAACTGCTGATTCTTATTGCTAAGCTCCCCTTTCATTTGTTTGATCACACTCTGGTAATCATTTACTTTCGAAGTGTCTTTACTTTCTGTTTTCTTTGATGGTTCATACACTACACCGGTATCTTCGGTGTTCTTTTTCTCTGCTGTCTTTTTCTCTGTCGCCTTTGTCGTAGTAGACGTATATGTCGGCTGAGAAGATTGAATTCCGTTTACACTCATGATAAATTCCCTCCTTGGTCATGTTCTCTTATCCTTTATATCGGCGCAAAAAAAGAAAACTTAATATTGCTATTCGCAAAAGATAATTGTAAGATAGAAGGGAAAGGATGAGGCTAATGATAAAGAAAATCATATTGTTTACAAAGGGAATCGAAACACTGTGGTATTTTTCTGAGCAGTTGGGAAAAGAACTGGAGATTCTGGGATATGATGTATTTTACTTTGACCAGTGCAAAGAATACCGGAGTCTGAGCGACCTGATCTGGTTTTGCGAGCCGAAAGTGACGGCGGCGATCAGCTTCAATTTTGACGGCTGTTCGGGAGAAGACTATTTTATTGACTCCAAAGGGGTATCTTTTTTTGATGCCCGCGAGGTGACATTTATCAATATCGTGGTGGATCATCCCTTTTATTATCATAAATTTGCACCATATCTGCCAAAAAAATATATTCAGATTTCCATCGACAGGGAGCATGAAGCGTATTTAAAACGATTCTTCCCGGAGATTCAGAGAGGACCGTTTGTGCCGCTTGGGGGAACGGGGCTGTGGACGGAAAAGACGCTTCCGGGATGGGAAGAACGTCCGATCGACATTGTATTTACAGGAAATTACAATCCGCCGTCGATCTTTCACGAAGCGATTCACCGGCACGGAGAAGAATATGCCGAATTTTATATGGATATTATCCATGATCTGACGACGCACCCTTGGAAATCCATGGATGCCACGATGATCGAGCATATGCTCCGCGATGTGGAAGATGTGACGGAAGACGGAATGAAAGAGGCACTGCCGAATATGATATTTATCGATCTGTACGTGCGTCATTATATGCGCGGACAAGTCGTGAAAACACTTGTGGATGCCGGATATGAAGTGTATTGCTTTGGTGCCGGCTGGGACAAACTGGACTGTGAACACCCGGAAAATATCCGAAAAGGCGATGTGCTGGATTCACTTGGCTGTCTGCAGCAGATCAGCCGTGCCAAAATCTCGCTTAATGTCATGCCGTGGTTTAAAGACGGTGCGCACGACCGCATTTTCAATTCGATGCTCAATGGGGCGGTCTGCCTGAGTGACGGATCCCGGTATCTGGATGAAATACTGCACGATGGAAAAGATTACCGGTTGTATGACCTTGCACATTTGGAAAAACTGCCCGACATGGTACATGATATTTTGTCGAATCGTGTTAAATGGGAGCAAATGCAGAAGAATGCTTATACGTTGGCGTCGAAAAAGCACACATGGGCAGACCGGGCGCGGAGGATTCATCAAGAAATTCTTTGCAAGATACTGTGATATGTGGTAAAATAAAGTGTGCTGAAGCACACGTAGGTCATCAAGCTTCGCTTGGTGACAGATTACAATTTAGAGATCTATGAGAATGGAGATAGAATATGGCAAAAAACAGAAAGCAGAAAAAACCAAAGAAACATCCTAAGTTTTGGCTGGGCTTTAAAATATTTATTTTATTGATTCTTGTGACGATTCTTGTCGGCGGTATCGTATTTTATTTTAAATACGGTAAAGACATATTTGCGATGCAGGATGAAGCAGTCCAGATGGTAAGTGCTTCGACGGAAGAGACGTTCCGTGATTCGGAAACGACGATTGCCTACAATGCGAAAGGCAAGCAGATTGCAGTCCTTAAAGGGGATAAGGATTCGTATTATGTTCTGATCAGCGAAATTCCGCAGTATGTAAAGGATGCATTTATCGTTACCGAGGATAAAAAATTCTACCAGCACAATGGAGTCGATGCGGAGGCCAATATCCGTGCCTTTTTAGCATTGATTAAGAACAATGGTGAGATTACGCAGGGAGCAAGTACGATCACGCAGCAGCTTGCCCGTGGTGTCTTTTTGAACCAGAAAAAGACCTACGACCGTAAGATTAGAGAGATTTTTGTGGCTCTTGAATTGGAAAAAAAATATACGAAAGACCAGATTTTGGAATTTTATCTGAACAGCATTTATTTTTCCAATGGATATTATGGCATCGAGGCAGCAGCCAAGGGGTACTTCAGTTCCAGTTGTAAGGATCTGAGTTTGTCGCAGCTTTGCTTCCTCTGCTCGATTCCAAATAACCCGAGTCTTTACGACCCGCTGAAACATAAAGATAACACAATGAAGCGCCGTGACCGTATTTTGAAACAGATGTTAGATGACAAGGTCATCACGCAGGAAGAATATGACGTGGCGGTGCAGGAGAAAATCGAGTTCAATATTACGGAGCCGGTTAAACGAAATTATATCCAGACCTTTGTGACGTACTGCGCGACAAAGAAGATTATGGAAAAAAATGGATTTGAATTTCAGTACAGTTTTGATTCGACTAAAGAGCAGGAATCCTATCAGGATGACTATGACACGGCATATGCGGATGCGCAGAAGGAACTGTTGAACAAAGGATACCGTATTTATACGTCGATTGATCTGAAGAAGCAGAAAGCGTTGCAGCAGGCGATCAATACCAATCTGGAGAACTTTAAAGAGAAGGGAACCAATGGTATCTACAAAATGCAGGGTGCAGCGGTCTGCATTGACAATACGACCGGCCGCGTGGTGGCGATCGTAGGTGGACGAAGTCAGAAGAGCAGCGGTTACACACTGAACCGAGCGTATCAGTCGTTCCGCCAGCCCGGTAGTAGTATCAAGCCATTGATTGATTACACTCCATCCTTGGAGCGTAACTATACTCCGGATTCTTCGGTCAATGACCACAAGTTCTCAGGCGGTCCGTCGAATGCAAGCGGCAGATATTATGGATATGTATCGCTTCGATTTGCGTTGGAACAGTCATTGAATACGGTTGCCTGGCAGCTTTTTGAAGAACTGACACCAAAAGTAGGTCTTCAGTATCTTTTGAATATGCATTTTAGCAAGATTGTGAAAAAGGATTATACCAATGCCACATCGATCGGTGGTTTGACCTATGGATGCAGCGCGCTTGAGATGGCATCCGGTTTTGCTACACTGGAAAATGATGGAAAATTCCGCGATCCAACCTGTATCGTGAAGATTTTGGATTCCGAAGGAAATACGGTTGTTGAAGATCACGTCGATGAAACATATATTTATGATTCGAAGGCAGCTAACACAATGGTTGACATGATGGAGGGCGTCTTCACGCGAGGTACCGCACGTGGTCTTGGTTTGGATACCGGCATCGTTTGTGCCGGAAAGACAGGTACGACCAACGATCACAAGGACGGCTGGTTCTGTGGATTTACCCCATACTATACGACAGCCGTATGGATTGGCTGTGATACCCCAACGGTTATCAGCGATTTGTCCGGATCGACCTATCCGGGAAGAACTTGGAATACCTTTATGAATGAGATTCACAAAGACCTTGAAAATAAAGTGTTCCCATTTGAGGAAAAAGAGGAAAGTGATTCCTCGGATTCGAGCAGTTCCAAGAGTTATTCTTCGCAGGGCTACAGTTCTTCGAACCGTGCGACGGCAACGCCGAAAGCAAAGAAGCCAAAAGCGACGAAACCGGCGATCGTCGAAGAACCGGATGATCTTTATCCGGATGACGAAGCAGATAGTTCCGGAGATACCACGCAGAGCGGTGGAGATACAAGTGATAACTCCGGCGGCAATAGCAGTGGCGGAAATAGTGACGGAGCCGATGCTTCACAGGGTGGAAGCACCAGCAACGACGATACCACGTATAATCAGGATGACACGACGTATCAGGACGAGAATAATACACCACAGCAGTGATGGTGGAGCAATTCAAATAGTAAATCGGATTACATGTTGCAGTGTAGTCCGATTTTTTGCTATTTATGGAAAACAAGAGGAAATATCCAATTTCATGCTCAAAAAATCAAGAAATTGCAAGTTACCTATGATATATTAGGAACAAGAAAACGATTCAGCTGATGATTTTCTGAAAAGGAGCGCAGAAGAGAGCGTTCCGGAAGGAGGCGGCAATGAAAATCGAGGAAATTCCAAAAATCCGTTGCCTTTAAAGTAAGTATGGTTGCCAAAAGGCAACGAAAAAAGGGAAACCCAGCAAAATCCGATGCCTTTACTGCCGGCAAGAAGTGAAAAAGGCAACGAAAAACAGAGAAATCCTCGAAATCCGTTGCCCCTCTCGGCTTGTGAAGCGGGAAAAGGCAACGAAAAAAGGGAAACTCAGCAAAATCCGATGCCTTTACCGCCGGAAAGAAGCAAAAAAGGCAACGAAAATCGAGGAAATCCCCAAAATTCGTTGCCCCTCTCAGCGATTGCTACGGAAGTTATCTTTATACAGGAAAAAGAGAAAAACATAAAATTTGTAAAAAAATGCTTGCGAAAAATAAAGTTGTCATTTATTATAATATATATGGAAATTGTTACCAAAATAAAGGGCATATATTACGAAGGGAGAAAGGGATATGATGAAAAGAAGAATACGTAGAGGATTTTGTGCCGTTTTGGCGATGGCGATGTTATTAGAGGGAAATGTATCCGTAACTCTTGCAGCAGTAGCAAATGATAAAACACAGGAGACAGCCGCGGAAAAATCAGCAGAATTAGAAGTTGTTGAAAAATGGGATGTCAAAGCGAATGAAAGTCTCGAAGAAGATGTATTGGTTGTTCAGGGTGATTTTACTAGTAGAGTTACAAGAGACGCAAAAGAAATTGAGGCGGGAATTGTTCAATTTGCAGGGAATTTATGTTAAATGGAAAAAAGTCATTTGGAAGATATGGGACGATATATGTATTTCCGATTTAATTTCAGAAGATTGGGGGAAGAGTGATGAAATAGAAAGTGTTGAAACTTTGTTTCAAGGTTTATTGTCAAAAGCTATGGTTGAAGGACTATCTTCCCTTGGAGTAAAGAAAAACATAGGTTTGGCGTTGTTACCGAATTATGGTGGTGATATTGGATTTGTTGTGATGATTTTCTTTGGTGTTCATAAGGCTACATTTGAATATTCTCATACTTATGAAACCTATTTAGCGATGATAAATAGTGTGCCGGAAGATGTACTAAAATCACCAAAAAAATTGGTAAAAGGTATCATCAACTGTCCCGTGGATCTGGAAGTTATTGGTGATTCAAAGCAGTTTAAAATCAACGCGTCATTAAATTATAAGATAAAACTCACGGGAAATGCTGATGGTAAGATGGATTATATTCTGTCTACGGAAGATCTGGATGCAGGAGAAGAACAACGTATTTTGTTCAAAGATATTTCAGTATCTAATAAAAGAATAATGGAGATGAATATCTCGCCTGATGTGAGTTTAAAAGATCAAAGTTTAAGAAGTGAAAATGGCAAAGAAATTCATTGTGATCAGCTTTTGGAGCAAGAAGATTTGAATACATTATCAGTTACAACAGAGGTGCAAGGGATGGGAACAGCCTCTTCTTTTGCAAATTTAACGTATGGAGATGCTGTTGTATTAAAAGCTGAAACGGATGAAAATAATGAGTTTATTGGTTGGTATGATGAAAAGGGGACGAAGAAAATTAAAGAAAGGTGATGAAAAACTATGCAGAAAAAAAGCAAGACGAATGATCATGAAATTTCGTTGATAATAACATATGGAAGTATTCTGGCTTGGATGGGGATTTTCTTTATACGCTTCCTTACCCCGGGAGAGATTGTTCCTAAATTTGTGAATTATCTTGTGCTTTGGTTCCCTGCAATATGCCAAATGGTATCCTGTTTTTTTGCAGTACGATTTATACGACAGAATCCAGATAAACGAAAAAAGGGAATCGGGGGTATCGTACTAGTGTTAGTTTTTTATATTGGAACAGCGCTTTTGTCGTTTGTATTA
>OATK01001503.1_pt1 | contig 14364 bp, 16 predicted proteins | sample 1516611 | NCBI WGS metagenome assembly OATK01 (sample SAMEA2579947, study PRJEB22360) | human gut metagenome | biome: human gut; feature: human-associated habitat; material: faeces | place: Denmark | collected 2008/2010 | reverse complement strand
GGGGTATCCATCACGATACGGCCGTTGCGCTGGATGATCGGGCGGGTGGGCAGCTTCAGGTCGCGCCACCACTCGACGTCGGTTACATCACCGAACGTACAGCACATGGCGATACCGGCACCCTTGTCCATTTCGGCGGCCGGGTGCGCCAGAATCGGCACCTTGACCTTGAACAGAGGGGAGTAGACGTACTGGCCGAAGTACTGCTTGTAGCGTTCGTCGTTCGGGTTGGCGATCAGCGAGGTGCAGGCCGCCAGCAGTTCGGGGCGGGTGGTCTCGATGTAGATCGGGGTGCCGTCCTCAAAGCGGAAGGCCACCTTGTGGTAGAAGCCGGGGTATTCGCGCGATTCGAGCTCGGCCTGGGCCACGGCGGTCTGGAAGGTCACATCCCACAGGCCGGGGGCGTCCTGCTGGTAGGCCTCGCCACGGGCGAGGTTGCGCAGGAAGGCCTTCTGGGCCACACGCTGCGGGTGCTGACCGATGGTGTGGTAGGTCTGCGACCAGTCGATGGACAGACCCAGCTTGCGCCACAGGGCCTCAAACAGCTTCTCATCCTGAGCAGTCAGACGCTCGCACAGCTCGATGAAGTTCTTGCGGGAAATCGGCACCTGATCCTTGGCGTCAATCTTCTTGCCATCAGTGCCTTCAAACGGCGGCTGGAAGTCCGGGTCGTAAGGCAGAGACACGTCCACGCGCACGCCATAGTAGTTCTGCACGCGGCGCTCGGTAGGCAGACCGTTGTCATCCCAACCCATCGGGTAGAACACGTCGTAGCCGCGCATGCGCTTGTAACGCGCAATCACATCGGTGTGCGTGTAAGAGAACACGTGACCCACGTGCAGCGAACCGGAGACGGTGGGCGGCGGGGTGTCGATGGAGTAGACGGCCTTGCGGTCGCGGGTGTTGCGGAATTTGTAGGTGCCGTCTTCATCCCAGACGGCGCGCCACTTGTCCTCAAGTCCGTCCACACCGACCTTGTCGGGCAGCGGGGTGAGGTTGGCGTTGATGATGGATTTGCCTTCAGTCATAAGGCCAAAGTTTATGCACGTTGCATGACAAGCCGAACTGTACAGTAAACAGCCCAGTAGGCTGTTCGCAGGCGAGGTACGAACGATCGAACGATAGTGATCCAAGGACTATCGGGCGTAGCCCGTCCGTGACTGAAGGTTGCCTACTTCACCGTCAACCCGGCCAGCGGCATGCGGCGATTGATCATCGAGGTCGGGTAGCCGGAGACCTTGGTGGACGCCACAGTGAAGCATTTGCGGGTATACAGCCAATCACTGGCCGCATCCTCGCTGATCAGCCGGGCGTACGCCTTCATTCGTGCCTCATAATCGGCGTCATTAGTGGCGGCGCGAGCATCCGCATAGGCCTGTTGCGCTTCGGTATGGTCGTAATGGAATATGGAATCGGGGTCGGCGAATATGCCGGCATCATCCGTGCCGTCCATGCTCATCACGGTCAGTTCCCATTTGCCGTCCTTGATTCGCTTGGCATAATCCTCATCGGAGAGCACTTCAAGGTTCACCGTGGGGCGCGGCTGCCGCTCGATCTGCTGCTTGATGGTTTCGGCCAACGACCGGTATTCTTCGGGAACCACCAGATTCACCGTAGTCAGGTATTGCGCACCAAAGTAGGAGAACATCTGCCCAGCTTGGTTTTCGTCATGCGGGTACAGTCCGGTCAAATCTTCGTATCCGGGTTCCAGCAGGCTGATGGGGCCGCCCAATGCTCCGGCTGCGTCGGGTTGGGCGGAGGCGATGCCGGCTGCGTCGATTTGATAGCGGAAGGCTTTACGCGCCTGTTCGTCGGAGAGCAGCGAATCGGTGCCGTTGTTGTAGGCCAGCAGCACCTTATCCGTAGTGGCCCCCTCCTTGACGGTCAGGCCATCCTTGCCGTTCAAACCGGTGGCCGTCGAAGCCGAAACCGGTGCCGCCATATCGAGACTGCCGTCGGTCAGGGCCTTGCTGAGCGCATCGGCGTCGGAGTATTGCATAAATTCAACGACATTGCTGGCCGCTTTGGTGCCATGGTAGGTATCGCTGCGCGCCAGCTTCAGGGAATGGCCAGGCTGGAAATCGGCCACGGTGAATGGTCCGGAACCTATGGCCTTGCGTTGATAATCGGCACTGGACGACTCGGAATCGTAGACAATGCCGAGTCTGCCGGACAGCGCTCGCAGCAGCGTCGGATTGGGCTTGGCAAGCGTAATGACCACCGTGGTGGCGTTCGGATTGGCGACCGACGCCAGATCGCCCAATTCGTCGACGTCCGCCACCTTGTTGGTCACGTTCTGTTGCAACGACCACACGGCGTCCGAGGCGTCCAACGTATGGCCGTTCGAGAAGGTGACGCCCGATTGCAGTGTCAGGGTGACGGTCAGTCCGTCATCGGAAGTCTTCCAGCTTGTCGCCAGTCCCGGCTGAAGCTTGTTGTCTTGATCGACGGTCACTAATGTCTCATACACATTGTCGACGAGCAGGCGTTCGGCTGCCGCAGAGGAATCGGACCGAATATCCAAGGATTGCGGCATATCGTCGATGCCAATGGTCACATCGGCATCGAGGGATGATCCCGGCTGGAACCGGTTTTGCATGAACGTCCATCCCACAACCACGAGTGCGCCGAGTGCCACGGCGACTCCGAGAAAAATCCCCCACTTGGACCATGTATTGTCCCGCTTGCTGTGCTGCATGGTTTTCAGTCTAGCGGTGGATTCAGCCTAGAATCCGCAATTCACCATGATGAGGTATGAGTTAGCGCTTGGACGTGCTCTTGCCGGCGGGCGGCGCATAGCTAGGGCAGGTGTCGGACAGCGGGCAGTTGGCGCAGTCAGGGGTACGTGCGTGGCAGGTGGCCCGGCCGAACAGAATCAGTCGGTGGCTGAGATTCGTCCACTCTTCGGGCGGAAAACAGGAGGTGATTTCCTTCTCGATTTTCACGGGATCGGGGTGTGCGGACCGCCAATCCGACCGCCAACGCAGTCGTCCGGTTACGCGCATCACATGCGTATCGACCGGGAATCCGGGGATATCGAACGCGTTGCCGAGCACGACGTTCGCGGTTTTGCGGCCGACCCCCGGCAAGCTGGTCAGTTCATCCATCGTGCGCGGCACCACGCCGCCGAATCGTTCGTCCAGTGCCGTGGCCAGTCCGATGAGATGCTGGGTTTTCGAACGATAGAACCCCAGCGGATGAATGATGTCTTCGACTTGGGCCGGGTTTGCGGCCGCCAAGTCACGGGCGGTGGGGTAGGTGGCGAACAGTTCCGGGGTGACCGTGTTGACACGCTTGTCGGTGGTCTGGGCGCTGAGCACGGTGGCGATCAGCAATTCGAGCGGATTCGAGAAATGCAGTGCGCAAGCGGGTGCCGGAATCACCTGGCGCAGAATGTCGTATTCGTCATGCATGCGCGTGAGACGCGCGGATTTGGTTTCTCTCATCGTATGGACCTAAGCGGCGTAATATCGATGATTGATAGTTTGCAGCGCCGCTGGTCTGTCAGGCGACGGTGTTGAGATCGGGAGTATCGTCATCGGTGTCGATGGCGGCAGAGGATGCTTTGGCGGCCTGCTGTGCGGCGGCAGTTTCCTTATCCGTCTCCGGCGGGTCGAATCGGTAGCCCACGTTGCGCACGGTGCCGATGAGGTGTTCGTATTCGCCGCCGAGCTTGGCGCGCAGACGACGGATATGCACGTCGACCGTACGAGTGCCACCGTAGTAGTCGTAGCCCCATACTTCCTGCAGCAACTGGGCGCGCGTGAACACGCGGCCGGGGTGCTGGACCAAGTACTTGAGGAGTTCGAACTCCTTGTATGCCAGATCGATGGGGCGTCCATGCAGGGAGGCGGTATAGCCGTTGGTGTCCACAATGAGGTCGCCGGAGCGAATCTGGCCATCTTCCACCGTGGTGGTGGATTCGGCGGGAGAGCCGGCTGCTGCGGCTGCGGGAGCGTTGCCGCGCTCGGAGACCAATCGCAATCGGCCCTCGACTTCGGCCGGGGAAGCGGTGGCGACCACCACATCCGCAATGCCCCACTGGGAGTTGACCACGGTGAAGCCGCCTTCGGTCAGCACCAGCACGATTGGCGTGGACAGGCCGGAAGCGTGGATGAGGCGGCACAAGGTTTTGGCGGTCGCCAGATCATCGCGTGCATCCAGAAACAGAATGGTGTTCTCCGGCATCTTCACCAAGCTGGCTGCATCCATCGGCAGTACGCGGACGCGATGAGAAAGCAGGGCGAGTGATGGCAAAACGGTGGCGGGGTCGCTGGCGAAAGTCATCAACGTAAGATCCGTCACGCTAATCCCCCTTATCCTGCAATGTGTTACGCAATTGCTCGGTGTGGCTGTACGAGTCGTCAGCGGCGTTATGCCGCTTTCGCACGGTTTTCATTATTCTACGCGCTTGTAGTGGACACATAGGTTACAAGTTTGCGGAATATGGAACGGTGGACGTCCATCAACCGATGATACGGCCGAGCACCAGTGCGGTTGCGGCGATGGTCACGCCCATCAGCATTACCGGCATCAGGCCGGTACCGATCCACGGATAACGGATATCCGGGTCCGGATCGGCGTCGCGCACCCACAACGTGGAAGCCACGGCCAAAGCCAGTCCCAAAACGATGAGGATGATCAGGGCAACGGTTCCCGCAACGGTGCCCTTGGCGAGCATCGCGCCCAAATCAGGTAGGAAACACCAGCCGGCCACGGCGAGAGCTGCCACACCGGAAGTCACGGCGTGAGAGAGTGCGCGGATAAGATGTTCGCGCTTCTCACGAGCCATCTGGCGTCCGAAGGAGAAGACCACCAGCACCACCAGCAGCAGGCCCATGGCCAGTGCCCATGAATACCAAGGAAGTACCGAGCCATCCGCAGCGGTCTGATCCGGCGGAACCTCGCTGGTCGGGAAAGGTACGATGACGAAAATCAGAGAAATCGCGCCAAACACCAAAGTGACGATACGATCCAGTATGCTGCCGCGGAACGGCCAGAATACGACAAATGCGGCCAACGTCAGAGCGGCGATAATCAAAGGGATGATGGGGACGGTGCCAGGGGAGGGAATGACCGTGGCTGCGATGAACAGTACATAGGACGTCAGTTGGGCCAACAACATGCTCAGAGCTTTGTTCTTCCAACCCTCCTGGGTGATCTCGGTCATGATACGCCTCTCAGATAATCGAATTTCTATCCCAATCCTACGTCGGGCATTGGAACGGTGAAATCAAACAAAATAGCCCCTTCTGGTGAAGGGGCTTATGGCACTAAATCAGAACGCGATAACGCCCAAATGCTCCAATAGCACTTTGATGCCGAGTAGAATCAGCACCACGCCGCCGGCGATCTGCGCCGGCTTCTGCCAGCGGGAACCGAACGCGCGGCCAATGTGCAGGCCCGCAGCGGAGAACAGTCCGGTGACCACACCGATGCTGAGGATGGCGAATGCCATATGGGCTTTGGTGAACATGAAGGCCAGGCTCACGCCCACGGCGAACGCATCGATGCTGCAGGCCACGGCCAGGGGAAGCATATGCTTCCAATCGAACTGGGCGGTCTCCTTGGAGTTTTCCTCATCTTCTTCGAAGGCTTCGTGAACCATGTTGCCGCCGATGAACACCAACAGGGCGAAGATGATCCAATGGTCGAATTGGGTTACGTATTTGCTGAATGTAGATGCCGCGAAATAGCCGAGAATAGGGAACAGCATCTGGAATCCGCCGAACCAGAGGGTGCTTTTCACGGCGTCTTGTACTCGTACGCGGGATACGGTCAGGCCTTTGCCAATGGATACGGCGAATGCATCCATAGCTACGGAAACAGAAATAAGCAGGATTTGAATGATTATCGAAATCATGGTGTGACAGAAGGTTCATCGCCGGATTACCGTGCGATGGGCCTCGACCAGCGTTCCTACACGCCGCCTACGCCTAGTTGAAAAGACAAAACATTACTGTATCACAAAATACAAGCTCCCTCTGTTGGGGAGCTGGCGCAGTGAAACTGCGACTGAGGGAGAGTAGAGCGGCTTTGCCACAAATACAACAAAAGGCCCCCGAAGGGGCCTCCTGTCAACGATTCAGAATCGAATCACTTCTCGGAATCGGCGAGACGCTGACGCGCGGCAATGATTTCCTTTTCGGCGGCGTCAGCACCAGTCCAGTAGTCGCCCGGCAGGACTTCCTTGCCCGGCTCCAGAGCCTTGTACTGCTCGAAGAAGTGCTTGATTTCGGCCTTGTGGTACTCGTTGACGTCGTCGATGTCCTTGATGTCATCGAAACGAACGTCGGCGGGCACGCACAGCACCTTGTCGTCGCCGCCGGCCTCGTCGACCATGTGGTACAGGCCCACGGCGCGGCACTCGACCACGCAGCCCGGGAACACGGAGTTCGGAATCATCACGAGAGCGTCCAGCGGATCGCCGTCCTCGCCCAGGGTGCCGTCGATGTAGCCGTAGTCATCCGGGTAACCCATTGCGGTGAACAGGGTACGGTCCAGGAAGACGCGACCGGTCTCGTGATCGACTTCGTACTTGTTCTTGGAGCCGCGCGGAATTTCCACAACGACGTTGAAGGTTTCTGCCATGTCATTTCTCCTTGAAAATCGACAGTTACGTTATCGTCTCACCACAATACCCTGTTTACGCCTGCAAAACAGGTGCGGAACTCAAGAAACCGTGCTGAGATTATGCCGACACTATGCCCAAACAGACGAAATCCTCCCCTTGAGGGGAGGATTTCTAGCGGTTTACGCGCACGATAAACCCATGCACGTCAACGGCATCACTGTTGCATTACCGTTGCAGTACCGCATCACTGCACGGACAGGATGTGGGCCACATCCGCCCAAGGAGCCAGAGACACGTAGTTGTCCCAACCCCACTGGAATTCGCGGCCGGTCAGCTCGTCGCGCACGTTGAGCGGGCGGTCGGTGGGCAGACCCAGCTCGCTGAGTTCCAGGTGAATCATCGACTGGTGTGCGTTGTGTCCATCGAGGTTCACGACCACAATCAGCGTGTCCGCTTGGCCGGTACCGGTCAGTTCGGCCGGCGTGTGGCGTGCGAAAGCCAGAATATTCGGGTCGGACGTAGGCAGCACGGTGAGGTTGTGGTAGCTCAACGCGGCCGGGTGGGCGCGACGAATCTTGTTGAGTGCGGTGAGCATCTCGGCCACGCCGTACTGCTTGGCCTTGCTCCAATCGCGAACCTTGACCTCGTACTTCTCGTTGTCGATCTGCTCTTCGAAGCCGGGGCGCTGCTTGTTCTCGATGAGTTCGTAACCGTTGTAGATACCCCAGGACGGCGAGCCCATGGCTGCCAGCACCGCACGCACGCAGTGGCCGGCTACGCCGTTGTCTCGCACGTAAGCGGTGAGAATATCCGGCGTGGTGGGCCAGAAGGTGTTGTGCTGGTAGTAGCCGTCGTCGCCATTGGTGACCGGCAGATACTCTTCCAGTTCGTCCTTGGTGTTGCGCCACGGGAAGTAGCAGTGGGACTGGGTGAAGCCCACGTAGCTCAGGGCGCGCATCATGCCCGGGCGGGTGAATGCCTCGGCCAGGAACAGGATCTCCGGGTGCTTCTTGGTCACGGCGGCAATCACGTCCTGCCAGAAACGCACCGGCTTGGTGTGCGGGTTATGGGTGCGGAAGAGGGTGCCGCCCGCCTCGATCCACAGATTCATGATGCGTTCGACTTCTTTTTCGATGCCGGGCATGTCGGCGTTGAAGTCGATCGGGTAGATGTCCTGATACTTCTTCGGCGGGTTCTCGGCGAAGGCGATGGAGCCGTCCGGCTTGTGGCGGAACCAGTTCGGGTGGGCCTTGACCCACGGGTGATCGGGCGAGCACTGCAGGGCGAAATCAAGCGCGATTTCCAGACCCAGTTCATGTGCACGCTGGCACAGGGCCTTGAAATCGTCCATGGTGCCGAGCAGTGGATCCACGGTGTCGTGGCCACCTAGCTCGGAGCCGATGCCGAACGGGGAGCCCGGGTCATCGGGGCCGGCGACCAGCGTGTTGTTGCGGCCCTTGCGGTTGGTCACGCCAATCGGGAAGATCGGCAGGTAGACGATGTCGAAGCCCTCGGCAGCGGCGCGTTCGAGGCCGGCCATCGAAGTCTTCAGCGTACCCTGAATGATCTTGCCGGTGTTCGGATCGATGGTGGCGCCTTCGGAACGCGGGAAGAACTGGTACCAAGCCGCGAAGCTGGACTTCGGGCGTTCCACCTTGAAGCGCTGGGGCTGGCTGGGGGAGATGCCGTCGCGCAGCGGGTGAGTCTCGTGCAGGGCGGCGATGGTCGGGTTGTCGCCGGCGGCGAGACGATCCTCGGCGCTCAGCGTCTGATCGGCCATGGTCTCAGCGGCCTTCTCCAAGGTCTTGCGATCGCGTGCGGTCAGGCCGGTGTCCGGGGTTTCGGCCCAACGGGCCAGCAACTCGGCACCGGAATTGAGTGCGTTGTCCACGTCGTCCATCACACGCACCTTGATGCGGGCGTCGTGCAGCCAGGAGACGTACGCGTCTTCCCAACCTTCGATGGTCACGGTCCATTCGCCGAGCTGACGCTTGACGGCCGCGTAGCCATCCTCCCAAGGCTTCAGATCGCTGTGCTCGCCGCACTTGACCATCACGGTCCAACGATCGAGGCCGGGATTTACGCAGGTCATGGCCCGGCGCATGGTTTCCTTGCCGCGCGGGTTGCGCACGATGGCGGTGGCACCCACCTTGGTACGGCCTTCGATGAACACCTGGGCGGTCATCTCAAACGGTTCGCCGAGTTCCACACGGGCGGGGAAGATGCCGCGCTCCTCGGCGGGAGTGATGTCCATGACATTGATGCGGCCGAACTGGCCGGGCTCGTTTGCTTCGATGGACGGTGCGGGGGCTTCGACAGCCAGGCCTTTCAGCGCTGCTGCGGCGCGTGCCGTTTCGGCGCTGACTCTCTTGCGCTTGGTTGCGGGGCTCTTTCGGGCAGAAGTCGCCTTTGACTTCGTTTTCGTGGTGCTGTTATCGGTATTACTAGTGCGCGTGGTCGCGCGATGTTGTACTGCTGCCATAAGGCCCTATTCTAAGGGCTTTTGAACATATGTTGCGCATTGTGGATAACTATCAGGTAAACGTTCGGTCAACCGCATGAGGTGGATAACTCGGCGGAAGAGTTATCCACAACTCGCCGGCAAACGGCAAGCTCGGACCACATAGGTCGAAAAACCGGCTGTAGCGAATGAAAATCTGCCATGATCGTGGCCTACCCGCACACAGTGCAGTATGCGGGGAAACGTACCAGGAAAGGACGAATGATGATAACGACATGGCGGCAACGGGGCATGGCCATCGTAGCGATGCTGACCGGTCTGATAATAATGGTGGGAGTGGTGTTCGGCTCGGCGAATACGGCGTATGCCGCGACGTTGACGCCCGCCGACGAAAGATATCACGTGGCGTTTCCATACAACGATATGGAATATTACGTCGGTGTCGCGGGGCTGGACGCTTCGGGCAACAAGTACTACTGCATCGAAGCGGGGAAACTGAGCGACTATGTGATAGGCCCCACCACGGTGCTTGCCTCCGATGAGAACGCCCGGCGTATGGCATGGATCCTTGACCGGTACCGCGACACGGATGCCGCCACCCATGCGGCGATCGGCATCATCGTGCAGGATCACTTCGGGCGCGATCGGGACGAGTGGGCGAGACAGATGGCGGTCATTCAAGGCCGGTACCCCGAGATCGTGGCGAAGGCGGCCCGGATATGGGATCAATCGGCCGGCAAGACGCCTGCGGGCACGACGGTGGAACGCACCGATGCCGAGGCTTTGCGCAGCGGTTCCATCTCGGTGAAAGTGGTGAACCGCGCCGGTGACGCGATCGCGGGAGTGCCGTTCACCGTCACCTTGCAGGGGGCGGCGCGGTTCGTCCAAGGCGGCAACACGTTCTCGGGGGTGTCGACGAGCGCCGGGTCCTCGATCGCGTGGGAGGCGACCGGCGCCGGCGAGGTGACGGCGAACACCACATACGAGTATGGGCGGATGCACGTCATGGACAGCACTCAGGACATGCTGGCCTTTGACTCGATGGCTTCCACTGGCGGCGCGTCGACGACATTTCGGGTGCGTAAGGATTTTGTTCCGGCGGTATCCACCAAGGTCTCCGAGAAGGTGCTTGATGTGGCTTCTCCGGTGTTCGATGACGTGACCAGTGGCGTGGCGGATGCGGACAGTTATTGGGTGCCCGATTTGGAATTGCAGGCCCGCGGATACTATTTCGATGGTCTTGATACGGGCGATGTGGGCAATGTCATTACGCCGAATGCACAAGAGAGCGCCGATACTTTTCTTGCGCGATTGGCGACTTTGGGTTATGAGCCGGTGGCCTATGGCAAGGCCTCTTTCACCGGGGTGGGGCAGCAGGCACGTGTGCAGGCCATGACCAAGCCGGATGACGGTGCCGCTTACCGGACCAAGCAGAATAGCGGTTTTGGCACATGGGTATGGGTGTTTCGGCGGTCCGAGCAGAGCAAACAGGCGCAGGAATACCTTATAGGCGACTGGATAAGTCCGTTTATGGAGGCTACGGAAAGCAATACAAGTCGCAGGAAGCTAGAAGTCATGTCGACGGTCACTGAGCATTCGGCGGATATCGGTGCCGAGCTCAGCGACACCATTACCGTATCGGGATTCCCTGCGGATCATGGCCAGTATGCCGGCAACGAAGAGTATGAGTTCGCGGCGGATCGGCCGTATGCGACGGTGAGCGTATGGTGGTCCGGCGATCCCGACAACCCCTCCAACGATGAGGCGTACAAGCCATCCGGGGGAGAGGTTCCCACGGAAGACGACAACCACCGGTTGCTGGCCACCTGGGAGATTCCCGCGATGAACGGCACGTTCAAAATCGGCGCCGGGGCGTTGGACGCGCATGGCGCTCCTATGTATCTGACCGCCGAACGGCCTGGGTGGTACGTGTTCGTCTGGCGGTTCGAGGGGGATGACCGTGTTTCCCCGGCGTCCAGCCGGTATGACGATGCCTGGGAGCGTGTGCGGGTGTTGCCCCCATGCGAGTCGGAGAAACCGTGCGAACCGGAGAAACCCGAGACGCCGCCGGCGCCGGCGGAGGCAACCACGCCCAACCCTCGCCCGTCACTGCCCGTCACGGGTGGCGATGTGTCGCTTGCCTCGGTTCTGGCCGTGTCAGCTCTGGCGATAGGCGCCATACTGTCCATCGTCGTTCGGTGGCGTCGTCGCTATGACCGATTCAAGCACTGGACGATGCGCTGGCCGATACGTTGACCCGCTGCGGCATGATGCCGATGATGTCGGCTGGATGGTGAACCACACTCCGCTTCTGAGCAGAAGAACGGGAGCTGGGCACGAAGTCGATCGTAACATACGACTTGTGCCCGGCTTCCGCTTCGTTGAGAAACTTCACGCCTGTCGCCTCCCGTGGATTAGACAACTGAAGATCCGCGATGAAAATGACGAGACGTTTATGATCGCCGACTTCCTTGGGCACCGTAGCTGCCTGATCGCCTTTCATCCATATCGCCACGGTAAACGGAAAGGCCGCTGATTTCGGTACCGAAATCAGCGGCCATATAACCACGTTCGTAGCGGGGCATGGATTTGAACCATGGACCTCTGGGTTATGATCCCGAGCCGTCCGGTCAGGCGGCCAGAACCATAGCCGGGGTCTTCCATGCCCCGCCACCTAGGCGTAAGTCGTCAACATTGACGACAGGCAAACCTCCATTCCCATCGTTATCGTTACGGCGCTCGCCGATGATGCTGAGCGCCTTGGCCGGCGTGAGAGTCGGATCAGTCAGGACGTCAAGGGAGACGCCCACGAACTCAGCCGCCTTCCACATGTCATTCAGTGCCCAGTTGCTCTCTCCTGACATCATGCGGGAGAGATTCTGTGGGCGTCTGCCGATGTATTCGGCGAGGTCTTTTCTGTAGCGCCCTTCAAGCTGCATCAGCATATTCAGGTTCAAAATCGCTATGTCCTGCGGGCTAGCTGCAACCTTTGGGGCTGTCATAGTTACCGTCATGCCCTTAATGATACGCAAAAGTGATTAGTAGCGCAAGAATCTCAGCATGTTGAATCAAAATCAAGACACGCCGAGAGTGCTCGAAATCGATTAGTGCGTGATATGGTTAGCAACCATGAACGCCAATCAAAAACGATTAGTGACGCTTGAAGGTGATAACCCAGCGTCCCGCATCTCAGGACTGATCGAGATGCGTCATTGCCTTCAGAAAGACGTGGCGCTCGCCATCGGTATGAGCGAACAAGTTTTCTCCAACAAAATGAACGGCCTCCGATCCTTCTCTGCAAAGGATTACAAGGCGCTCGCCGACTTCTTCAACACCAGTGTTGACTACCTCATGGGTCGCACCCTTGACCCGTGGCCGGCGGACAACCCCCAACCGGAAGAGGCGGCGAAATGAGCAAGTCCAATTGTGAACCTGCGTTGCTGTCCTCTCTGGAGACGTTGCAGCACAATCTTCAGGACGCCGGCATGCTGCGCATGAAAGCGTCCCTGTATTCAGAGGCTGCCGTGCGCGAGGCACTGGGGGACTCCGAATACAGGCGAATCTCGGAGAAGCTGGACAGGCGTGCGCTTCTGGCACAGCTCGACGCGGTGTCCCTGTTTCTCCTACAAGTCCTTGGTCTTGTTTCGGTCGGTGAGGGCGATGGCGATCTGCTGAGCGCCGAAGCCGATGTAATGAACGGCGCGGGCGAGTTTCCTCACCTCTTCGCTTTCTGCATGATCCCGGAGCCAAGCGGCGCTACTGGTTCCGACACGGAGATTGTCGAGCGCTTCGTTAAGCGCCTCTCGTTGTGTCTGCATTGAAAATTCTTCCTTTCCCCGCGTCGTGCGGATTTTTGGTTGGCACCTCAAGCCTACCGGCACGGGGAAAGGGCCTTATCCTCTGAAAGGAACCCTCATGATCTGGTTCGTCATCTCCATCGTCCTGCTGCTCTTCAGCGCCGCCGTCACCGGCATCGCGCTGTCCAACAACGTCAAGGGGCCGGCATCGGCCTCATTCCGGGCCTCGTCGGATTGATGCTGCTGATCCCCGCATGCCTGTACTCCGTGGACGTGGGCGAGGTCGCGGTCATCCGCAACATGGGCGGCAGTCTGGCCGGCCATTCCGAAGACGCGGGCTTCCATTTGAAGACGCCGTGGCAGAGCATCGTCAAATACGACACCCGCAACAACCTCATCAACTTCTACAAAGACACCGATTACAAGTACGACGGCGGCAGCGCGGTCGGCAAGCAAGTCACCGTCAACGACAGGAGCGGAGCTTCCGCAGACATCGACATTCAGGTCAACTACAGCCTTGATCCAAGCGCCGCCGAATACCTGTACTCGGAGTACGGCAAGCAGCAGACGTTCACGCAGAACTACATCAGCAACGATCTTCGCAGCGTGGCCCGTGAACAGTCCGGCCGGTTCGACACTTTGACGATGCTCACCAACCGAGGCGAATACACGAAGGCGGTGCAAGATGCGCTGGCGGCCAAGTGGAGGAAGATCGGCCTGACCGTCGAACAGGTCAGCGTGCAGGACGTGCGCTATGGCGACGAGATCGTCAAGAAATACAACGAGGCGCAGGCCGCCGAGATCGACAAGCAGAAGGCCATGAACGAGCAGGAAGTCGCCAAGACCGAGGCCGAGACCAAGAAGATCAAGGCGCAGGGCGAGGCCGACGCCAACGCCGTGCTCAACGAGAGCCTGACCGACAACGTGCTCAAACAGCACTATATCGACGCTCTGTCCAACGCGGATCAGCTCGTCGTCGTCCCGGACGGCGCTGACACGCTCGTCCAGACCAAGTAAGGGCGGCGTCATGTTCAAGCGCTACCCGTACACGATCGGCCTGCTGCTGGTGGTCTCCATCGTCTGCTGTCTGGCGTGGCTGTTGACCCATGACGCCTGCATGCACCCGCTGGGCAATGGTCTGGCCGCGTGGTGGGCGTTCGTCAACGCGCCACTGTTCCTCATCGGCCTCATCGAAGAGGCGGGAGGCGAATCGGAATGAGCCTGTGCTGGCAGCAGATCACGTTCTGCGCCGTCGCCCTCGTGCTCGTGCTGGCCAACGTCGGCACCGCGCAGAAGCGCAGGGAAAAACCCTCAACGACGGTGTCCTCCGTATGCCTGTGGGTCGCCCTGTGCCTTCTTGTGTTGTCCATCTAGTCTTGCCTCCTCTTCCCGAGGTGGCGGCGGAAGGAAAACCGTACAAACCCGAATCGAAAACTCAAAATCTCTTCTCCTCTCAAACAGCGTCGGCGGTTCCCCGGCCGCCGGCGCATAGGGCGGGCAAGGTAGCACCCGGGCACGCAGGGGCGTCATGG
>OATK01001500.1_pt1 | contig 14365 bp, 10 predicted proteins | sample 1516611 | NCBI WGS metagenome assembly OATK01 (sample SAMEA2579947, study PRJEB22360) | human gut metagenome | biome: human gut; feature: human-associated habitat; material: faeces | place: Denmark | collected 2008/2010 | reverse complement strand
TACATTTTAATAAATTGAAAAATTTAAAAGATTTAACCCTTAATTTTTCTGACACAAGATTAACAGCAATTATGGGGGTTAATGGTGCTGGAAAATCTACTATATTACACGCATTAGCCTGTTGTTACAAGCCTCTTGAGGGAGAGACAAGAGAAGATTACAAATTTAGTTACTTCTTTACCCCCAATCCCTATGCATTGTGGAATGACAGCAAATTTGAAGTCATTCACTCATATAAACTGAGAGGTGAACCAAAACGAAATACTATTTCTTTTGCTAAGGATGAACGTTGGACTCCACATTATAACCGTAGACCAGAAAGGCATATAAAATATTTTGGTATAGAAACATGTGTTCCAGCAATCGAGCAGGAGCATACCAATTCATTTATAAATTTCGCTAGAGATGAAGCATTAAGGGATAGTAGTAAAATCATTTCATCCACTGGTTATGTTCTAAATATTGCTTATGATAATCTCAAATATTTAAAATCAAAAAAAGGTAAAACCTATCTTAGTGTATCAAGTGAACAAAACGGAACATACGTTTCTTTAAGTATGGGAGCTGGCGAACAACGTGTTTTCAAAATTCTTAGTGCACTATACTCTGTCCCCAAATATTCGTTAATATTAATAGACGAAGTTGATTTGCTTTTACATACTAATGCTTTACGTAGACTAATTAAAAAAATGTATGAAATAGCTAATGACAGCAAACGGCAGTTACAAATTATTTTTACCACACATTCCATTTTAATGAATGAACTACGAGACTATGTTGGTATTCAATACATTACTCAGACTTCACAAAAAACTCTTGTTAGCAATTATATCTCTTCAGATTCTATTCAAGATTTAATGGGTAAATCAGAAAAACCCATTAAAATATATGTGGAAGATGATTTATCCAAAACAATTATCTCTCAGATTTGCCATGCAATGAATTGCAAAAGATATGTTGATATTTATACTTTTGGACCTGCAAGTAACTCTTTTACTATACTTTCAGGCTTTGAATTAGATAATAAACTAAGTGAAAATATTATTGCTGTTCTTGATGGCGATGTATATAAAACAAACGAAGAAAAGCTAAGGCAAATAAAAGAAAAAATAACTGGACAAGCATTTGATACTGAACGTAATAATGTTTTATCGCATATAATTCAATACAATTTACCAAATAATTATAAACCAGAAAAGTGGATACGCGAAATGATAATAACCACTCCCGCTGAAATCATACCAAACACTAATGAGATAAAACAAGTATTAACAAATATACATAGCGTCGACGATGACCATAAATATATAAATGACGCCATTGAAAACCTTGATTATGATAAAGCTATTGGTCTATCAAAAATAATCGAACTTGCTTCAAAATCTGAAAAATGGAATGATTATGTACAACCTGTAATAGCATGGCTTCAACAGCACATAGAGCATATATAATTGATTTTGTACTCAAACTGTACTCAATCACCAAAAAAGAACCTAGAATCCCTTAATTTTTCAAGGTTTCTAGGTTCTTTCTTTCTATTCAAACTCTATTGTTCCCGGTGGTTTTCCCGTCAGATCATACACTACGCGATTCACATGATTTACTTCATTGACAATTCTGCTTGTCACTTTATGCAGTACTTCCCATGGGATCTCTGCTGACTCTGCTGTCATAAAGTCAATCGTATTGACTGCGCGAAGTGCAACTGCGTAATCATAGGTTCTTTCATCCCCCATAACTCCAACGCTTCTCATGTTTGTCAATGCAGCAAAATACTGTCCGACTGTCTTGTTCATGCCTGCTGCGTCCATCTCTTCACGGTAAATAGCATCTGCATCCTGAACGATTTTTACTTTTTCTTCTGTTACTTCTCCGATAATACGGATTCCAAGTCCCGGTCCCGGGAACGGCTGTCTGAACACCAGACGCTCCGGAAGTCCGAGCTCCAGACCTGCTTTTCTTACTTCATCCTTGAACAAATCACGAAGCGGCTCAATAATTTCTTTGAAATCTACGTAATCCGGGAGTCCTCCTACGTTATGGTGAGACTTAATCACTGCGGATTCACCGCCGAGACCACTTTCTACTACGTCCGGATAAATGGTTCCCTGTACCAGGAAATCAACCGTTCCAATCTTTTTCGCTTCTTCCTCGAATACACGGATGAATTCTTCTCCGATGATTTTTCTCTTCTGCTCCGGCTCTGTCACTCCTGCAAGTTTCTCATAAAATCTCTGCTGTGCGTTCACCCGGATAAAGTTCAGGTCATAGTCACCTTCCGGTCCGAAGATTGCTTCTACCTCATCTCCCTCGTTTTTACGAAGAAGTCCATGGTCTACGAATACACAGGTAAGCTGGTTTCCGATTGCCTTGGAAAGCATAACTGCTGCCACGGAAGAATCCACACCGCCGGAAAGTGCACACAATACTTTTCCGTCGCCTACTTTTGCACGAATCTCTTTGATTGAGTTTTCTACAAACTCATCCATCTTCCAGTCGCCGGCACATCCGCACACATTTCTCACGAAATTGCTGAGCATCTCTTTTCCCTGTACTGTATGAAGTACTTCCGGATGGAACTGGATCGCATACAGCTGTTTTTCTGCATTCTCTGCGGCTGCTACCGGACAGTCTGCCGTATGTGCTGTAATCTCAAATCCCGGTGCGATCTGCGCAATATAATCAAAATGACTCATCCAGCAGATTGTAGATGCTGACACGCCTTCAAATACTTTTGAAGAGGCTTTATCGATCAACACCTCAGTTTTTCCATATTCTCTGACATCTGCACGTTTTACTTCACCACCAAGTACATGCATCATCAGCTGGGCTCCATAACACAGTCCCAATACCGGGATTCCAAGTTCAAACAATTCTTTTGTATAGGTCGGGGAGTCTGCCTCATAGCAACTGTTCGGACCACCTGTCAGAATGATTCCTTTTGGATTCATATCCTTGATCTTCTGAAGGTCTGTTTTGTAAGAATAAATCTCACAATATACATTGCATTCTCGAACGCGTCTTGCAACCAGCTGATTGTACTGCCCGCCAAAATCGAGTACGATTACTAATTCGTTTTTCACAAATGTTTCCTCCTAATGTTTATCCTAGTATTTTTATTATAATGTAGCACTTCTGAATTTACAAGTTTCTTTTCTTGTAGTTTCACCAGTTTTACTTCCAAATACTCTAATTCTAATCTGTCTGATCAAAGGATATAGCTGTCTGCATTGATCACTTTCGCAAAGAGCAGATCCTGAATTCCGATATTCTTACCAGGCAGCTCTTCTCCATCAGCTTCTCCAATTTGTGCTACATTTTGCGAAATGGCTGCAATCACACTTTTCTGTTCTTCATTACACAATACCTGTGCGCAGTTTTGAATCCTGAGGTAATTTAATATCAATTCCGGCGTTACATCTTGTGCAATCTTTACAGTGGCTATATTTCTTACAAGAACTTGATCTGAAGAATTTTCAAGCAATATTTTATCTATGCTAATATTAGGCTTATTTTCAATGATTCTGCCCTCCCATTCAAATTCAAGTCTCTGATAGTCCACATTTAACTTTTTAAATGACGCTTCTTGATTTTTCATCAAAACTACCGTTTCCTTTACCATGAGTTTTGAAATCAACTCATCTAATGTATCTAATTTGACATCTTCCGGTACTTTTAGATTTCCGTACACATAGATGCTGTCTCCCTCTTTCTTCAGTAATTCTTCATTTAAAACTGCATCTCCATAATGAAGTGCCATTCCTGCAGGGATGACTACAAAATTCACTTTTTCATCAAATAGCTCGATACACGATTCCACCATTTCTTCCGGAATGATCAACTGTTCTGTAACAAACCGGACATTTTTTTCGACTAGCTTTTGCAGATCTACCGATTTATCCTGAATAATTACTTTGTCTTTTACATAATATTTGTTGCCTTCTTTTGCTCTCAAAGGGAAATATTTATCTACAATGAATGTGTCATTTAATATCATACAGTCATCCGGATATATCGAAACGGAATTACTTGCGGATAATTTTGTCAGATAACCCGAAATACTTTCCGCGCATCGAACAGAACCGTTCACATGAATTTTCTCATATTTCTCTAAAATTTCTTTTGTACCTGAATGTATATTGAGGGCTCCATTTACGATTAACAATGTATGTTCCTGAACAACCATAGAATCTGTTATTTCATACGATCCATTGATTACTTTTAACTCTGTCTCAACATCATCTGCAATTTCTATTGTATAATCTTGATTTATCGTGACAGGAAGACGATTTAAAATACTTTTACTGGAAGTACTGACGATAACAATATCTGCATTGATTATCATGTTTTTATAGTTGTTGTAATCTTCTTCTTTCATTTTTCTGGCATCACAGATATCACAATTTAATACATAGTTTTTCTTATCAAACATATTTGTTCCCTCCTAAAATTCTTTTTAAATGTTGACGTGCAGAAGAAAGTTTGGATCGGACCGTTCCTGGTGAAAGCAAAAGGATATCTCCAATTTGTTTGGAATTATACCCTTCCAGGTAACGTAACGAAAAAATTACTCCTTCCAGATCCGGTAAAGTTTCCAGCAGCTTCTCCCATTCTAATCGAACCAGTTCTTCAGAATCTATTTGTAGCTGCGAAAACTCATCCGAGATGATTTCCTTCTTGCCATGTCTGAGCCGATCTACATATAAATTTTTAACAGTTCGATATAACCATGAGCGACTTTGCTGTTCTTTCAGTGTGGATAAGGTATCCTCATGAAGCATTGCGCGCAAGAAAGCTTCATGCACCAGTTCCTCCGCGGTATACAGGTTTCCTGTCATACTATGGCACCAATTGATCAATTCCTCATAATATTTCTTATACAGTTCCTCTATCATACCTTGCGATCCTTTCTTTTGCCTTTCACTTATAAGACGGATAACCGGACAAAAGTGTTGAAAAATATTTCTCTATCCTCATTTCCTCTATTTTCTATTTCTTTGTATACTGAAAAGGCCAATGCACTTTCGTACATCGGCCTTTGGAATTCTCTCCCTTAGGTTTGCTTAGTTTGGGGAATTTGGAGTCAGATTTTCATCCAACATCATATTTAGGAGGGCTGCCGTTAGGCAGCGTAACGGGAGATTTCCTTTTTCAGTTCTTCGCAATGATCACCGTAAACCTGCAGTGATATCACGTTGTTCAGCCCGAGATTCATGATTCCTAAAATAGATTTTGCATCTACCACAAATCTTCCTCTCTTCATATCCATATCATATGGATACTTTGCCACTGTATTTACAAAATTTAGAATTTCCTCGGGGTTTTTAAAGCTAACTAACATTTCACTCATCATGAATACTCCTCTTCTATCTATACTGATGTCTTCCTATGATGCCTTCCATGTTTTACCCTTACGAGGTTATCACATTCTTTCAAAAGAAACAGGGTGAAATATCTTAAAAAGGGAGATTTTTTTAATGAACCGATTTCCTGAAGTCATTTGGAAGCATCCCAACTTCCTCTTTAAATACCTTACTCATATATTTCGGATCTGAATATCCGGCAAGCTCCGCAATCTGATTCAGTTTCAAATGTGTATTTAAAAGCAGTTCCTTTACCTTCTCTATCCTGTATTTGCGGATCGTCTCGGTAAAAGTACTTCCGGTTTCTTTTTTAAACTGTGCGCTTAAATATTCTTCCGATACATAAAGCTTATTCGCAATCTCCTCCAGCGTAATCCCCTGATCATAATATTTGCGGATCAGCTTTTTCGCCTGTTTTACCAGAACACTTGTCTCCCCGCCTTCCTCTTCCGTCTCAAACTCAAACAAACCGAAAAAGGCTTTCAATGCAGCTTCCAGCTGGTTCCAGCTCACTGCTACTGTAATTTCCTGCAGGATATTCTGCACTTCCAGATCCAGTTCAACCGAAGCTTTTGCCTTATAGATTCCGAATACAGCTAAGCTCAAATGAATGATCGCCTGTTTGATATCTGCCGGTGTATGAAACTCTTCCTGATAGCAGTTCGCCAGTTTCCAGAAACATTTTTTTAATTCCTCTTTGTTCTCCTGTAAAACCGCCTGTTTTGCCTTTTCTTCCAATTCCACAGGATATTTTAACGGTACCGGATGCTGCTGCTCGATCAACTCGTTGGTGATCAGTGTTCCTTTCGGAAACATCAGATTCCATTCTCTCTGTACACGGATTTCCTGCAATGCAGACGGCATATCCAACAGCCGTTCTACCGTTTTCCAGAAGCAGACCACCGGAGTTTCCAGCTGACTGCAAACCATTGGGACAACGGACTTTTCAAATCGCTCTTTCTGGGACGCTCCGTCTTTCACCTGATAAATCACCATCGTCAACAGCTGCCAGCTGTCGGATTCCAAAATGCAGGACTTATAATGTATAGCGTGATCCCCCACCGTTTCCAAAATCTGCCTGGTCAACGACTTCTGTTTTCTGTAACTGTCCCCTAGCCACACACCAAAAAGTTCTGCCGGTTCTTCCAGAGAAACACCGTATTTTTGCTGCATTGTTTTATTTAATTGTGAATTCTGGCGCACCTGACCATGCATACAGGCCAACATAATATTTTCCACGGAAAAAATCTGCTCTGTCCCCTGATCCTCTGAGATTTCTCTCTCTGCCTGTTTTAAGGCACTTTTCAATTCCGGAATCTTAATCGGCTTCAGCAGATAGCTGTCTGCTTTGAGTTCAATCGCCTTTTGGGCATACTGAAATTCCGAATATGCCGAAAGGATAATGGCTTTACATTTTATATTTTCCTCCCGCAATTTCTTCATCATGGCAATCCCATCCATTTTGGGCATCCGAATATCCATAATGACCAGATCCGGATTCAGTTCACGAATCAGCTGATAGCCGGCTTCCCCATCCGCCGCTTTTCCTACCAGCTCATATTCCGGATTGATCTTGCTTAGAAGCTTTGCCATTCCTTCACGAATCGGCGCTTCATCCTCAACCACTACAATACGCATGTAGTTTCCTCCTCTATCGGTATAAATAAGTGTACTTTTGTATAGTTTCCAACTTCACTTTCAAAATATAATGCTGCCTGTCCCCCATAATACAATTTCAGGCGCTTTCTTACATTTGCAATTCCAAGATGTCCTTCCATCTCGCACTCGTCCTGATTAAGTTTGGCTACCATGTCCGGATCCATTCCCTGTCCATTGTCCTGAATCAGAATATGCAGCTGTTCTCCGCTTTTCTTCATGCGGATATTCAAAGCACACGTTTCCTGATCTGCGAATGCATATTTGATCGTATTTTCCACAAACGGCTGTAAAAGCAATTTGTGGATTCTGCATTCCTTCACATCTTCCGGCATATGAATCTTTACATCCAGACGCTTTCCGAATTTTGCACTCTGCAGCATAATATATTGCTTCAGCCAGGCAATTTCTTCGCTGATACTCGCTGTTCCTCCTGCATTTTTCACTGTATAACGCAGAATGTCCGCAAGTGCACCAACCATTCCACTAATCTCATACTGCTCATTTTCAATCGCCTTCCAGTTGATCGTATCCAGCGTATTATAGAGAAAATGAGGATCGATCTGTGCCTCCAGGGCTGACAATTCTGCATTTTTCTGATCCAGAACCGCCTGTTTTACTTTTGCGATCAACATCTCCAGATGTGCAACCATCTCATTAAATCCTGAACTGATCTGTTGTATCTCCATAGGCAGATGCGGGTTCACTCTCACCTGATGATCAAACTCACCCTGTTCTACACAACTCATTACGCCGGTAATTGATTCTACCGCCTGAATGTATGGTCTGCTGAAAAAATGAAGCAATATGAACATGATCACGATCGTCATGCTGATAATGATAAACAGATAAATCCATTGACTGACGGACATTTTCCAGTAATACGCAAGTGGCTGCTCATTGCAGATTGCAAATCCGCTGATTTCATGATCTGCTGTCGTATACTGGTAATTTTCGGAATCCTGTATCTCACTGAGCTTCTTCCCGATCTTCTTTGGATCAGGCGCGCTCACAATCACATCGTCGCTCAGCAGATATTCTCTGGAACCAATATCCGATGCAATTGCTCTGCGAATTCTCTCCTCATTGACACTTAATACGACCGTTCCCTGAAAATTCTCGATAATACGATAGTCCGTAATATTTCTTGCAATATAAAACATGTAATGATTCTTGTCAGCAATCTTCACTGGCTTTCCATCTCCGAAATAAACAGCTCCCCGTTCTATTTTCGGAATCTCAACCTTATCTGCCCACGTCTCATTTCCAGAAAATGACGAGAGACTCTCATAATACATGATTTCTCCTGTCTTTAACTGTATCGTGATTCCCTCCACTCCGGTAAACTGATTGCAGATATGACTCAGTTTTTTCCTGAGACTGATGCTGTTTTTCTCACGATCCCCCTGATTCTCGTTCAATTCTCTCACAATTTCCAGAACATCTTCATCCGTGCTGAAATCATATAAAATTGTCTCGTACTTATCCAGAACCATCTCCAGATTTTTTTCTGCAGTATCCAGATTACTCTTTATTCGGTCTGATAGATTTTCTTTTAACCGCTTCTGTATATTGATCTGCGAGATAATTGCAAAGATCAAAACCGGAATCAGTGCTGTCAAAAGAAAATTTGTCATTAATCTGCGTTTCAGGGTGCCTCGTATTTGCCCGTTTTTTCCTTGTCTCAATTAGCTTCTCCTGTATCTTACTTTCTATTCTCAGCATACCTGCTGACTTTTTTCCTTATTATAGCACACATTCCTATGTCAGCTCTTGTTCTTTTCATGCTGGTGTAAATATTTTTCTTTTGTAGCCAGTCCACCGCGTATGTGACGCTCTGATTTATTCATATCCAACACTTTTCGCGCCTTTGCCGCCAGTACCGGTCGAACCTGAAGTAATCTTTCTGTCACATCCTTGTGTTTGGTCGTTACTATTTAGAGCTGTTTTATTTTCACATTCGTCTGCCACTAAAATGCTTTCATTTAATCCCAAATCACCTAATAATCGAAGGTAAATATCCACATTTCCATCTTTGTCTACTTCGATTTTCTTAATCAGTCTCTTTAACTGTACATTGGTCATCTCATGAACATCTGTAATATCCTCAATCTGCTTAAAGGTATCATTTAAGATTTTTTCCATCTGATCTCCTTTTGTCAAATTACTGGATACCATTTTCAATTCATTTTCCAGACGATCCAGTTCTTGACGAGTACCACCCAACTTATCATTCAATTCTTCTCTTGAAATCAAATCATCGGTATACATATCCATATATTTCTGTCGCATTCTCTGTAATCTGGCAATCTGCAAATTCAATTCCTTCTCGTACTCTGCATTTTCATCTTTTGCTTTGTACACTCTTTGGAATTCTTTCACAACATAATCAATCGCTTTATTTTTTTTCTGAAGAACACGATTAAAATATTCCTGTAAAACCTGAATCAATTCTTCTTCATCTACAACGGTTTTATTCGGGCAGCTATCTGCTCCTTTTCCATTTCTTCCAGAACAAACCCAACGCACATATGTATTTTTGTAAGTACGAACTGTTCTTCGAAAAGACCAGCCACATTCTTTACATTTAATCAATGTAGAAAACAGATACTTATTGCTTTGCCTCTCATGATTCAGATTGAATGCATCATTCCTTCCACGAAGAATTTCCTGTGCTTTTTCAAACACCTCATCTTCAATAATACGAAGTTCCGGGCGTTCCACAACAAGCCATTCCGTTTCATCCTTCTCTCTTCTCTGACCAGTCAGAAAATCACTGATTTCCTGCTTTCCATTGATAATCTTTCCCGTATAAATCTCATTAGTCAAAATCCGACAGATGGCATTTTGGCTCCATTTGCAGTTTCTCTTTGTCCGATATCCCTTTTCATTCAACATATTGGAAATCTTGGCAGCACCGTAACCTTCTTCTGTGTACCACTTATAAATTTGCTTTACAACCTTTGATTCTTCTTTGTTGATCTCAAGATTGAAATAGTCTCCGATTGTTTTATTGTATCCGTATACAATGTTAGGAACTCGTCCTTTTTCTGCATTCAGTTTCTTTCCAAATTTCACTCGCTTAGACGTATTGGCACTTTCTTCCTGAGCCAATGCTCCAAAGATGGTGAGAACAAACTCACTATTTCCCATACTTGTCATATTCGCTGTAAGGAACTGGGTTTCAATACCTAACGCTTTCAGCTTGCGAACATTCTGTAAAAGATCTACGGTATTTCTGGCAAAGCGAGAAATGTCCTTTACAACAACCATATCAAACATTCCCTTTTCTGCATCCGACATCATACGAAGAAATTCCTTACGATTTTTGATTTTGGTTCCGGAAATACCTTCATCTGCATATAATTTTACTAAGACATCTCCGGTACGCTGGGTGTATTCGGAGAAGAATTCCTTTTGGGCTTCTAAACTGTTGAGCTGGTCGGCTTTATCTGTGGAAACACGGCAATATGCTGCTATCTTCATAGTGTTACCTCTCTGTATTAAATTTATTTTCTGTTACATCTATATTATATATCAAAATAAAGATTCGTAAACAGAAAAACAAGATATTACTGATAAATTCAATAATATCTTGTCTAAAGCTTGATGATTTTCCTATAATCCAATCATTTTATGACCATATTATTTTTCAGAAGCTTCCTCTCAAGTTTTCTACTCAACTTTTCTGCCGCACTTTCTGTAAAACGACTATTTTTCAAAAACTCCATTGTTGCTTTAAAACCATTCTTCATCCTTAATGTTATTCTTATTGCAGAAAACAAATTATATGGCAATACGGTATATTTTGCATCATCGCCATGATATAATTTCTTAACACGCCAAACCGTCATAATCTACTCCTTCTTATCTATTTTCGTCGATTTGTAATAACACACATCTAATTCTTGACTAAAACCAATTACATTGTTCAATTTTTATTGGCTTTTCTATATGTTTTCCCTTTCGTTACTCCATTATCTTCAAGTTTTTTATCTGCAACCAATGCTCGAAGTAACATTTTTGTTCTTGTTTCTTTCACTCCCAGCAACTCTGTCAATTCATTAGCCTTATACCATCTTCCGTTTTCCATAAAGGCTAAAATAGCATCGTACTGTTCTTGCGTTTTTTTCGTCACTTTTTTTCCGTCGCTTTTTTTCGTCGCTTTTTTTTCGTCGCTTTTTTTCGTCGCTTTTTTTGAAAACGAAAGCGTCAGAATTGTTCTGTCCGGATCAAATCTTTCTTCTATCTCTGGTTCAACAAATCCCTCATCATTCCATACATTGAAAATATTGGGAACACCACTGCCAGCTCGTTCACCTATATTAATCAAATTAAACATTTTCATAAGCGATTTATTTCGGGGATCAGATTCTCCGCCCAAACGCATTTGCTTTTTACCTGTTCGCACATAACCTGGATTCGCAAAAGTAATTTTATCTGCCTCTTTCCTAATCACCACACCACGAACCCCATGATAATCTGCATTAATCAAACAATTTGCCAAAGCCTCGCGTAGTGCTTTATGAACTGGTGTATCATCTACACGTTCTCCTCCAACCATTTTAAATGGCACTTTAACATCCTTGATTATCTTATTATAAACTCTGAAATAAAAGTCACAAACATTGCCAGACCATTCGCCCGAGCTAGATTGTAGCCTATCAGTCCACCGAATTGCAGAATCCATTTCTTCTCTATAATCTAAAAAATACTCAGGAAAATGCCGAACAATATCATACTCATTTCCAAACATAAGCATTCCTGCCGCTGTCGGATGTAGCTGTCCATCTTCTTCTGAAACAGCCGCAGCTCCGATACTTCTTAAATACTCAGGATCACCCAATCGTTCAAAAGGATGGCCTTCTTTCAAAGTTCTATGACTGTTACGATATCCATGAATCGTATCATAATTCAAATCCTCAATAGAAACCTTATCCAAAATCTCCATATCCATCGTTCTTTCCGTCTGATCTCGGAGCATAGTTTTTACCTGTAATCTGGTGCAATGATAATCCCCTTCATAGTTTCTCCGAAACGTTCCATTAAAAATATCATTATTAATATAAATTGGCTTTTGCTCCCTCTTTGCCATAGGAACATATATTACCATAATAATATCGTCATTTGGACCATATAAATATGTTTCCACATCATCATCCGTTAGGAGATTCAAGTTGACTTTTTTCGGATTATTAATTGTATCCCAAAAATCTTTTCTCAATTTTGCTTCATTTTTTAGTCCTGTTGTTCGCCAACTTCCATCTTTTTCCTCTTTTACCCCTAAGATAATTACCCCACCATAGCAATTCGCAAACGAAGAATACGTATCCCACAAGGAATTTGGCAGACCACCATTAGCTTTCTTCACTTCTCTTCTATTGTCTTCTCTATATTCATCAAACTTAGCAAGACTAAATTCTTTTCTCATAATAATCAAGGTCTCCCTTCAAAATCGCAACTTCTTATTCATCAGTTTACCCTTTTTCCATCAAGAACACAAGTAAACTTGCAGCTCAAAATCTTTTATTTTCTCTCTTGCTTGTCCTCTTCTGCACTCTTCTCAGCTACTTCCTGCATAACTCGTTCAACTTTCTTCGCATTCACCTCAATAAATACTTTTAATATGTAATCGGCGGTCACTTCCGCAGTATTCGGATTATGAAAACGATAATTCAGTTTTTGTTTCTTCATAGCGGTGCTCCCACCTCCCTTTTCTCTTTGTCCATTACTATGAAAATACCTATTAAAATAGACCTTAACTATCATCTATTCGTAATTACTCTGATATTGGCGGCTGGCAAAGGTATCTATAAAGACTGCCAATGCCAAAGTGGTTTTTGCCAATGTCATCTTTTATTCTGTGATTAACGCAACTGTTTTTCTTCCCTGACACCAGTCGTAGCTCAATCTGTTTTCCAGTTGTTTTCTTGCATCTCTTCCTGTTCTGGAAGAAATCCCATAGGCAAGTAGTTCTGCCTCTAATTCTTCTAAACACATCATTTTCCGTTTGCTCAATAATTCCAGGATCAACTTCTGTGCCTTTTCCAGTTTCGTTTCCTTTTTCGTTCCTGCTTTTCCCATCAGCAGATCTTCAATGGATATATCGTATTCTCCTAACCATTTTAAGCCTTCTTCTCCTAAAGAAAACGCTACCGGATTTTCCTTCTTAGCAAGAGAATCCTTTTGCTGATATACCACTCGAATATCCTGTTCCTTCTCTTTTTCCACCTTTTCTACAAATAAGATGCTTCGTACTGCCGCTGCGATATCAATGGATCCCAGGGAACGGTAATCGCTCTGACTTCCCGATGACTTATTCAAATGTCCAATGAGAACAATGGCACATCCAGTTCTCTCTGCAATCGTACTGAGATGTCGAAATAAGGGACGGATCTCATTCGCCCGGTTCATATCCACATTGGCTCCCAGATAAGCCTGTATGGGATCCATGATCATGAGGCGTACATTATTCTGTCGAATGGCTTTTTCAATCCGATCGTCCGTCATAGAAAGCTGTTTTTCTTCTTCATTGATGAATCGCACCCTTGTCATATCTGCACCACATTTTGCTAATCTAGGCTTAATGGTATCTGCTATCCCATCCTCTGCTGTTTGATACAACACATTAAAGGGTTCTATGGGAAGTGCATTGGGAAGTTCTTTTCCATTCGTACAGTATGCGGCGATTGCCATTGCAAGCCATGTTTTTCCTTTTCCCGGATTCCCCTGGATCAAAGTAACCTTTCCAAAGGGAATGAATGGATACCAGAGCCACTGGACCACTGTTTCCTCAACCTCTGACATCTTCATGACCGGAACTGGTTTTTCCCTAGCATCTCTCCAACACATCTGCTTTGCCATATTTTCTACTGGAATTTCTGCTACCAGACATTCATTCCAGTCTTTCTTCACCGGTTCTAATCGGTACACACTCAGTTCCTCCGGAATAAGAGAAACAAACTGCCTGCATCTCCCATTTCCAGGCTCATCATTATCCAGACACAAGTAGATGGAATGGATATGAGGATATTCTGTATACATCCGTTTCATTGCTTTTTCACTCAATCCTCCCAGGGAAATATAACTATGCTTTTCCCAGTCTTCCGGAACTGCAGTGATATAAGACAAAAGATCAATGGGGGATTCAAATACAAATAATTTTTCATCCGTTCCTACATGGCCAAATCCATAGGCTTTTTCCGAACCTTTTGATTCCCCACGATATCGGTTCTCATCGGTTCCCCGCATAGCTGCATATCTGGGATTCTGTTCTTTGTCTCTTCCAACGAACACCACATTGTGATATGCTTTGCTTTCATAAATATCTCCCTTTTCGATCATCT